>JAEEGL016921097.1_pt1 | contig 33818 bp, 25 predicted proteins | sample 9134231 | NCBI WGS metagenome assembly JAEEGL01 (sample SAMN16246548, study PRJNA631951) | gut metagenome | biome: gut microbiome; feature: rumen; material: fiber-attached | host: Bos | place: Iran: Karaj | collected 2018-10 | reverse complement strand
TGCTCCTCGTCTGTCATTCTTCTGGGGCATCTCCATGAACTTCTTCACCGAGATTGCCAAGATGCGTGCTGGTCGTCTGCTATGGGCTAAGATTGTGAAGAGCTTTGGTGCCGAGAATCCCAAGTCAATGTCGCTGCGTACACACAGCCAGACTTCGGGCTGGTCACTCACCGAGCAAGACCCCTTCAACAATGTGGGTCGTACCTGTATCGAAGCTATGGCAGCCGCTCAGGGTCACACCCAGTCGCTGCACACCAACGCTCTCGACGAGGCAATCGCACTGCCCACCGACTTCTCGGCACGCATTGCCCGTAATACCCAGATCTACATCCAGCAGGAAACCTACATTACCAAGGTCATTGACCCATGGGCAGGTTCCTACTATGTAGAGAAACTCACCGATGAACTCGTGCACAAGGCATGGGCTCATATCGAGGAAATCGAGAAGCTCGGCGGTATGGCCAAGGCTATCGAGACCGGTGTGCCCAAGATGCGCATTGAGGAAGCTGCAGCACGCACACAGGCGCGCATCGACAGCGGTCGCCAGACCATCCTCGGTGTGAACAAGTATCGTCTTGAGAAAGAAGATCCTATCGACATTCTCGAAATCGATAACACCGAGGTGCGCAAGGAGCAAATTGAAGGACTCGAGAAGCTCCGCGCTAACCGCGACGAGAACAAGGTGAAAGCCGACCTCGAAGCAATCACGCACTGCGTTGAAACTGGCGAAGGCAACCTGCTTGCACTCGCTGTTGAGGCAGCCAAGGATCGCGCTTCACTGGGTGAGATTTCTGATGCCTGCGAGAAAATCGTAGGTCGTTATAAAGCTGTTGTTAAAACTATTAGTGGCGTGTATTCAGCAGAAGCTAAAAACGATTCCGACCTTGAGAAAGCACGCGAACTCACTGCTAAGTTCGCCAAGAAAGAAGGTCGTCAGCCCCGTATCATGGTGGCTAAGATGGGTCAAGATGGTCACGACCGTGGCGCCAAGGTGGTTGCCACCGGTTATGCCGACTGTGGTTTCGACGTCGACATGGGTCCCCTCTTCCAGACTCCTGAAGAGGCCGCTCGTGAAGCCGTTGAGAACGATGTGAATGTGATGGGCGTGAGCTCGCTCGCTGCCGGTCACAAGACTCTCGTTCCAGCCGTTATTGAAGAACTCAAGAAACTGGGCCGCGAAGACATCATCGTCATTGCTGGTGGTGTGATTCCCGCTCAGGACTACGACTTCCTCTACAAGGCTGGCGTAGCTGCCATCTTTGGTCCTGGCACTAATGTCATGAAATCGGCTATCGAAATCATGAACATCCTCCTTGACGAAGACTAATTGATTTAGTAATCGGACAGTTACATGAATAAAGACGGAGAGACCATCATGGCCTCTCCGTTTGTTATTTTTATGAATAATTAGCTTAACTTGATATATGCTTTGGGTTAATGATAACTTCTTAATTGAGGAAAGAATGCATCTTGAATCCATTCTATTTCATAACCATCTAAGTTAAAATGTACCGCAATAATATCAAACTGGATGCTCATATTAAGATTGTAATAATTCAAATATCCCCTTGATGCGCTGATTAATCGTCTTTGCTTGGCTATAGAGACCGATTCAGCTGCAGTTAAATAATTCTTCTCATTCTTTGCCGATCTGGTCTTGACTTCCACGATGTGCAATAAGTTCTCGTCTGGTTTTCGGGCAATGATATCAATTTCAAGTTTGTTGCAATGCCAATTGCGGTTAAGAACAAACAATCCATGTTCCTCCAGGTATGCACATGCAATATCCTCACCTCTCTTTCCCAAATCATTATTTCACGCCATAAAAATATTTTTGCTTTATATCATCAATTAATTTAACTTCGCAATCCATGGATTTTTTATATACTGAGCAGGATCGTCATAATTCAACACTCGTGCAGGAGAACCAACTACAGTCGCGTTAGCGGGAACATCTTTAGTGACAACAGAACCAGCTCCGATAGTTGAATTTGAGCCTATTATCACATCTTCGACAAGGCATGTATTAGGACCTATATAGACACTATTTCCTATTTTTGCTGGTGTTTTCTTATTTGTGCCAATATTCATAAATTGAGAAACATTAACATTGTTACCAATTATGGTTTGACCATTAATCGTAATACATATCCCGTGGCCAATGTAAAAGCCATATCCAATAATAGTAGATGAAGGAATGTGAATCTGATAACGTCTACTTGCTCGCTTATACATATATCGACATAATGGAAATAACCAACCTTTATATTGAGAAAGCCTCAACCAAAAAAGAACCGAAGATTGAAACGGTTTTATATTATTAAAGAATAATCTCAGTTTTGTCAATTTAACACCTGTCAAACGGAATTGATCACTATTTATTAATGTAAAACAATCACCATAACTGGTAGGTATGGGGATTGTAATCATCTCTCCTAAAATGTTAACAATCTTCTCTTTCATATGAATAATTATTATAGTTTCTTTGTTGCAAGCCACCAGGCGTACTTTACAAGATGTATCTGACGCTTAATGCGCTTGGGTTGTTTTACCAGTCGATAGGCAAATTCAAGATTATGATCGACCCACCATTTGGGAGCCCTGAGAACATGACCAGTATATACATCAAAACTGCCACCCAATCCTTGATATATTGCATCCGCATGTTTAGCCTGCATCTCTTCCATCAGTAATTCCTGTTTGGGTGATCCCATTGCCACAAACACCACATCAGGCTTCTTTTCTGCAATATCATTCAGTAATGCATCCTTCTCGTCATCAGTCTTGATGTAGCCATTGCGATACCCAACGATTTTAACGCCAGCAAATTCTGATTTCAACTTGGCGACAGTTTCGTCTATCACCTCCTGCTTGCCTCCAACAAGATAAAACGACTTATCACCATGAAGGTGTTCCATAATCTTTAGCCATAATTCACAGCCTGGTATCTTACATGCTTTTTCATAGCCCTTCTGTTTCAATGCCTTCATGGCACCCATGCCGTCACAATAACCAATGTTACGATTAATGAGCGCTCTAGTTTCGTCGGTTGCATGGAGTATTTTTTCGGCATTTATCGCCACAAGAATACCTTTATGCTCGTCAACATATTGAATCAAATCGGTCTCTGATTCAAAGGGCATCACACCCACTCCGTTAAGAAAAACCTTCTCCATTACTTAAATTTATAATGATATATGAATGTATCGTGTCAACCCTTTGTAATATGGCAGCATTCAGATACACTATATTTTGATTCTAAATAGTAACTTAATGCATAAAACATAAATGCATTGCTCCAACGCATGTAAGATATCTTAGAGCTGATACCCTTCTTTAACTGATAATAAAAATATCCTTTCTTGTTTTGCATATTGTGAATAGTCCAATCAACCACTTTACCGGCTAACTCATGATGTTGTGAGAACTTGCCACTTCTTGCCAGTGAAACAAGCAATTGTGCTGGACAATGAATGTCGATAGGATACTTTTGATTATCATAATAGTTGGGTGAACCATCGTTGTCAAAGAAATGATTTACATAGTAATCGAAACCCTTTTCAATGTATTCTTTAAATGATGAGTCACCTGTTATTGATTGATAAGCAACCAGTGCATCGAGATTATATCCTGTGTGGAAACTGTCGACCCAAGACTGAACCGGCAACATACCATAGACCCAGGCACCATCATCACGCTGTGCTTCGCAACAAGCCTGAATCGACTGCTTGGCAAGTGTCAAATACTCTTCATTTTGAGTGTAATGATAGCAGTTAACAAGTAACCGGCTCCCCAATAACGAAGCATTGAAAACCGTATCATTGCCTTTTAATGGACTGTAAGAAAAGAGAAAACCGTTATTATATGGAGTCCTGTGCAGGTCTTGTATGACAAATTCGGCCGAAGATAATGCCACATCCAGATATTGCTTCTTTCCCGTTACTTCATAGGCACTCATCAATGCTGTTGCACAAAACTGAGTTGCCACAACCGTTGGTGTGTTCTTCGGGAAAAGGAACAACCGACGGGCCTGCCAATCGAAATTATAGCCCCAACATGCGCCATGATAATCACCTTGCGAACGAAGCGAGAGCAACAAATCGGCCAGCTCAACCACCCTTGATTCCAACTCTGTGATTGTACCTAATTGTGAAGAAAGATGGTCTTGTTTCTTAACAAGATTGTACAAATTACAATAACCTTGAAGTAGCAAGCCAATTCCTTTAGCATTATGATCTTTAGAAATCAGGGCCAAACGCCGCAGGTTTACTGGATTGCGCTTAAATGTCTGAATCATGATAAGACGACATATAGCCGACTTATTAAGAAACGGGATGGCATGAAACAGTTTTGAGTTCAACCCATCATAAGGGTCCCAACCCTTAAACTTCTCTTTCTCGCAATAATCTTTGAGACTGGAAAAAGACGCCAACATCTTATTATCCTGTAACTGCATGCTCATAGAATCATTTAAACTCGTCGAGATTTAACTTCTGAACAAGATGTAACACTTTGCCACGCTTTGTCCGCACAAGGTCGTTCACAACCTCCACTTCAACATCCATATCAGAAAATGATGTTTGCATGTCTTCTTTAAGCCACAAGCGCTCTTGTTCTGTAAAATGCTCGTTAACTACCACAGCAAATGTCATTTTTCCCACTTTGTCCTGAAGATATTGAAACGACGTCATGTTCTTTTTAGATTGATCACGAGTGATAGCGATACATGGCACAAGTTCCCGGTGCTTATTCACGACAAAGTCAGAGGTGCGGCCAATAATGCCAACAACATTACCTTCATCGTCCAGCTCAACATAATCTTCAGTAGCATAGCGAATGAGGGGCATCACATGATTCATCACAGCAGTTGCCACAATTTCGGCAATTCTGTTACCCGATTTCGTCTTTTGACCTGTATCGATAAACTCTACGTGCCCCATTCTGTCGTCGAAGGTGTAATATCCGTCATTAATTGAGACAGCCGATGCGACCAATTCACTTTGACCATAATAGTCGATTATCTTCGCATTAGGGAATGCTTTTCTCACCACATTCTTTTCCTCAGCATCAAAGATCTCGCTGCTTGCCAATACACCTATAATTTCAGGCATGGAGCAAGTATCCTCATGATTCAGGACAAGGCGTGCTAGAATCGAAATAGACGACGGATAGACATGTAGGCAATTAATACCATTTCTTCTTATGTAATTAATATATTGACCTACAGTTTTTGAGTTGAGTTTATAGGACGAAAGAACATGTTGATTATAGGTAACTTTTTGAAACATCAAGTCGTTACTAGGTCTTAAACCTCTCAATATACCAACCTTCAAGTTATTACCTATTTTTGAAAAAAGTTGATTTACAATCACAGCATTCTTTGCCACCAGTTTTGAACTGCCGAAGATTGTCAAAGAAACGCCACTGGTGCCACCGGTCTCTGACTTTCGCAGGAATAAGTTGCTAACTCGCTTGGAAACCAATTCACGCTCATGGCCCAACATGTTTTGCTTGCGAAGAATTGGGAAGTGGGTTATGTCAAAAGAATCTTCATTTAAATACTTCTTATAGTTTTCATAAAATGGAACATCATTAATCCATTTCCTGACAAGATTCTCCACTGCAGGCACTTGGGTCCTTTTTAGTTTGTAATCCTGGATTAAATATGTTGGTGTATATTTAATCAGTTTTCTATAATATTCCTTAATTGATAATGAGTTCATACAATGATTTCTATGTGTGTTTTTCAGTTCAAATAATTCTCATAAATTGCGCTCAATTTGTTTGCCACATTTTCAGGAAGAAACGGCGCTACACGCTTTGCTGACTCTTCACCATGTGAATCAATCAACTGCGGATTATTGATATAAGTGTTTAATGCATTTTTTAATTCTGTGTGATCTCCGGGAGTAAACAGCATGCCATTAATTTCATGGTCCACAACCGAAGGGATGCCCCCCACTGGGGTGCTGATAATCGGTTTATGATATGACATTGCCTCAAGTATTGAAATCGGAAGGCCCTCGTTATATGACGGTAGGATAAACACGTCACATGCGTTAAGCAGTTCAGTTTTTCTCAATCCATTTACCCATCCTTCATATTTCACACAGTCGTTTAGCTTGCGATTTGTTATTAAGTTAGTTAATTGCTCGGTTTCACCATTGCCTGCAATGTGTAGCATCAATTTCCCTTTCAAATCAATATGATTCTCACTTATTACCTCCAACAAATCGTAAATACCTTTTTGTTTTGTTATCAGCCCCAAGTATAGCACGTGTAATACATCATCATTCTTCGTCGGAATAATTTCAGGAGGCGCTATAACATTCTCAAGTACATATACAGGTATACTCGGAAATATATCCTTAAAAAACGACTCCCACTCTATAGAAAGGGTTATAATGCCGTCACATTTATTTATTATCTTTTCAACAAATGATGTCTTACGATTATAATAAATCATAAAACGACCGCCATGAATGTGAATAAGAACCTTTTTATGAAAGCAATGAGCGATTCTAACAAATATGGCCGATCGCATAAAACTACGATTTGATGCGGTGTGAATGTGAACCAGCTTAATGTTGCGATTAAAGATCAACTTAAATATGAAAACTGGAATTGAAGCAATCAAGACAAGCAAATTCTTCAGGCTCGACCCGTTAGACGAATTAGCGACAAAGTTAAATTCAGTAAATACATATTTACTGTAATTACTGAGCAAAACAGCAATACCACCTTTAGGGTGGGCATACTTACAACCAATAGTGAGTATATGTTGAGTCAAAGAATAAGATATCACCTTCTTAATATAAATCGTTTGAAACGGACTAATAACCTAACCCAAGAATTAGGGAACAAATTTAAAATCTCAAATTTTAGATGATGATTTTTTGATTTCCAACTTCCAGCATAATAATGAATAGAGTAAGAGTTATCAGTTTGTAGGATGGTAAATTCTGCTATATCACGGGCAGCAAAATACTCCGCAGGATAAATTCTAATTCCCTCAATTTCTTGAATTTCATCAATATTAATAAGCCCCTTCTCTTTAAGAATACCTGTTGTTATTTCAACAACAGTAGTAAGATTCTGTTTCCCATCTACTACAAACTTCAATGATGAATAAAAATCGAGTATTTCACTGTACAGATTTAGATTTGCAGGAGCTGCCAAACCCAAACCAGGAGCAACCCGAATTCCACTTGCTGATGATGCCAGGGTCTCACATCCCATATATGGTGCTTTTTGAATGATTGAATCCATTGGCTTAATGACCTCTACATCAGTATCAAAATAAACACCGCCATAATGATATAAAATCCAAAAACGAGCATAATCGCTAACAAATGCATATTTCTTATTTTCGTAGGCCTCTTTGGTATATGAAATGATGTTTACATCAAAATTATCTTCATTCCACTCTTTTATCTCATACTCGGGAAGATACTTTTTCCATGAGTTAATGCATCTGACAGCCAATTCAGGCAAAGGATTACGACCAAACCAACAATAATGAATCACTTTAGGTATCATTTCAACAGTGTTTATTTCAGTTAAATATTACTTGGATTGCATTTAATACTCTTTAAAATATTTTGGATATAAAGATACTGCACTATTGCATGAATAATAAATGAGATTAATATTCCAAATGCAGCACCTGTTGCTCCAAGCCTCATTACACTGATAAAGTAGTAAGAAGAACCAATTGCAATTGCCCCCCACAAGATATTGAACCCGCACCATGTCCACATTTTAGCTTTACTGGAAATTGACACCCCTAGCATTGTAGAAACAGAGGTAAATATCGATGAAATTGCCATAATTATAAATGGCATATTATCGGTATATCCTTTTCCATAGAAACTCAAAATAATTGAACTGAATAAACTGAGAACAACTGCTGCAAGCATAGCTATCCCCATATTTATCAACACATTAGAGTTAAGTATTTTCTTGAATTGTCTGACGTTATCATTTGATATGCTGGACATTATAGGCAAAGCAATTGTACACAAAGTTGATGGTATAAACAAGACAAACATTCGCCACTGATCAGCAACATCATAAACCGCCAGTTCACTAAAACTGGTGTGTCTTACCAATATGGTTCTGATAATCCAATAGGTGGGTGCTGCAAGTATCGATGAGATAGCTGCTGGCAGACTATAAGTAAAAAGAATCTTGAAATCAGCAATCTTAACCAACGACAAATTATGCTTAACCCCTATTTTTCTAAAATTCAAATCAATAGAATGCTTATTCAATATCATTATCGACACAAAACCAATGCCATATCCAACAGTTGCTCCAATTATTCCCCAATAATATGCACCCACAATCATTGCAGCACTTTGAATAACATACCCGATTACCGTATTAATCGACTTGTTTTTAAAATCTTCAAACCCAACGAGTACGCCATTTTGTGCCAGGTTAATGATTATAAAGAATAAAATAATGGCAACAACCTTTAATGGTGCAACCAACGACTCCCTGTGCAAAAGATTAACGGCGAGCAAATCTGCAAACACATACACAAGAATCATGGTCACAAATGCCACAACTATTGCAAAAATATTGGTTACGAGATATATTATTGAGGTTTTTTGGGGGTTATCCTTTCTATACTCTGCTATATATTTCGTGGCTGTGAGCCCCAGTCCAGCACTTCCAAAAATCATAAGCATATTCAATGTAGACTTGGCCATTCCGAATTCACCATACAGTTCTTGCCCCATGATTCGAGCAACCACAATGCCAGCAAACAATACAATAACCCTAGCAGCTACAATGCTAGCAAGAGACCAAGACAACCCTGATACCATGCGGCGAGCAATATCAGATCGCTCAATTCGATTTTTTATATATCTTAAAGCCACAACACGCCCTTAATTTATCCACCAAACATGTTTCTTGATGAATACATGTAAATCAAAAATACAGCTACTGCGATATAACCAAAATCAATTAATTTTCGCTTAGTAAAGAAATTAAACGATAGAATTATAAAAAACGGGAAATAAGTTAAGTGATAACGGAAATCCAACGATACGCCCGCAAGCACCGTCATATAAATGGAGAAGAAAACATAAACAAGTATGGGAAAATAATCTTCCTTCAACCCCTTGACAACAGTCACAACCCCCATAATAAACATAGAACTCATCGTGCACTTGAAGAATGGAGTCAGGCTATGAATAAATGCGTATGCACCCATTCTATCTAATTGAGGAAATGGACCAAGAATAGCAGACAGGATAGGAACTATCTGAGAATAAATAGAATTGTTATACCCTCGAATCGAAATCCTATGCTCAGCTGTATAAGTAACGTCATCGATTGTTGTACCCATAAAGCTTTCAATTATATATGGTAATAGTGTTCCGACAAACAACAAACCAATTATCATCATATATAAGTAAAGTTTCTTATTCTTGGCATTAACTGTTAGCGATACTATCAACGCAACAATTAACATATAAAATACTGCTGTTCTAAAAAAGATGCAGAGCCCTGAATATAGAAATACAAGAAACAACGAATGGTAAGAAAATTTTTCGCGTAACCTATATATATAGTACATTGCCAGAATGATCAGCATTAAGAAGAGAACCTCCTTTAATCCATTAACGGTGGTAATAACTAAAAAAGCCGAACTACTATAAAAAACACTAGTTATACGGGAGATTTCATCGGAATCAGTCAACAACAGCTGTAACTTATATATAAATACAGATGAAATATATATTGCAATGGTATTAACAATAACTGCTGAATAGATAACAAAATTAACTTCTGGATAAATTTGATAAAAAAATCTCAATAACAAAAAATATCCCCAATCATCTCTATAGTAACCAAGAGCTTCTAACTTCTTCAAGAAGAATGAAAGGGGTTCATCGCCATATTTAATAGAGTAATTCAGATATGAATAGGAGTCAATCGCATTGCCAAAATAATCTAGTAACTCATGTGAATAGATGTGCTTAATAAATAAAACAACAATCAAATATACCAACACATTAGCTATCAACAGATACTTCACATTTTTAATAATAAATGCAAGCATTATCATTGACGCTGCATGAACAAAGAGTATAATTCTAGACAACTCCATGTAAAATGGTATAGGCTCTCTGTAGCCTCTTATTAAAAAGAAAGCAGCTAGTAGAAAGTATACCAACAGTAATAAGCAGAGGTACTTTCTCAAATACTTTATATTAAAATCTGAATTAACAGAAACATCTATCATATATAACTATATCAAGATATTAAATAAAATTGTAGTAAAAAACTCGCCCGAAGTCATTTTCTATGTAAAATGCTTTGAACAAAGTAATAAATAAAAAAGAGCAGACAATGATTAAATATAGTACAAAATGTTTCTTTTTCCCCGTTTGAATTAAATAGGAAAAAGTATAGGCCAACATAATAATTATGAATATATACAGATATTCAGCTGGACGTAACATTGCATGATAGGTGTTCATCACCAGGTTTTCATAACAAGTACCCACAAATGCAAGATTATAAAAAACAGGCAACGAGTTGTCATCATTAAAATGAATCTTAATTTTAGGGTAATAACAAATAAATAAAAAAGAAGAAAACAGTGATATTAGGTGCAATGGTCCCCAACCAATATTCCTGAAATCTCCATTCATCACATCAACTAAATGGTGGCCATATTTGTGATATCCTATTAAATCAAGGAGATCAGGCACAAAACGGAACAACTTAAACCATATGGGGTAAATGCCCAAGATAACACATATTCCAAAAACAATCAACGGCACTTTTGGGCTATCATCCTTAAGTTTTATGAATGACAAAAAATAAAAAACCAATAGTAACCATGCTGAACGATGTATAGTCATAGCTACAAGTGTGATAACAAGGTAAGGTATAAACTTGCGTTTCTCGATTAGGGGAATCATAGACACTAGAATCATGGCCACAGTCCATTGCCGCATGAAAGAAATCCAATTGCAGCCAAAAGGCCCTAGAATCAGTATCATTCCAGCCCAAGGCAACAGATGCTTGTGATGTCGCAACCCAAAGTACAAGGCACATATCTGGACAAAAGCCCAGAATGCGAAATAAAACGCATAATGCATTCCAGCCGCCACAAACAGCTTTGTAACCAAGTAAAACCCCGGCTCCAAATCGCCCCTTGCAAATTCGCCCGTTGCCTTAACACTGTTATATTGATTCAAATACATCTCATAATCGCTGCCGGTCTTGAATCGCAACCCCATCATGAGAGTTACAATCACAATTGAGACAACAATTTCCCAGCTCCAGAATGGGAGTTGCGCAGATGGGTCTTTGGTTTGCAATAGTTGCTCTCTACGGTTTATGTGCCAACCGAGAAAACAAAGCAATAATGAGACTGTTGAATAAACTATAACACTCTGGAGCATCAGACAATCAATTTAACATCAATCCCGATTCTTGAAGATTCCGCAAAGGTCAATGATTACTTTGTCATCACGCCACGGCAACGATTTGAACTGGTCGTGGGCTGTGAGAAACACAATAATGTCGGCCTTTTCGTATGCCACCTGATAGTCGGTTAACTTGAACACTTTATGTGCCTTCAAGTTTGGTTCAACGACCATAATATCAGCATTATTGCAGCCCTGCATCACTTCTGTTGTAATTCGTTTTGCTGGCGATTCACGCAAATCATCAATGTTAGGCTTAAACGCAAGCCCCATCATTGCTACAATAGGTTTACGGTGATTATCAAGTTCGAACTTGATCATAGCATTCTTAACCTTCTCAGCACTCCATTTAGCCTTATAGTTGTTAATTTCGCGTGCTTTTGCGATGATTTGCGCCTCTAAGGGATATGCAGCCGTAATAAAGTATGGATCCACAGCAATGCAATGGCCTCCAACACCGCAACCTGGTTGAAGAATATTTACGCGGGGATGTTTGTTGGCCAAAGATATCAATTCCCATACATCAATACCAGCTTTATCGCATATTACCGACAACTCGTTTGCAAAAGCAATCTGAACATCGCGACTTGAGTTCTCAGTCAGCTTGCACATTTCAGCAGTACGGGAATTGGTCTTATGGAGTTGACCTTTTACAAAATGGGCATAAAAATCAGATGCTTTTTCTGTAGAAGGAGCATCAATGCCACCAATCACCCTGTCGTTGTTAATGAGTTCATGTATGATATTTCCAGGCAAAACCCTCTCAGGACAATAAGCAATAAATAATTTACCCTTTAATTCTGGGCGTTCATCAAATATTAATTGAGCCATCTGTTCAGTTGTGCCTATAGGCGAAGTAGACTCGATGACAAATAAATCACCTTCTTTCAAATATGGAATAACTGACTTAGTAGCAGACTCAACATAAGAAATATCAGGTTCGTGATTTCCCTTGAACGGAGTAGGAACCACTATCAGATAAACATCACTTTCGTCAGGCGATTGTTTTGCCACTAATTTACCCGATGAAACCACTTCTTGCAGAAGGTCCTGCAAGCCAGGCTCTACAATGTGAAGTTCACCAGCATTAGTGTGGTCAACAACCGAAGGATTTACATCAACGCCCAAAACATTCATGTTTCCATATTTAGCTGCCATGATGGCGGTTGGCAATCCTATATATCCTAGTCCAATAAAACAAGCTTTCATATTCTTCAGTTTTATAATAAAATGTAGATTATTTACTTTTTACTCTGGCTGCTGCCATAGCCATAGCCGTATCCATAGCCGTATCCATAGCCGTATCCATATCGCCTATAGCCATAAGCACTTGATTCGTCTGATGTTCCGTTAAGAATCATAACAAGCTTATTATAACGATCATCCTCATAGTTGCGCTGCAACTCGTTGAGCATTGCCTTGTCGAACAGTCCTGACCTTACAACAAATATTGTCATATCACAGAATTTGTTTACAATGGTTGCGTCGGCTACAATCTCAATTGGCGGACAGTCAACAAATATGAAATCATAACGATCACGCATTTCTACCAACATTTTCTCGAGACGGTCACTAAACAATAACTCGGTAGGATTTGGCGGTACGGTTCCAACAGGAATAACATCCAGATTTTCATGAAGTTCACCTTTTACCATCACATCATCAACATTGTCATAGTGCTCACTCAAATAATCAGATACACCCTTAGATGGTGATTTGACAAATGTTGACATGGAGGCCTTACGCAAATCCAAGTCAATCAAAAGCACCCGTTTTTTCTTAATGGAAAAACTTAATGCCAAGTTGGTAGAAATGAATGTCTTACCTGAACCAGCGTTGGCTGATGTAAACATGAATATTTTTGATTGCCCTTCTTTGCCTGAAATAAATTCAAGATTGGTTCGCACAACACGGAATGCTTCGTTAATAGCATTGCCACTCTTCTCTTTCACCACAATTTCACGCACTTCCTTCCGCCTGTTAAACAACGCAAGCAAACCACGGCGTTTTTTGTATGAAAGTGGAATTTCACCAACAAATGGTACCGTAACACCTTCAAGATCACGACGAGACTTGACCGAGGTGTCAAGACTCTTGAAGAGCAACAGAAGCGCAAATGGAAGAATGAGACCTAACAGCAAGGCCATCATCATCACATTAAATTTAACAGGTTTTGTCGGTTTTGAACTACTTGAAGGTGGATATAAAACCTTTGTGTTATATGCTGTAAACACTTTAGAGAGCTGATTCTCTTCACGCTTTTGAAGCAAAAACACATATAATTGCTCCTTAACTTTTTGTTGACGTTCAACACTAAGCAGATATTTGGCTTGTGTAGGATTAGACGCAATTTGTGCTTTAGTAGCACTCTCAGTACTCTGCAACGAATTGATTCTTTCCTTAAGTATGGCAACAGTGTTATCCATAGCAGCAGTGATTGCATTCTTTGTTGCAACAAGTTCTTGATCTAAATCTTGAACTAATGGATTTGAGGCGTTACTGTTGGCCAACAGATTGTTGCGACGGATCACCTTCTCATTGTAATCAATTATTTGATTGGCAATTTGGGCATTATCAATACCGGAGTTTGCAGGCAAAACCCTGAAATCCTTGGATCCACCACTCAACTGGCGCCTAATATATTGTGCCATATAAAGTTGATTCTTCAACTCAAGCAATTGCGAAGCCGTATTCTCTGAACGGGTCATGTAGACCGTAGACGCCTCTCTGACATCAGGCACAAGATTTGCGCTTTTATACGATGAAATGTCTTCGTCAACATTTCCCAACTCTCTTTGAATCTGCTGCAACTCATCGTCTATAAATTTACTTGTATTGATTGCCTGTTCATTAATATCTTGAATCCATTTTTCGTTATACACAACAAATAGCGTATTAAGAACATCCTTGGCTCTCTCTGGGGACAAGTCGTCAAGACGCAAATCAACTACCGATGTCTTATTGTCGTTCTGATCAACCTTCAGACGCCCAGAGTAAGAACGAGCAACAGAATTATAGCCCCTACGACTCACATTAATCGTCTTATCATATTTGCCCACATACTGATCTGTTGGCGATATCATCACCTTTCCCACTGGGGTTTGGGTAACCACACCTAATTTTGTAGTAATTGTTTTGTCTTTAACAGTTTTACCACTCATCTCAAACTTGTTGAGAACAGCCTTACCATTCTCATTCAGTTTAACTGAAAATGCAGCATACTGCTCAGGAGCAACATCTAAGAATGAAACTGATATAGGCAGGTTGCTGCCATACAAGACCTCCTTGTGAAAAGGACCATCAACATCATAATTAACATCAAGATGCAGTTTCTTGACCACATCAATCATATAGGTGGGAGATTTCAAAATGAGCATCTCATTGTGAAGGTTCATCCTGCTCTTGTTAGTACCCATGGTCATGAACTGACCAAAATCTCTCGAAATGGCTTGGTTCTTGTCATCATCGCGAATCAAGAGAGAAGCCTGACAGGTATACACCGGTTGTGTGACAGTAATATAAATTACGCCCAGTGTCAAAGCAACAAGCAGTGAAATCAAGAACCAATACCAGTTCTTTATACATAAGAATAGAATATCCTGGAAATTGATGGTATCTTCACCAGACTTATGCTTTTTTCCATTTAAATTATTATCTTCAACCATAATTATTTACTTAACAATTAAAACAATTAGAGAAGTTAAAAATGAAGCAGCCGACAACCACAATCCTGGAGTCATAAACGAATTGCCAAGATCCGACGATTCACGAGCCTTTCTTGAATTGGGCTCAACATATACGATGTCATTCTGTTGTAAATAGAATACAGGAGAAGTATATAAGTTGTTGGCATCAGTCAAATTCACCCTATAAGATTTCTGAATTCCATTTTCGAGTCGCATGACCAGCACATTATCACGAAGACCATAAATCGTGAGGTCACCTGCCCTACTCAATGCATCAAGAATGGTGACCTGATCATGGTCGATAATGAAACGGCCAGGCGATTTCACTTCACCCATCACAGAAAAATACATGTCCAGGAAGTCAACAGTAACCTGAGGATCTTTAAGTTCTCCTCGTTGAATCAAAGTATTTTTAATATGATTAATGACTTCACTGCGAGTCATTCCTGACAAATGTATTGTGCCCAATATAGGAAAATCAATATTTCCTTGATTATCGAGCGTATAATGCGCAACCGTTGAGGTGGTTAATCCCCTGCCCGATGTAGACGAACTGTAGTGCCCCACAACTGGCAAATTAAAGAGATAAGCCAGCTCTGGGTTTTTACTGCTTACAAGAATTGACAATTTGTCGCCTGGTTGCAACCTAACAATATTACTCTCCAAAATCTGTCGTTCTTCTCTGTCGTTCACATTTTGGAAATAGCCCAACTTAGGTGTCGAACACGATGCCATTAACAGCCCTGCTGCAACAGCAATCAGCAATTTTTTAATTTTCATTGTTTTTATGTTTTTTGATTTTTAATTGTCTTGAAATTAATATCATAATCATAATCCATAGGATTATGGTAAAATTGAACACAAGATTAATATTGAAGATTCTTGATAGCAATATTGACGCTGTAATCAAAAAGATTGATAACAACAACACTTGAATCAGAGTCTTGGTTTGGTTCCGGTCATTGATCTCTAGCAGCATGTGATGAATGTGACTTTTATCGGCCAAAAATGGATTCCTTCTCTGATACAACCTTACCCCCACAACTCTCACCACATCTAAACAAGGTAACAGTAATGGTGCAAATACCAGCACAAAGGGATTGACATTCCAAGTCGATATGGCTGGATTAGTGCACAATGACACGCCAATGTAACCGATCATGAAGCTTAACACAAGAGAACCTGTATCGCCCATAAAAATCTTTTTATGTTTCTCAGGTTTTCCTTTAAGGTTAAATGCCATGAATGCTGATATTGCGCCCAGCAACACAACGCAAAGGAGTGCTAACCAATAATCGTGCAAACATAGAGAAACAACCAAATATATCAAGAGGCATATCGCACAAAGGCCACTAGCTAGGCCGTCGATGCCATCTATAAAGTTTATGGCATTTGTTATCAACAAAATAGCAAAGATTGTTATTAGATAACCGCCCCAAACCGGTAATGTATCTGACAAGCCAAACAATCCATAAAGATGATTTAACCAAGTCCCAGAATAGCACATCAACAATCCTGCTGCAATCTGAGCAATAAATTTTGTACGATATCTAAGTCCTTTCAGATCGTCACATAATCCAAATCCAAACAAAATTGTTGCTCCACACAAAATGAGCAGAATACTACTACCCCGTGCAAACAGTATTGAGCCATCAATGGCATTAGTGCACGACAACACACACCAGAAAAGCACAATGGTGATGAGCGATGCCAAAAATATAGCAACGCCACCAAGCCTAGGTATTCGTCCTGTGTGAATTTTTCGTCCGTCTACTGTATCGAAAAGTGAATATTTGTAGGCAATTGAGAGAGTGAATAACATAATCACTACAGCAATCGCTGCACTAGCCAAGTAAGATATGATGAAGAAAGTGGTCATTTGATTATTTCAATAAAGTTTGAACTGATTGTAGCTAAAGCAACCGAAATCACATTCTGGATCTCTATCACAACACGTTTATTGCGCTTTCCTTCTACTTTTACAAACAAACCTTCAACTCCGTCAAATGCTCCACCGTGTATTCTTACTTTGGTGCCCTTTGCAACATTGAGTTCTTCAGGTTTTAAATAAATAAGTGATTCATCATGGTTACTTGTAACTGAAATAAAGTCATTCATTTGCGAATCTGGAACAACGATTGGAACATTTTTTCCATCTTCACGCTTGGTCATATACTGAAGGTAAGGAATTTTAGTTTTAAATTCCTGAACGAATGACTTTGAGCAATGTACAAAAATCAAATTATGTAAAACAGGTTCCAGAACCCGAATCCTCTTACCATTTCTAGATAATTTAAGTTTATACTGCATAGGGATATAACATTGAATTGAACTGGCTTCAAGCATGTCTTGAATGCTCAATTCTCTACGATAAGTGGCTCGCATTGCAAACCATTGCAATTTATCGTTATTTTTATCATCAATATCCTTTTCCAAGGCAGTAAATCTTAATACTAGTATATAATCTTGGTGCTTTGAGTCGAATGCAACAAACTCAAAATCAAAAAGATATCTAAAAATAGTTTAAATTCTTTACTCAAATTGCCTTTGAGTAAATTTTTTAAACGTACAAAAATAGTAAAAATTTTTAATTTACCCAATTATTTCTAGATTATACTTATAAAATAATTGTAAATTATTATGAAATGCCCCATCTAACACACAGACCCGATTCACTATAAAATCAAAACTATTATTCAACAACTATCAATTCATATAGGAGTTATTTCAGTGGTACTGGATTATGATATGTATCATCGTTCTGATGTATAAGCAATCTCTCGTCCACAAGCAGGGCAACAACATTGATCACCTCATCCTGAGGGAACGATAAGGTCGCAATTAAGTCCTTCATCTTTCGCGGCTTTACTTGAGTTACATAGAGCACTCCATCAATAACATCTTGTTGCGTGTGATTCAATTTCTTTTTTCGTTCAATGCACACATCACACCGCCCACAGTCATCACTTTCCTCCTCAAAATAAGCAAGAAGCAACTTTTCTCGACACGCCGAATCGGTAAATGCATAATTTATTACCGCATTAACTCGTTGTTCCATGCGTGCACGCATGTCTTCATAAACAGCTTTCGGAAATTGCAAATAACGCGTTTCTTCACGCGAAGTTGTGTATAAAACATAGGGAGTTCGCTTGCGAGGCACATAATGGAGAATGTGAAGACGATTCAATTCTATAAGAGCCTCGTAGATATCATTTTCTGAAACTGAATAACGATATGAAATGACAGCCTCGTTAATGAACACATAATCCGAGAAGAGGCCAGTATAAGTTCTCAATAATGCCTGCAACACTCTATCTACATTTGGATTCTCAGAAGCAATATCATACAATTCATTCTTGTTTGCCAAAATCATTATGCGGGATTGAGTCTCAATCTCTTCAATAAATTCGATGTATCCTGCGCGAGTCAACAACTGGAGGGCATTGTGCGTGGGAAGTATGGGCAACTTAAATGTCTGACAAAAAAGATTGAAATTAAAATCATACAATTTTTCAAACCCCTCTCCTACTGCCACTTCAAGGAAGTTTCCCACTCGCTCATACACTTTCTTTATAAACTCCTTTTCAGGAAAGGCGTCAGTAACATGGCGTCGCAATACTCCTTGGTCTGAATGAGTGGTGAGCACGACTGCCCAAGAATTCTTTCCATCGCGCCCAGCCCTGCCAGCCTCTTGGTAATATTCCTCAAGAGAATTTGGCAAATCAAAATGAATCACGAGCCTCACATCTGGTTTATCAATACCCATCCCAAAAGCATTTGTAGCCACAATAACTCGTATCTCATCAGACTTCCACTTGTTCTGCTTATTCTCTTTGTCCTCTACTATCAGCCCCGCATGGTAATAGTCGGCAACAATACCATTTCTAACCAATTCATCAGAAATCTGTTTACAGCGTTTTCGACTACGCACATACACAATGGCAGAGCCAGAAACAGAGTTCAAGATATGAATCAATTGTGTCATTTTATCATCGGAGTATCTGACAACATACGACAGATTGTTTCTTGCAAAGCTTTTCTTGAAAACCTTGTATCCTTTCTTGAACTTCAGTTTCTCAACAATATCAGTGACCACCTGCCCTGTGGCGGTAGCCGTTAATGCCAGAACCGGCACATCAGTAAAGTATTCTCTGATAGAATAAATATTCAAAAACGATGGTCTAAAGTCATACCCCCATTGAGAGATGCAATGGGCCTCGTCTACCACGATCATGCTTACTGGCATGTGTCGTAGGTGATTTAAAAACGAGCTTGACGCCAAACGCTCTGGCGACACATACAGGAATTTATATTTCCCATACAGGCATTTTTCAATGGTTTTACGCTGCTCGGTATATAACAGACCCGCATGTAGATAGGTAGCTTTAATATGACGGGCTATCAGGTTGTCAACCTGATCTTTCATAAGCGAAATGATGGGAGTGACAACAAGAGCCAGCCCATCACGCATGAGCGCTGGCACCTGAAAAGTAATGGATTTGCCTCCACCCGTAGGCATCAGCCCCAGCGTGTCGTTTCCGTTCAGAACGCTGTTGATAATGTCTTCTTGTAGAGGTCTGAATGCTGAATAGCCCCAATACTTTTCAAGTATTTCATGCATTCTGCTCATCGGTCACATCTTCATGAATGTTTATACCTTTTATGAGCAGTTGTATATAAGATGAGTTGCGATGCTTATTCTCTTCAATTGTGTAACAAATGTCGAAAGGATGTCCCTTCTTTATATAATCATAATACCGCCCCATATTAAAGGCAATACCATTCATCACCTTATCTGAATTAGCATCAACAATTTCAAGTTTGATGTGTTCTAATTTCTTACCCACTAGTTTACTGGTACCTATATCACGAACATTCAGAGTCATGAACACTGGTTTCACATTTTCAGGCCCAAATGGATTGAACATGCGCATATATTTAATGAGTTCGTAGTTGATCTCATCAAACGAAAGTTCACAATCGATATCGAGCTGAGGTGTAACCTGTTGAGTCTCGATATGTTTTTCGACATAAGCGCTCAGCCGTTTCCTGAACTCCGAGATGTTTTCCTCCTTAAGCGATAGACCCACAGCATTTGTGTGCCCGCCAAAGTTCTCCAACAAATCACGGGTAGATTTAATCGCCGAATAGACATCAAACCCCCGAACCGAACGAGAAGAACCTATGGCTATACCATCGCCATCGTAGGTAAGGACAACCGAAGGCCTAAAATACAACTCAGCCAATCGCGACGCCACAATGCCAATAATTCCCTTATGCCAATTGCGGTCATATATTACGATAGGTTTCTTCTCCCCTATCTGTTCGCGATGATTCTCAATGATGGCATTGGCCTCATCGGTGATTTGGCGGTCAAGTTCCTTACGGTCCTTATTATATTGATCAATTCGCTTGCTGATCTCGTAAGCTTCGCTCGGATTTTTTGTGACCAGCAGTTGAACCGACTCAAGCCCCGACTCCATGCGGCCCGAAGCATTAATGCGAGGTCCAATCTTAAAGATAATGTCACTGATAGTGATCTCGCGCCTGTTCAACCCGCACAATTTAATGATATTACGGAAGCCTACATTGGGGTTTGAGTTCAGTCGCTTAAGTCCATAATACGCCATAATGCGATTCTCATCAACAATGGGCACAATGTCGGCGGCTATACTCACAACGAGAAGGTCAAGAAGACTCTCCAGGTCATATATGTTGTTGATTCCGTTGCTCTTGGCAAATGCCTGCATGAACTTGAAACCAACTCCACAGCCTGAGAGTTCCTTAAACGGGTAATTATCGTCCTTTAACTTGGGATTGAGGATTGCGACCGCATCGGGCAATGTGTCGTCGGGCACATGATGGTCACACACTATAAAATCTATGCCCTTTTCCTTGGCATAAGCTATCTCGTCGATAGCCTTAATGCCACAGTCGAGCACAATTATCAACTTCACTCCTTGCTCAACAGCGTAGTCGATGCTCTGCAATGAAATGCCGTACCCCTCATCATCACGAGTAGGTACATAATAAATCACATTAGAATAAAAATTTCTCAGGTAACGGTAAACAAGAGCAACGGCAGTAGTACCATCAACATCATAGTCGCCATATACCATAATTTTTTCTTTCGCCCCCAGAGCCATGTTCAGCCTCGCTACAGCCTTTTCCATGTCCCTCATCAGGAATGGATCGTGCATTTGGTTCAATGAGGGATAGAAGAACTGCATGGCATCGTCCAGGCTCTTCATACCTCGCTGAACCAAAAGCCGTGCAATAGCCGGACAGCTCGAGAATTTTTCGTTCACGAGCTGCGCTTCTATTGCGCGTTGTTCGGTTGTAAGGGGTAAGTAATTCCATTTACTTATCATTTATGTTGTTATTTTATTGGCTAAAATAACAGGCACACGCTTGTACCTTGAGGCTGATGGGGTCAAGAGAGAAAATCCTACTCTTGAAATGATGCTAAGCTAAGCATCTAAGGACACCTTATCATGACCATAAGGGGCCAGTTACATGAACCGCCCTACCTGATCAAATGGCATCTAAATCTATGAGTGCCAAGATATTAGCAAGCAATTAAAATTCCATCTCAATATGCGAGATAATTGCTTTGCAGCTGAGCGCCCACAAATTTTACGCAAAAATAGAAAAAAACAATGAAAAATGCAAGAAAAATGTTTAAATCTTTTTTAAATTAACATCCATTTGCGGGAATGGGAAGTGCAATCCATTGAGCGGAAGTTGTTTGTAAATGGCTTCATAAGTGTCGTAAAGCACATTCCAATAGTCGCTGGTTTTTGCCCATGCTCGCACAATGAGCACCACCGAGCTGTCGCCCAGTTGCTCGACCGCAACATAGGGAGTGCAGTCTTTTTTAGGCTGTCGCTGTTTGATGATTTCCTGCTCTTGTTCTTTCAAGGTCTCGACCTTCTCCTGTATTTTTTTGCAGAAGATGCGCTGCCACCACTTTCTCTTCTTCTCGCTGGTTTGTTGAACAGCCTCCTGAACCGGAGCATCTTCAGCAAAATGCTTCTTGACAATGCGCTTATCGTTTTTAAGTATAGCAAGAATCACTTCTCTAGCCTTGTTAACATCGTCGCCATAGGCTATCGACACACGCCACTCGATGCGGTGATGATTTTCGGCCGTGAAATTATTGATGGTACCGGTCGACAAACCGCCGTTGGGGATAATAATGCGTTCGTTGTTATATGTAGTGATAATCGTGTGGAAAATCTGGATCTCCTTCACATGCCCCTTGAACTCACCAAATACGATGTAGTCGCCAACTTTATAGGGTTTTAGCAGCAAGATGAGCACACCACCGGCAAAATTCTGGAGGGTACCACTAAGTGCCATACCAATCGCCACACCCGCCGATGCAAAGATGGCAATGAACGAGCTGGTCTCAATGCCTAGAACACCAATGACAGTAACAATGAGCAAGAACAGCAATGTGATTTTCAGGAAACTAAGCAGGAATGTGCTTAACGATTTGTCCACATCACGGCGAATCAGGATTTTGCGTAATAGTGCATGAAGTCTATTGATAATGAATTTTCCAATGTAGAAGACGGCAATGGCTGCCACAATCCTGATGACGAAGTTAACCGCCTGGGTGCTTACTGTCTGTATCACATTATTCCAATCCATCTCCTTCAACTCTTGCGACAACTTGTCGGGCGTCATTTGTTGAAAAGTGGAGTCGGCAGCAGCCTTCACATTGTTGGCAGTCTTCAACAGCGTGTCTTGAACGGCGGTAGGTACAATGGTTTGAACCAGCACAAAAAAGTTCGTCAACATAATATAAATCAATAGTCTTGAGGGCGGAAAGTCCCAAATTCGACATCTAAAAACATGACAAATTTAACTAAATATCGTAAATGCGGCAAATTATCGAAGAAAAATCCACTAACTTTGTGAAAAATATCGACAAAGCTAATGAAGAGACTCATTTCAATAATAACAATCGTGTTATGCTTTTGCACAGCAAGAGCTCAGGTCATCACATCAATTGGTGAACAAAACCTGAAAATTCCAAAAACCGAGAAAAAAGAGGCTGAGAAAAAAGTGGCAACTAACGACAAATTGCCTGAGATCGATACCACATCGGTTTACTACAATTTAATTGATTCTGCCCAGTTCCATATCAAGAAAAAAGATTGGAGTAAAGCTGAAAGTTTTATAAGAAAAGCCATTGCAAATGAGCCATCTAATAGAAACAACTCATTGCTCTTGTCAAACCTTGCTACACTACAGCGGCACCAGGGTAAGCTCAACGAAGCACTCAAGAATTACAACATGGCGCTCGACATGACGCCCAATGCCGTGACACTGCTCATGAATCGCGCATCATTACTGCTTGACCTTGATAGTCTAGAACTTGCAAGCGCTGATTACGAACGAGTTATCAACCTTGACCCACTTCAAGAAGAAGCCCGGTACAACCACGGCCTGATAGCATTAGACCGACGCGATATAAACACCGCAAACAGCGACTTCGAGGAAATGCTCCGATACAATCCAAACTCACTCTTAGCCCACGAAGGACTGGGGTTAACACACAAAGCAACTGGCAATTACAACAAAGCCATCAGTTATCTTAGCGATGTCATCAAGCAATCGCCAAGCGTCACTCTCTTAGGCAACCGTGCCGAATGCTATCTGATGACCCGCCACCTGAATGAAGCAAGTGAGGATATCAACAACGCTTTGCAGATTGATCCCAATGATGGTTATTTGTATCTTTTGCGTGCTCAACTGAACAAGATTCGATATGAAAATCAAGCTGCAGAACGCGATATTCAGCTTGCTATTGATCATGGCATTGACCCCGCTGTTGCTAAAGAAATTCTTGAAGTTGGAAATTAATTGCATTTTTGTTTGGCAGATTGGCAAAAAGTGATTAATTTTGCTTGGATGATTTCACTTATAGAACATATTGAATACCTAATAAGGCATCATAACTGTGTTGTAATACCACAATGGGGCGCATTGATAGCTCAATACAGCCCATCACAATTACAGGCCAGCAAGATAATAAAGCCCAAACGCAAGGTGGCTTTCAACGCTTCTATTGACCATAATGATGGATTGCTTGCCAATTCGCTGGTACGCCGTCACGGAATTAGTTATGATGAGGCCTTGAAGCTCATAGCCGACAGTGTTTCGCTTTACAAGCGTCAATTGCAAAACGGCAACGAGGTGGCTTTTGGGAGAATCGGATACTTTACCTTGAACAATAATGGTTCTACCGAGTTCACCCCATTCCATCAAAGCAATTCCAATGATGAGTACTTTGGTCTCAGGTCATTTGCATTCAAGCCTCTAGTTAGCGACAGCGATGCGTCAAGCACAGAAGTGAGTGCAGCTGACAAGCACCCCCATGTCGTGCCGTCTCACAGCCGCAATCGATTTGCCTATCGCGCTTTGCAGGTTGCTGCCTCAATTGCCATTATTCTTGGCATAGCATTTGTTGCCTCTACCCCTATTGCCGTAGACCGTTCACAGCAAAATTATGCCAGCCTGAACATGCCAGCCGTCAAGAAGCCGAATGCTACTTCCGTTTTCACCTCAACGCCTGTCTCTAAAGTGAATCGTGAAGAAACCGGCTCTGCAAATTCTAAACATACCACGGAAACGGCAACAGAGACGCAGGAGAGTGGCAAGTATTATCTGGTGATATCCACTTTCTCATCCGAACAGAAAGCAAAGGAATTCATTTCCCTTCATGCCGACATAAAAGATGCAGCAAAGATCCGGGCTAAAGGCAAACAATACAGGGTATACATCCAGCGTGGCGATGACTACAACGCCCTTTACAAGGCCGCCAAGAATTTGCCGAGCCAATACGGTGGCGGTTGGGTCACAACCGATTGACAAGTAATTGCTAACAATACGCAATCATCAACATTATTGCAATATATTGTGTTTGATAAAAGCAATGCATTCACTGCGTTGCTTTTCGTTTTCAAATGCATTTGAGGGCAAGATAAGAATGCGATACTGCTTTGCCGGTTGAAGCACAACACCCCATTGATAGAACTTAGCCCGTTTGAAATATTCCCAAGTATAGCAACATGCTTTCATGCTGTCTTGCAATGGTTTGAAGAATATACCTTCAACTTTTAGTTCAATATTCTTTTCAATAATAGAAATACGTGCCTCGTTGGTCAATGCATAGTTAAAATATAGCAACGAGAGCACCATAGGAATGACTATAAACACAACCATGAGGGCAACAATGATGAATTTAGGATTCAAAAACGACAGGCCAGCAATTGCCACAACCGGAATCACAAACCAGACCCAGTTATCGGTCATGAAAATGGCAAAAAGCCGTCTGATGTATTCAGAACTCGAGACCTTGCTTTTATATATAATAATGTGTGGCGCACCCATTGGTCTTCAATCACAATCTTTACATTGTATTGTCCTCTCAGAATAGAATCAGCATTGATTAATTTTCGGTCCTCATGACCAAATCACTGACGATTGTTGCTTCGCGGGTAGTAAAAGATCCTGTCAAAATGTGATTGCTGCCCGATTCCCATGCCACCAAACCACCATCGGATGCCTTCATCACAAATTTAAACTCCACTCTCTCGCCTTGATGAAGCGGGAACACAGCAGTCCAATAAGGAAAACCAGCGCAATTCATTGTCAGCGCCCGATTCACATCCCAATAGCCAAGCGAGTTTCCACTACCCACCAATGCCAGCACCTGGTCGGGTTTAACGCGAGGAGCATATGCCCTAACCCAGGCATAACCCGGTTTTGGAGCACATGGATCAATATCACAAGGCCTTTCTTGATTATCCGACAGCAGGTTGTCAACAAGCCGGGATTCATCAACCTCATGCCAAGCATCAACAAAGCGCAGGCGATTAAACCCCTCAAAGAAGAGCATATTGTGCGCTTCACCCTCTTCCCATCTGACAGCATCACCACACTTGGCGCAATAACGATAGGCAAAGGGTTCTTTGACAGTAATTGTCACCTCCCACATGTTATCGACATTGCACTTCATGGGCCATTGTTTGGAATCGTTGCACGACACAAGGTGCAGAATCTCGCCTTGCATGGCTATGTAATGTATCGCGAAAGTAACTTTCATATTCATGTGTTTTTAGCGTTCTAAAATTAGGCAAAAAATATGATATGGACAAAAAAAGAGCCAATTTTCTCAATTGGCTCTTTAAAGTATTAATTGTTATTGATAAGTCTATTGGGTTCAGATAATCTGAACCCGATTAACTATCAACAATTTAACCGCACCGAGAAGTGCCACAATTAGTGCAAATGAGGCAACCTTCCTGATAAACCAGCGTTTCCTGGCCGCAATTGGGACATGTTTGTCCACTTGCCTTAGTACCGTTAGGCAGATACTTCTTGAGGGCTCGCTCAACACCCATCTTCCAGGTATTGATCGACTGATTGTCAAGTTCAAGGCTACTCACCAGTTTCAGCACCTGAGCGATAGGCATACCGTAGCGTAACACGCCCGAAATCAGCTTGGCATAGTTCCAGAATTCGGGGTTGAATTTCTCCGACAGGCCTTCGATAGTGGTCTTGAAACCTCGCTTGTTGATAAACTGGAAGTCATAGCGCTTCACACCCGTTTCATCAACAGCCTTGATAATCTTGCCTTTTGTCACCGACTTGGGGCAGAAGATACCCTCGTCGTCGTCGGCAATACCGGTGAAGATTTCGTAAGGACGATTGTCAATCAAGCCAATAAAGGCAATCCATTTCTCCTTGTTGTTCTGGAAACGAACCACATCGGCGTCGAGCTCAATGGGACGCTTGAGGATGTGCTCCTCTTCGGCCATGTATCGACCCTGTTTCTTGCTCTCCTTCTTCTTGTCTTCTTTGGTGAGCGACACGAGTACGCCCGAGCGAGAACCATCACGATAGACGGTGCAGCCCTTGCATCCCGACTTCCAGGCTTCAACATACAATTTGTTCACCATCTCTTCGCTGATGTCGTTAGGCAAGTTGATAGTAACACTGATCGAGTGGTCGACCCACTTCTGCACAGCGCCCTGCATCTTCACCTTGTTCACCCAGTCAATGTCGTTAGAGGTTGCTTTATAATAAGGTGATTTGGCAACAATCTCGTCGAGTTGCTCCTGGGTGTAGTCACGACGGACCTCAATGCCATTGGTGTTCATCCAAGTGATGAGTTTAGGATGATAAACAATGTATTCCTCAAACGAATCGCCGGTCTCGTCAACATAGTCGACATGCACATCCTTGTCATTGGGATTCACCTTGCGGCGACGCTTATAGACAGGAAGGAACACGGGTTCAATGCCCGAGGTGGTCTGGGTCATGAGGCTCGTGGTACCAGTTGGAGCAATGGTGAGGCAAGCAATGTTGCGGCGGCCATATTTCACCATGTCCTTGTAGAGTTTCGGATCGGCCTCTTTGATGCGGTTGATATAGGGATTATTTGCTTCACGCTTAGCGTCATAAATCTCGAAAGCGCCACGCTCCTTGGCCATGTTGACCGACGAAGCATAGGCAGCCAGTGCCAGTGCCTTGTGAACGCTCACCGAGAACTCGGTAGCTTCATCGGTACCATAGCGCAGACCCATAGCAGCAACCATGTCACCCTCGGCGGTAGTGCCCACGCCAGTGCGACGGCCCTTGAGTGTCTTGGACTGTATTTTGTGCCACAAGTTCAGTTCAGTAGTCTTCACCTCACTGGTTTCGGGGTCACTCTTGATTTTGTTGATGATTTTCTCAATCTTCTCCATTTCGAGGTCGATGATGTCATCCATCATGCGCTGAGCATAGCCCACATGCTGGTGGAACTTCTCGAAATCGAAATATGCATCCTTAGTGAAAGGATTCACCACATAAGAATAGAGGTTGATGGCTATCAGGCGGCAGCTATCGTAGGGACACAGCGGAATCTCACCGCAAGGATTGGTCGAAATGGTACGGAAGCCCAGGTCGGCATAGCAGTCGGGCACTGCTTCACGGGTAATGGTGTCCCAGAAGAGCACGCCAGGTTCGGCACTCTTCCAAGCATTGTGAATGATTTTAGCCCAAAGCTTCGAAGCGTCAATCTTCTTGGTGTAGATGGGGTTATCGCTGTCAACAGGATACTGTTGAATGTATTCGCCACCTTCAGTAGCAGCTTTCATGAACTCATCATCAATGCGCACCGACACATTGGCGCCTGTCACCTTGCCTTCGGTCATCTTGGCATCGATAAACGACTCCGAGTCGGGATGCTTGATGCTCACCGTGAGCATGAGGGCACCGCGACGGCCATCCTGAGCCACTTCGCGTGTAGAATTGGAGTAGCGCTCCATGAAGGGAACAAGCCCCGTTGAGGTCAGAGCAGAATTCTTGACAGGCGAGCCTTTAGGCCTAATATGAGAAAGGTCGTGACCTACTCCACCGCGACGCTTCATAAGTTGCACTTGCTCCTCATCAATCTTGATGATGCCACCATATGAGTCGGGGTCACCGTCAAGGCCAATGACAAAACAGTTTGACAGAGAGCCGATCTGGAAATTATTGCCGATACCAGCCATAGGACTACCCTGCGGAACAATGTAACGGAAGTGACTGATGAGGTCAAAAATCAAGTCCTCACTCATGGGGTTAGGATACTTTTTCTCGATGCGCGCAATTTCGCGAGCAATGCGATGATGCATGTCGTCGGGTGTGAGCTCATACAGGTGACCATAAGAGTCTTTCAAGGCATATTTGCTTGCCCAGACCCTTGCTGCAAGTTCGTCACCTTCAAAATACTTAACCGACGCATCGTAAGCCTCATTGTAGGTAAAAGTCTTCTGATCTGTTTCAGTTTCAAACAAAGTCATTTGATATATAATGATTAAGGGTTATGGAAATTGAAAATCTCTGCAAAATTAAGAAAAATGTTTTTAGATATAAAAAGATTTCTTGAAAAATTTCAAAGTTTTCCAAAAATTTTTACAAATAACTGTTTATCAATATTTTAATTTTTTATTAACAGCAGAAAGTTTTCCAAAAGAAAATTTTGCATAACAACAAAGTACCGAATCATTGCGCAATTTGCAGCATTCTATAATTTATAATGTATCTAAATAAATATTTTTGCGCATATTTAATTAAATGTGTAACTTTGCAAAAAAATTATTTTTACTATGAAATACTTTAACAACCGAACCACCATCAGGAACTATTCATCCAAGATAATTGATAATGAATTGCTTAACGATATGCTTGAGGCAGCAGCCCATGCACCCACTACTGGCGGCATGCAACTCTATAGTGTCATTGTTACTGAAAACGAAGAAATGAAACAACGGCTCATGCCGTGTCATTTCAATCAGCCTATGGTGGCCCAGGCGCCTGTTGTGCTCACATTTTGTGCCGATTTCAACAGATTTGTGAAATGGTGTCAGCAGCGCGATGCCGAGCCAGGGTTTGACAACCTGCAGTCGCTCATGAGTGCTATTCTCGATGTCACCATCTTTGCACAGCAATTCAATACCATAGCCGAGATGCAAGGTCTGGGATGTTGCTACATTGGCACCACTACCTACAATGCTAAAGAAATTGCCGAGGTGTTGCATCTGCCTCGCCTGGTTGTACCCATTATTACCCTCACTGTGGGTTATCCCGACGAGAGCGTTCAACCCGTAGCAACCGAGCGGCTGCCATTGCATGGAATTGTTCATCACGAGACCTATCAAGATTATTGTGCTCACGACATTGATGAGATCTATGCCGAGAAGGAGTCGCTGCCAGTGAACCAGGGATTCGTGAAGGAGAACAACAAACAGACGCTAGCACAGGTATTCACCGATGTGCGCTATCCAAAAGCTGTGAACGAGGAGTTTGCAAAACGACTCTACGACTATATCAAAGCCGCTGGCTATCAAATATAATATACTTCAAGAAATCAGAACTTCGAGAGAATGCCGATGACACATAAAGAAGGCTGGCGGTGAGGCCAGCCCTGAAAAAGAGTTTATGTAAAATAAATTGGAGTTTCCTATTTAAGCTTGAAGCGAAGGTTGGCGGCGATAGCATCGGAGGCTGTGCCAATGCGTGCGATGAAATCGCCAGGTTCTGCCACCCATTGATGCTGTCTGTCGTCAAAATAACTGAGCGCATCACGGCCGATGGTGATAGACACGGCCTGCGTTTCGCCAGGACGAAGATAAACCTTTTTGAAGGCTTTGAGCTCCTTGCTGGGACGCTCGAGTGTCGACTTCACATCGGTAATGTAGAGTTGCACCGTCTCGGCACCAGCAATTGTTCCTGTGTTAGTTACATTAACAGTGAAGGTAATGCTGTCGGTAGCTGCAAGCTCTTTTTTGTCGGCCTTGGCATCGGTGAGTGTGAAAGTGCTATAACTCAAACCATGCCCGAAGGCGAAGAGCGGACGAGTCTTGAACTTGTCAACGCCACGGTAGCCCACGTAGAGGCCTTCCTGGTACTCAATGTCAAAGACATCCTCATCGGGACGCTTCACGCCAGGGAAATTGCCCATACGGTGCGCGCCACAGTCCTCAAGCTTGGCATACCAGGTGAATGGAAGCTTACCCGAAGGATTAGCATCACCTACCAGCACCGAAGCCAGTGCCTTGCCTGCTTCACTGCCGATGAACCATCCCTGCACAATAGCAGGTACCGAGTCTTTCCAAGGCATTGCCACTGCATTACCTGAAATGTTGACGAAGATGAGATTCTTATTGACTTGAGCGAGCGCTGTAACAAGACGATCTTGATCATAAGGCAAACTGTAACTCAGCCGGTCGCCATCCTCAGCGTCCTGATGCATGCTCTTGTTAAGACCGCCAAAGACCACCACATAGTCGGCCTCACGCGCCTTGCTCACTGCTTCGTCGATGAGTTGTTGCGCAGTGCGCATATCCACGAGATTCTGACCCGTGGTCACGCCATTGTAGTTGCCCGTTGTGTCGCCCACATAACCACGAGCGTAATCAACGGTGATATTTTCTTTTGCTAAACGAGATTTCAATCCATCGATAGGCAGGATTTCGTGCTGCACCTTAAGCGACGAAGAACCACCGCCCACGGTCATCATCTTAATGGCGTTCTCCCCTACAACGAGAATGCGGCGAGCCTTGGCTGTGTTGATGGGAAGCACATTATTCTTGTTCTGGAGCAAGACGATGCCTTCCTGTGCCACTTTGAGCGCCACATCGTAGTGCTCGGCACTGCACATGAAGCCTTGTGCCCTGTGATTGTTGAGCGTAGTGCGGAAGAAGAGACGCAGCACACGACGCACTTTATCGTCGAGTTCGCGAGTTGTGTATTTTCCTGCCTGAATAAGTTCTTTGTAAGGTTGAGCCAGATAATAAGAGTCATAGGCATTGGGGTAACCATGGTCAAGACCATTGGTCCACGAACCGAACTCCATGTCAAGTCCGCCTATAATGGCCTGATGAGTGTCGTGTGCACCGCCCCAGTCCGACACAAGCACGCCATCATATCCCCACTCGCCCTTGAGAATTTGATTAACGAGAATGGGGTTATAGCAGTTGTGAACATTCTTATATAAGTTATAGGCGCCCATCACGCCCCATGCGCCACCTTGCTGAATAGCAGCCTTAAAGGCAGGCAAATAAATCTCATAGAGGGCACGGTCGGACAAAATGATATTGGTGGTGTGACGATTGGTTTCGTGATTGTTGAGCGCAAAGTGCTTCACGCAAGCAGCAACACCGGTTGACTGGAGACCTTGAATATAGGGGGCAACCATTACTGATGCGAGATATGGGTCCTCGCCCATATACTCGAAGTTGCGCCCGTTAAGAGGAGTGCGATAAATGTTAACGCCTGGGCCCAGGATCATGTCCTTGCTACGATAGCGTGCCTCCTCGCCCAGCGCACGGCCATAGCGATAAGCAAGGTTGGGATTCCAAGTTGCGGCAAGGCAAGTGAGAGCCGGGAAAGCCACACACGAGTCGTTGGTCTGTCCGGCCTGTTCCCATTCATCCCACAGCACATCAGGCCGCACGCCATGAGGTCCATCGTCGGTCCAGAAATCGGGCAAACCAAGTCGTTTCACGCCTGGCGACGAGAACTTGCTTTGCGCATGGATAATGGCGATCTTATCTTCGAGCGATAGGCGCGACATGAGATCGTCGATGCGCGTTTCGATGGGCTTGGTGTCATCGAGATAAACTGGCTTTTGGGCCGAGAGGCAGAAACACACAAGCGCTTGGAAGATGAACAGAGTGAATAACTTTTTCATATCACTGATATTAATGGGGAAAATGGGAATAATGCAATCAATTAGTTATAGTAAAAGAAAGAATGGTGCCTGCATCAACAGGCGGTGCAAGCACCATTCTGAAAAGATTTAACAAGCAGTATCAGCCCAAGAGCTGAAATGCTGTAGTCATTACTTAACAATCACCTTCTTGCCATTGACAATGTAGATGCCACTGCCAAGACCTTCGGCCGACTTCACACCCTGACGAACAAGCTTGCCGTCGATAGTGTAGATGTTGAAGTAAACCTCCTTGTTGGTTGTGTTGACATCGTTGATGCCAGTAGCCGTATCATTAACACGGACATAAGCACGGAAGGCGGGAACTTCAGTAACTTCGGTGAAGTTAACTTCAGTAGCAACAGCATTCATGCCATAGTTCTTGCCAGCGTCTTCGCGCAGGGTTGCACCCTTGGCACCCGAAGTGGTCAAAGTGGCAAATGTGGGAATAAATGTGGTGCTGTCGTCAACGACCGATTCGGTAACATTCCAGTCAATAGTTGTCTCGCCACCACCGGCAAGTGTAATGTCGGCGCCATCGAGATGAGCCACATAGGGAACACCAGCCTGCACCTCGGTTACCTGATTGAGAGTTACCTCAACGGTTTCGCCGCTATTGTCGAAACCAGTAATCTCATAGAACTGAACATTGCCAGGAAGGGTCTTGTTGAAAGGAAGCACAACAGTAGTGTATGCATTGCCCATGTTGGCAACCATCTGGAAGAACGGGCTCACCACCGAGATAGGAGCGATAGCAGTGTTCACGCTGTGGTCAGCAGTATTCATGAAGTGGTCGATAATTTGTACATTGTAACCCTGATAGCCACTGCCATCGGCTTTGGCAACAATCTCGTTGAAGAGGAATGTGCCTGGAGTCTTGGTGATGAAGAGGGCGTTGGGGTTAGTTGCCATGTTCTGGTTGTTGTATGTCTGAGGCATGCCATCCACATCAGTGAAGTCATAAGCGTTAGCCTTAGCCTCGGCATCGATAGCTGCAAAGCTTTCAGGACTCCAAGTACCAGTAAGTGTGTGCACACCATTTTCGTCGGCACCCTCATCGGTCATTTCAGTAGGTTGGGGAGGATTCACCTCACCATCGGTCCAGAAGTAAATGTTGTCAACCAAGATGCTGTTGCCATTACCATTGTCGAGTTTGATTTGGTGAACGAGGTTCACACCATTGCGACCGGGATCGTCGAATGCGCTCAAAGGAATGTCAATGCTAGCCCACTCACCCTTAGTGAGAGTAGCTGTATAACGGATTTCGCCGAAGTTCGCATTTGCTGCAGGATTCCACCAGATGGGAACGATACCCAGAGTGCCTTCACCATCACCAAAGAGGTCGATATGCATGTATTTCATATCGGTTACATCAAGTTGTGTGTTGAGCACAATGCCGTAGTAATCCATGTCAACAAACTG
>JAEEGL011999414.1_pt1 | contig 33819 bp, 20 predicted proteins | sample 9134231 | NCBI WGS metagenome assembly JAEEGL01 (sample SAMN16246548, study PRJNA631951) | gut metagenome | biome: gut microbiome; feature: rumen; material: fiber-attached | host: Bos | place: Iran: Karaj | collected 2018-10 | reverse complement strand
TTCTTACATATCAATTCTTTGGAAATATTGGAAATAATATTCACACAGAGAAACATCAGTTCAGGTATGGGAAGGTGCTTCCCAGATTGATTGTGGTTGCGTGAAAATAACCCCCCCCAGCGCATAAAAACAAGTTCACAATTTTTCAAACTTTTTCGATTTATGCACCATTAGAAACCGCGCATTTCATCGTGATTTCAGGGGGTGAGTCAAAATTGCTGTATATACCAGATAAGAAATTTACGGAAAAATTCCGTCCGAAATGGTTTATATGATTTTATAAAGTTGTTGCCCCAAAAGGGGGTTCAGCATATCCGGCAGACAATACGATATCTCAGGCGACGTCACGGGGCTTTTCGATGCAGAACCGTGGACTGATTTCAGCGACGAACTCGAAAGGGAGCGCGTCATAAAAAACTGTATCGACAAAACGGAATAAAACCGAGTTTACAATTTTGTCAAACTTTTTTTATTTGGCTACCCCTTGAAACCGCGATGAAATGCGGTGGTTTCAGGGGGTGAGTCAAAATTGCTGTTTATACCACAGAGAAATAAGAACTAAAATTACCGCCCGAAAAGGCTTAACATAAATTCAAATTTAAACAGGGAGATTTTACACAGTGAACATTTATCAGAAGCTGGCAAAAATCCGCAAGCCGGTAGAGGTCTTGCAGAAAAACAAACAGGGTTTCGGCTACAGATACGTAACCGAAGACCTTATACTTTCAAAGATAACGGGGCTTATGGATAAGCTCGGCGTGTCTTTGATACCGCGCATCGTGAAGGACTCAATGAAAGTCGTGCCTTACGCCTACACCAAAACAAAGTCTACAAAAGACGGAAAGATCTACGAAGAAAAAGTAAACGAGGTTCTCGTTTCGAGCGATATGGAGTGGGTCTGGATAAACAACGACGAGCCGACAGACTTTATTGTCGTCCCGTGGGCTATGGTCGGTCAGCAGGCAGACGCGTCTCAGGCGTTCGGCTCAGGACTGACTTATTCATCAAGGTATTTTATGCTTAAGTATTTCAATGTCGCAACGTCAGACGACGATCCCGACAACTGGCGCAAGCTTCAGAAAGAGGCTGAAAGCGCAGAGGACAAAGAGATAGCCGCAAAGATAATCGAACAGATACATTCCCTTGTCACGGCTCATCTCGAACTAAAACCCGAAGACAAACCGAAGGTCATCGACCTCGTAAAGAGATATGCCAAAACAAAAGCGGGCAAGGCAAGCGCAAATTATTACGATATAGAAGACCCCGTTACGGCAAGCCAACTGCTCGAAGACCTTAATGTTGCGTTTGCTTCAATAGAAACAGAAACAAAACCGACAGAGGTTTCCATTTCCAAAACAACAAAGAAAACAACATCTAAAGAATAAAAGGAGAAAATTATTATGGGTTTCAGAAAAGATAACTGGGCATCCGTCTGGAGTATAGAAGACGGCAAAAACAATTCCAAGAGAGTGCGTCTCTCCACAAGCAAGAAGAATAAACTGACAGGCGAATATGAGCAGGATTTCTCAGCAATCTGCTTCTTTTATAAAACAGCAGCGTTTAAAATCTCCAACATCAGACCTGGGGACAGAATCAAACTTACGGATATTAATGTAAGAACATGGGTTAACAATGAAACAAACAAAGAGTATGTTGTGTATCAGGTTTATGACTTTGAAAAAGAAACCGACACGAATTCCGATAATCTGTTTGAAGATATACCTGTTAATGAACCATTTTCATTCAGTGATTTGAAAAGAGATGATCTGCCTTTTTAACTTAGCAAATAATGATAGTATTATTATACAAACTTGTCGATTCGCTAATCCCGTAGATGAGGCAGCGGATATAATTGCCAACAGATTAATAAAGAGGGGATTGGCGCCGCTTACGGTATACCGGCCATATCCGCAGAAAATATTGTTTTTAATGAATAAAGTGATGGTTTATTGACAATTCAGTAAATTGAAGCCTCAATTATACCGAAGTAAAAATGCAGGTATTGCACATAAAATCAGGTTGCAGAAATGCTGATGTTTCTGATATCCCAATGCAGCATTGGATATATTGTTACATCGGCTGATTTCATGTATCTATTGCTTTTTTAACGGCTTAAGGGATAGCTGTTACTATACTGTTTAATAAAACAAATGTTGTATACCGTATGGCTACAATGTTGCTTTTGAGGAATAATGTAGCTTTAGCGGTATTGCTACAAGGCAGCAAAAGAATGAATACCTTCAATGCAGCTTTAAAAGCTACATTGAAGGTATACCTGCTAAAGAAATATTTAATAATATTCCTCAATCAGCATCTTCGTAGCTATTCACGGAAACAATGTAGTTTTAGGATATGGTATAGTAACAATGTAGCCATATTAAGAATCAATGCAGGTATATCATTAGTATAACTTCTATGTAGCTTAAGGAAACAATCAGCAATGTAGCGGTAAAAGCTACAATGAAGGTATATCTGTTAAAGACTATTTATTAATAATACTTTTTAATCGGCTACAACGTAGCTTGTATTCTGGCAACCATGTTAATAAATAGGGTGTAGAAACAAGACAGCTTTTAACAATAGCAACAATGCAGCTATACTTTTGGATGTATCAACATTGCAGCAAATACTATTTTTCAATATCAGTAGCATTGCTGCCTAATTATGTTTCAATACAACTATTGTTTCCTTTATTGGCAAAATGATCTTCAACGTAGCTTTAATGCAACGATAGCAGGTATACCTGTTTTTACTTTTAATAAACAATGCAGAATTATAAACAACGCAGCAAAGAATTGTTTCTATTTTAAAGATAATGATTACTACTACGGATTTCATCGTTGTATCGAGTTGTTTAATATCTGTTTTGTCCGTCTGATTTGGACAAAAAAATGAACAATCGGGATTTTGTCACATTGTTTACCATATTGTTTGTAGCTAAGAAAACACATCAGAATTTTTCGTATAATATAATTTAATACAGATTTTAAATTCAGAAAGGGTCAAAAAAATGTCCATAAAAATATGCGATGCAATAATGGGTTCAGGCAAGTCGAGCGCAGCAATACAGTATATGAACGACCACCCGAACCAAAAGTTTATTTATATATCATCTTTTCTTGATGAGGCTGCCAGAATCCGTTTGGCTTGTCCAAGACTTAATTTTCAAGAACCGAGAAAAGATATTCCAAAATACAATTTCAGAAAAATCATTCATAGTCAGCAGTTGATTTCGGATGGCGAAAATATTGCAAGTACACATCAGATGTTTACGCGGTATGCAGATGATCTTATTGAGAATATAAAAAAATGGGAATATGTCCTTATTATTGACGAAACGGTGGACGTTCTGTATCCGTCTGATATTTCCATAGAGGATTTAAACATACTTGAAAAATCAGAGTGCGTAATGAGAGAAGGAAACTTCATCAGTAAATCGCCTGATTTCGAATATCGCAGGGGGAATTTTAGGCAATTCTTTGATATTGCAAAAGGTAAACAGCTCATCGAAATTGAAGAAACCAAGTCCAATTCATCCGTGTTTTACTGGCTGTTTTCTAAAGAGCTTCTTCTTGCGTTCAAGGATGTTTACGTTCTTACATATATGTTTGATTGTCAAATAATGAAGTACGGATTCGATCTTATGGGAGTTGAGTTTGAAAAAATCGGCATAAAGCTTGACGAAAACGGCGCATATCAGTTTTGTGATCATACCGAGTATATTCCGGATTATACATTACATCTCAGTCAAAAGATACATATTTTCGACAATAAAAAGATTAACTGTATCGGTGAAGATTATTATGCACTTTCACACCACTGGTATAGCAAAGCTGAAAAAAACGGGGATATCAAAACTCTAAAAAACCACATGTCAAACTTCTTTAAGCATTATAACAAAGACAAAAATGCAGAGCGCAGGCTCTGGGCGACATTTAAGGACTGTGTCGGCATACTCAGGTCTGAGGGTTTCTATCGCAATTTCATCGCATTTAACGAACGCGCAACCAACAAATACAGAAACAGAGATGTTCTTGCTTACTGTGTTAATGTGTTTATGAATCCGAATGAAAAGAAATTTCTTTCCCAACAAGGAATTGATATCAGGGAAAACGAATATGCGTTGTCTGTAATGTTGCAGTGGATTTGGCGTTCAGCGATACGAGACGGAAAAGAAATCTGGATATATATTCCAAGCAAAAGGATGCGGAATCTGCTGCTTGAGTGGATAGCAAGCGTTGAAGGGCGAAATGTGTCTGTATGTACAGAATATAATGTCAAGCCTGTCTTGGATACCTCAAAGCAGGATACAAAAAAAAGGAGACGACGCAGTAAAATAAAAATAAGATCTTTAAAATGATGATTTTTGTTAAATCTTTACCAAGACATAGCGCATAAATGAAAAGGAGATATTTAATAATATGAAAAAAAGAAAAGACGGCAGATATCAGGCATCTGTAGCATTATCAGGAGGACAACGAAAAGTCGTTTATGGGAAAACGAAGACAGAACTTAAGCAAAAGATAATTATGGCGCATGAGGCCGACAATCTTGCCCCTATGTTCGACAAGGTTGCGAATGATTGGTATAGTGGTTTCTGGCGTACTGTTTCTCCGAAAACACTTTCACAATATGATCCGGCTTTTGACCGTATTGTCGCACAGTTTGGTAATAAACGGATAGATGAAATCGAGCCGGCAAATATACAAGCCTTTCTTAATGATCTTAAAATAAAAGGCTATTCGGCAAGTTATGTAAAAACACATCGAACTGTAATGTCAAAGATATTTGATTTCGAAATACTCAGACGAGGCGCCAAAATCAAAATTAATCCTGTGATGGCAACAAAAAATCCACGTATTGCAAAAAAGAAAAAGCCTGCAGCCACTCCAGAGCAGGAAAAAACAATCAGGCAAGCTGTAAATCAACCGTTTGGATTGTTCGCATTTCTGCTTCTTAATACTGGCTGCAGAACTCAGGAGGCTCTTGCGTTACAATGGCGTGATGTGGATTTTGAAAATAGAGTAATAAACATTGATAAGGCAGTCACATTTCCGCATAATCAGGCTGTTATAAAGGAGACTAAGACAGTCAATGGTGTAAGACGGATTCCATTAATGGAACCGTTGTCAAAACAACTTTTATCAATATTAAAAGAATGTAATCCAAATCCGGATGACTTCATCTTTGGGGGCAACAAGCCGCTTTCATTTACAGAGTTTAATCATAGGTGGCGTCAGTATGCACTCATTGTTGGATTCAGAGAAGAATACTTCGTGGACGAAAACGGAAAAAGACTTGCAACTCTATCGGAGTTGCAAAAGATTCCCCATAAAAGAAAATGTGAAATACACCTTACTCCACACCAGCTCAGACACTCGTTTGCAACAATTTGTTTTGAAGCAGGGTTATCACCGGAAGAAGCCCAGAGGTTTTTAGGTCATGCAGATATCAGAACAACTGTTGATGTGTATACCGACATACGAATCAGCAAACAGAAAATCGCATCGGAAAAACTTGATAAATATGTCGCGGAGTTAACCGCTTTATCGGATAAACAAGAGCAGTGAATCAAAAAACATATCTGTTATAGTAATATTGTTGTTTAAGTCGCTTTATAATGTTTTATGAAAAAATATATAATCGGCTTATAGATTAAATCATACTCTATTTATTTGCTACAGTTATATAACATTCATCAGTCTATTTTTTTTATTACTACAGCCGTGCCGTTAACCGAAACCATAATCGAATTGCTCTCAGGCAAAGTGATTTCAAAATCAACACCAACTTTTACATTTGCTCTATGCTCAAAGGTGGTTGCATTCAGACGATTCAGATTTAATAGGATTGTTTAGTCTGCCGATTTGCAAAAAAATGGCATAGCTCCCGCTTGAACGATATCTATGCCATTGTATCTATCGGTTTCGCTGCGGTTCAATGCCATACTCCAAAACAGTTTCTGGCATATGCCTGACTCGTATAAGCCGTATAGACTGCACAAAAATTTGCTTATACAATTATACAATTCGATAGGCTTCTCTGCACGCCAAGTATCTGTTTAATTACTCGATAAAAAAGTTGACAAAAAGGTATTGATTTTTGTATGAAAGGTGTGATATAATAATAAATGGAAAATTATAAACTTTGAGCATTTTATATTGGAATAACCAATTCGAAAACGGATTTGTGCCTTCTGAATAGGTTTCAAAAAAACATTTGATTGCAAAGTTCAGCATTTTTATTTTTAAGAGATTTGAGGTATATGAATTCTATGGAAACAGACAAGAAACTTGAATGTACGATTGTTGAAGAGTTGGCTACTCTCTCTGAAAGCGGTAGCTGGAGAAAACAGCTTAATATTGTGCAGTGGGGAAATAACATTGCCAAATATGATATTCGAAGCTGGAATGAAGACAATACAAAAATGGGCAAAGGCGTAACCCTGTCTTTGGAAGAAATAAGGACTCTTAAAAAAGCTCTTAACAATCTTGAAATTTAGATGGACGAAAAGCTATGGATGCGAGCCGGATTAGAATAAACGATATACTCTCAAGTAAATATCCTGATTTCTGTGCGTATTGCGAAGTCTCAGGTAAAGTGTTTGTATCAGAACTTTCTACTGTTGATTTCGTTGCCTTTAGAACCAGGATGAATGTTTCCAGAGAATATGTGTCAAATCTAAAAGCGTTTATCGAAAAAGCGGTGTCAAGCTCGAAAAGCGAAAACCAAAACAGTATTCCTGAAAAATCGTATCCATCCAGCAGAATAAACATTGAACATCAAATTTCATCAGAAAATGTTTTGCATCCTAATGCAAACAATGAAGACATTAATATTGATTCTATTGTCGCATCTGGTATGCGGGAAGAAGAAAATAAAAATGAACAGAAGCCATCAGAGGTTGTCAACGAAGCAATCATTGAAATTAATAATTCTGAATCAGATGAATTAATACCTTTTTACGCGATTTTTAAAGTTGATTCTAACAATTACAGTATTCCGGTTTCTGAGCTTCAATTAAGCTCACGCGCCCTTAATTGTTTGAGTATTGCTAAGTGCACAACGGTAAAAGAGTTGTTGACTAAAAGCATCAGCGATTTAAGGTCGATGCGGAATATGGGGGAAAAGTCAATAAATGAAATTGTTGCAAAAATAAAAGACTTCCTTTCCGATGCTTCCCATCGCTTAGAGAAAAACAAATCAACTCAGCGAGTGACAAAAATTGATAACAATTTAATCAAATCAATTGGTTCTCTCCTTAACGGTACCTCTTATTCAATTGAAAATCTTGATGACGACCAAAAGAAATATCTTCAAACAATAGAAACGGCAATTGAAACTGTGGGATCTGAAATCTGTTCAAAGGCATTTTACAATCCACAGTATGTTCGAGTCATTTGTGATTTGTTTAGAAGATATGTTTCACGCACTGAAACATACGATTCTTTTGTAGATTCTGTTTGCGAATCAGTCAGAAATCTTCCACAATCCGTTAAGGATAGGAGAGTAATACCACTTGTTTTGTTAATCGAAAAAACCAGTGGCAAATCGCTTTCTTCTATTATTTCAATGTGTGACTCTTCTACCAGAATATACCAGCTCCCCAATTTAATAATCAGCATGGGTATCGCCCCAGATAGTGAAGTTGCAGTGGCTATAAAAGCATTTGTTGATTGTATCAACTTCGATCCTGATGAAGCTGTTCGTCAAACCGTTAGCAATATCTGCAGCGGACTTCAAACATCAAGTAAAAGAGGAATTGAGATTTTAGAATCGAGAATAAGAGGGGAAAGCCTTGAAGAAATAGGATCACGTCTTAACTTAACGCGTGAAAGAATTCGCCAGGTTGAAGCAAGGATAACTCGAAATTTTTGGAAATATTACAAAAATCAAAAATACGACCTTATTTTGCTTATTTATGCAATGCGTGATGGCGATAAATTTTTGTATTTGAGTGAACTTAAAGAGATACTTGGAGATTTTGCGCTCATTCTTTGGAAGTCAGTTAAACATATTCCCGAACATACGCTTTATTCTTATTCATGGGAACTCGATTCAATTGTCATTTCAAGTGGCAGCACGAGTTATCAGATTATTGCCAATGCTAAAATGGCCTATAATCGACTTCCCCATACAATTGAATCCTCTGAAGTCAACGAAGTTCTTGAAAATGTCTCTCAAGAATGTAATGCACCGCTTGAAGTCGTTCAAAATATGTTCTTCAATAATTATAAAGTCACAGGTCAATTTTATTCCATAATACCAATTACTGTTACTTTTATGTGTGATTATGTTTTACATTATAGATTTCCTGCTGGCTTCAAGATCAACGATTCATTTGAAGCGAACCGTTTCAAAGAATATATGATTGAACTATTCGGCGATAAAGCAAAATCCATAACAAATCGAGCTATCGATGCAAAGGTCGGTTACATTGGAATTCTTTGTGACAGAGGTAAATACATACATCCTGATTATATCCAGGTGAAAGAAGAAATTATCGAATCTATCAACGATTTTATTGAGAACTCTCCTCGTGCCTTGCTGACCTATGGGGAAATATTTGATGCTTTATCAAGTGTTTTAGATGGCACACAAATAACCAACAAATATTTGCTTCAGGGTGCGCTGAAAAAATACGGGTGTCGGTTTAACACCAACAGAGACTATGTGCGAAAAACAAACGATGCTTCTCTTGTCGATGAACTTGATGCTTTTGTTGAAGAAAGAGGCGCTGTACATAAGTCTGAGATATTTGCCGAAATCACATCACTGAACGAAAAAAACTTAGGAGCAGTAGTTGCGCGCAGTTCCACCGTTTTCAATATAGAAAACGGATTCTATATTCACGCATCGTCGTTTGATATTCAACCCAGTGACTACAGGCAAATCAGAGAGTATCTTACAGAGGCTTGCGCTGAGGTTCCGGTAAATATTCGCTTTGTATACGATGCAATATCTGATAGATTCCCTGAGTTTATATATCGAAATGGTTTTGATGGTCACAATAAGCTGTTTGCCGCGCTCAATTATATGTTTGGTAGTGAGTTCAGTTTTGTACGGCCGTATATTGCTAAGCTTGGAGTAAATGACATAACAAACAAAAGCGTTATTTTACAACATATCACAGATTATGATCAGATTGATATTAATGAACTGATTGATATATGTACAGACAACAATATTAAGTATATATCTCCATTCTATTTAACTCAAATGCTTGCTCCGCAATATGTCAGAATTGATGCGAATAATCTTATGAAGCGTGAACTGACTGGAATTTCTGAAGAAACAATCAACGATGCCGTTGCCATAATTTCAGACATGTTGAAGGTTAATGATTATGTTATCTGTTCGAAGATTGACGAGTTTATTTGGTTTCCGAATATTGATATTGAATGGAATACATTTTTACTTGAAAACCTAATGATTCAAAGCGGCAAATTCAATATACTTTACACTCTTGGTAACCCCTTGAATCGTTCGACAGCGATATTTGTCTCTGACAAATACAAGAATGATACTTTTGATTCAATGCTTATTAAGATATTGACTGATAAGGTAAAAAATGGAATGTTTTCTTCAAAATCAGAAATGCGTGACTGGCTTCAGCAAGAGGGTTTCATTGAAAGAAATCTTCCGAATTTCCTCGAAGGTTCAAAGTATTTTTATGTAGATACAACAGGAGTACATTGTGCAGAAATCTGATTTATTAAACAATACACGAAAAGACCGTATGCCACCTCTGATGGTAGATGAGGTTCTTCTGCTGGTCGATACCTACTTTCAGTTAAAAAAAGTCTCTTCACCAACAGACCGCAAGGAGCTTATTGTAGAATTGAGCAAAGCAATGCGTCAATTGCCGTTTTATCCTGAATTTCAGGATAATCCGGAATTTCGGTCGATTGCAGGAATGCAAATGTGTATCGCAAATGTTGGATATTGTGATCCGGAAAATAGCTCAAAGTTCGGTCATGGATCGAAACTACAAAAAAGAGTATTCGATGAATACATTGAAAAACAAGATGTTTTACACAGTATTTCAAAAGCGATTATTAGAATTTCAAGAGAGCAATTCTATATCGACTACTCTTATTCAGATTGTATTTTTGGTATGTTGCTACCTTCATACCACTGCTATTTAGAAAGAACCAATAAAGTTGTTTATACAGTCAAAAAAACGCTTGAATTTCAAAGGAAAGATTGTTCTGTGTGCGGCAGTGAGGTCAACAAGCTGTTTCCCGGATTTGACCTGATGGAAATCCATATTGACGTTCCTCTGTGTGACTGTGTAAAGCCGGATGTGATTTCGCCTTCAACAATCTCGTTTGTTTGTCCAACATGTCATAAAGCAGCACATTCAAAAATCGAGTTTTTTAGGATTTCTGAATTAAAGAAAAAGATGGGAAGAACTTGCGATGTATAACTATGAATGGGATAAAGCGACAGGTGGATATATACTCCTACCTACAAAAATAACTGGAGTTTCAAAGGAAGTTCGTCCGGTCTTTTTTGAGGAACTTCGCTTTCTTGGATTGGATAAAGACTATGGCTGGAAATTTGCAGACTGCGAACAACCACTGATGTGGGCTGAAGCACGAAGGTATTTTTATAAGGGAGAGCTTGTTTGCGAAGCAAGCGGAGGTGGCCTTTATGAAATGCCTATTCTGAAGAATGTTGTTCAAAATTTGGTTATAGAACCAGTGGACGTTGAAACTATGCTATTCAAAAACGAGAGTATTATGAATGGCCTGGTACAAAAGACGTTAAAAACGACATATAAGAACTACCTTGAATACAAACCCAGAGTTAGTATGTTTTATGTTGCTTACAGCGGCGGAAAAGACTCTATTGTTATGCTTGACATTGTACAGAGAGCAATTCCTCATGATGAGTTTGTTGTCGTATTCGGCGATACAACAATGGAATTACAAACAACATACAATGCCCTTAATGAAGCAAAACAACGTTGGAACACTCTTGAGTGGCACGAAGCAAGAGCGGATTTTAATGCTGAAGAATCGTGGAAAAAAATCGGGTTTCCTGCAAGAAAGCTACGTTGGTGTTGTAGCGTTCACAAAACAGCGCCATCAATAAAAAAACTCAAGGAAATATATCGTCAGAAATATCCCGACAATTCCAAGCCGTTCAAGGTAATGGTATTTGATGGAGTTAGAGCAGAAGAAAGCGATGCGAGATCTACATATACTATGGTATCTGACGGAAACAAACATGCTGTTCAGTATAATTGTAGTCCAATTTTAGATTGGGGCTCATGTGAACTGTTCCTGTATATCTTCAAGTATCACTTACTCTTTAACAAACTGTACCGATATGGTGCATATAGGGTTGGATGTAAGTTGTGCCCTATGGCGTCCGAATGGTATGAATGTGTTATCAACCATGTGTATCCTGATGAAGTGGCACCTTTGCTTAACATCGTTTCTTCAAGTATTACTAAATCCTTTGCTTCAGTTAATGAAAGGCAGAAATATCTTCAGTCTGGTGGTTGGAAATCACGCATCGGCGGAAAGGAACTAATGATCGGCGGCAATAAAATAACAGAGATAAAAACAAAAGATAGTGTCAAGTTGATTGTTACCGACAGCAATTATGCGTGGGATAAGTGGATGTCAACAATAGGCGACGTTGTAAAGATTGATGATAATATGTACTCTATCCACTATAAGGATATAAACATGGATTTTTCTGTACGTATTGAGAAGAATGCAACAGTGCTTACTCTTCCTGCTTTGATAAGATCACCATTATCAGTAAGATTTATGTATCTGTTCAAAAATGCACTAAGCAAAGCGGCATATTGCGTAAACTGCGGTGAATGTATGGCCGAATGCGCATTTGGTGCATTATCAATTTCAAAAGATGATATTACAATAGAAGGGTGTAAGCATTGTGAACGGTGCTTGGATTCAAGTAAAGGTTGTATTACAGCAAGATCGCTTGGAATAACAGGAGGAGGAAATAACATGAGCGTTAAAAACATTAGTCGATATCAAAATTTCGGGTTTCGTCAAGAGTGGTTGGAATTATATTTCGAACTGTTGGATGACTTTTGGGCAAACGAGAGAATGGGCAAGTATATGATTGTCGGTTTCAAAACGTGGCTTAAAGAGTCGGGAATAACCGAAAATAACGCTTTAACGGTGTTGGGCACAAAACTTCGGGAGCTTGGTAGCGATTCGCCCACAACTTGGGGAATTATTTACACCAACCTTTGTTATGAATCACCGATAGTTAATTGGTATGCAACCAAGCTGGAGGTTGGAAGAACATATTTCGCTGATGATCTTCCGATTTTGCTTGGAGATGAGTTTTCTCCCACAGTAAAAAAGAATGCATTAAGTTCACTTAAGGAAACGCTGAGGCTTTCTCCAATCGGGTGGCTTCTTCTACAGGGAGAATGCGAAGTTAAAGGAAAAAATGTTACCTCTGTTACCAAAGGAATATGGGATGATGCAGATCCTATTGTAATACTCTACACACTTTATCTATTTGCCGAGAAAATGGATGGCATGTATAGTTTCACCTTATCAGATCTTCTTGACGACAGCGACGAGCGCGAAGGTCTCAGCCCGAGATCGATCTTTGGAATAGAGAGAGAAACACTCAAACCCATCCTTCAGGGGCTTGCGAATAACTACAGCGATTATATCCAAGTTGATTTTAACAAAGGGATTATGGAAAACATTGATTTGCCTGCCGGAAAAAAAGGCAAGACCGCTATCGATGTTCTTTCGTTGATATAAGGAGAATAAAACTATGGCAGTCAGATTGTATAGTGAGTATATTAAAGTCGATCCAAACTTTATCCCGGTATTCAGCAGAAACAGTGACAGAATATATCCCGATAAATGGCAGTCTTTCTATCCTCATGCAAGTTTCAAAAACATCCTCAAGGACATCGTTGAAACTCTCGAGAAAAGCAGCGAAACAAAAGATCGCAGTGTGTGGATGAGCGGTGCTTACGGAACCGGTAAAACTTATGCATCGTTTGTTATAAAGCATATTTTAGAAGACGATATAGACTCTATAACCCCGTATTTCACTCAAAACGGAATGGATTCGCTGCTTGCAAGGGTGAAAGGCATTCGTGCTAAAGGGCGAATTCTTGTTGTTCAAAGAAGTGCCTCGGCAGGAATTAACACTCAGGATAAGCTCTTTAATTCAATTGTTGAGTCGGTAAGAAAAGCCGTTTCAGATGTCGGTCTTTCCTATACTGGCGCGCAAAGTCTTGCTGAAAAAATCCTTACAATGCTGAAACATCCCGAAACATCTGCATTTAATTTTCAGGGCGCTTTCAATAAATATCGCGGTAAATTCACTGAATACAGTTCTGTGGATAGTATAATCAAAGATTTGGAAGAGCTTGATTTAGAAGATAAATTAGGGCTGCTTGACACGATAATTGAGGTTGCAGCGCTTGAAGGATTCAATTGGTCGATGTCTTCTGAAGAACTGATTGATTGGTTGGAAGACGTCCGCAAGGGCAATAATCTTTATTCTATCGTTTTCATTTGGGACGAGTTTACAGAGTATTTCAAAAACAATCAGAATAACATAACCGGATTGCAGGAAATCGCACAGGCATCTTCGCGCATCAGTTGCTATTTATTCCTGATTACTCATAGCTCAGCCAGTCAGCTTATTCAGGATAAAGGATCCAAGGCAATCATCGAGGCACGATTCAAGCTTGATACGATTGAACTTGAAGAGAGCACGGCCTTTACGCTGCTTGGTCAGGCGCTCAGACACGAGCCTGATCTTTCCAATGAGTGGGAGCACACAAGCGAATCTCTATGGTCTGGCGTTAAACGTGGAAGTGTAGATGTCATAAAGAATAAAGACTACAACATTAAGGATGAGGATTTCAAAAAACTTCTTCCTATGCACCCGTATACTGCATATTTGCTGAAATTCATAGCAAAAGATATCAGCTCAAATCAGCGTACTATTTTCCAGTTTTTGAGCGGCGACTACTCTGGTGATGAGGACAAAACCAACTTCAAATGGTTTATAGAACACTTTGCCTTTGAATTCGGAAAATGGAATTACTTGACCGCGGACTATCTGTGGGACTATTTTTTCAAATCCAGCAATGTGGATCTTGATTCCACCTTTTTACAGACAATCAGTCATTATAACAACTACGCACCTCTTTGCGATGACCCATCCAATGAAATGATAGGAGACCGCAGACGTAGAGTGTTAAAGGTGGCCTTGCTTCTCGCTGCACTTCAGACCAAAAACGGAGCCGATGCCAAAACGGGAGCCACTTCTTTGATGCGTCCTACCCTTGTAAATATCAAGGCTTGTTTTGTCGGAACACCCTATGAATCAACGGTTGAACAGGATCTGAATTATTTTGCTTCAAAAGGTATCTTGGGCAAAATCGAGAGTGCCCAAGAAGTTCTCTTTGTTATGACCTCTGCTGCGATCGATACTGAACGCATGAATCAGATTATTGAAGAAACAAGGAAATCCATTACATTTGAGAAAGTGATTTCTGATTCTTCCTATGACGTTGCAAAGCAGTTCCTCCCAACGGATTTTCTCAAGTATAGAATGAGAATAGTTAATGTTTCACCTGTAAACGCGAAACAAGAAGCAGATAAAATTGAGCCATCAGAAAACCATATCCCTACATTTTTCCTCTTTGCAAGGAATGAAGCAGAACAAGGAAAAGTCAAAGAAACCGTAGCTTCTATTTTTGAAAAGGTCGGAGAAAGATGTATTGTTGTCGATTTTACATCTTTGCCATTTACTGATTTCCTATTTGATAAGTTTATTGAAAGCAAGGCAAGGGAAAAATATTTCTCTACACTTCCAAATCAGAAATCTCAATTTGATTTAGCGAAAAAAACCTCACTTGATATTCTGAACGAGTGGGTTAGAAAACTGATCACGACATCGTTGTTTGTATATTCAGCACCCGACAAATCTGTTCAAAAGACCGGTGGAGCCAATTTGAGAAGAGAGCTCAGGGAAATAAATACTGCGTTTTATGGATGTGGACTTGAGGAAATCTCGCAAAACGACAAGCTCTTTGCAGAAAGCGGTTTCAAGGAAACTGTTGCTCAAATGGCAATGGGTAAGATTGACGTTCCTAACAATTATTCGTATTTGAGAATCATTTCAAATTACCTTAGTAATGATGGGATTTGGTCAACTCCTAAATATTGGGAAGTTCATCCGGATCATCCTGCATCCAGAATGAAGATTGCAATAAATGAGATAATTGACATTGCATTTAAAAAAAGCTCAATGGTCAGCATTATTGACATTTGGAAGGAGCTAAAGAAGCCTCCGTTTGGTCTTTTGCCCAACACCGGCTCAGTTTTTCTCCTCGGATTTCTTCTTGCGGAATATGCTGACAGTACATACTATAAGCGCGATATCAATAATAATACTGTCTCATTGAATTATTCAGACTTGAGCGAATTGATATTTGGCACTGTAAAAAATCTTCCCAAGTCACATGGGCAATTCATCGTCAGACAGACTCCTGAGCAGATGAAATTCTGCCAGATTACGGGGGAAATATTCAGGATTGCAAAAGAAAAGCGCAATTCTGTTGATGATATTGCAAAAAATATCAATATTTATCTCACGAACAATAAGTATCCCATGTGGGCATTTAGGTATTTCATTGAAGAGGATTTGGCAGAACACGATTATTGCGATGCCATGGTTGAATTGACAACTTTGCTTTGTGAGTTTATTAAACCTGAGTCTAAAATCGACAGGGATCGTTCGAAGATAGTTGAAGATATTTTCAGGTTATATCAACAGAACAATGCAATTGAAGAAGTTTACCGCAATGCTCTGACCGCCGAAAATCTTCGTGCCGGGATGAATTATTACATTGCTCAATACAAACCGGAACTGATTCAAATAGCAAGTAATCTTAAAGTTGAAGCGAAAGAATACCTTGAGTTGCTTAATTCGAAGCTGTCTAATGATTCATCTTACCTTTGGGAGATTGGAGATACTAACCATCAAATTGATAATCTCTATATCGATCTGAAACTCATTTATGATATTAACCGCGTACTTACAACAAAGCATCAAACATACGCAGAAGCAAGAAAAGCTCTAATCGAAAAGCTCAATATTGTTAAGGTTCCATATGCTCTTTTAAAAGAGTTCAGACCGGATCTAATTACGATTGTTGATCAGTTTAACCTAATCAAAGACAATGTTCAGTTTAATAAGACAGAAGTCTCAACTATTATAGCAAATTTAGCTGAAGATTTTGTCGAGTTCTTCAATAACCAGTATGATGTATTCTGCAAATCCGTTGATCGTGCCTTGCATACTTCCTTATCAAATGACGAATATGAGGCATTGTTTAACAAAGTACCGTCAGGAACTATTTTTGAGGCAACTGACAGCTTTACTACAAAAATGCAACATGAGTTGACCAATTTCCGCAAATCAAAAAAGATAAGGGAAATGTATGATATTTGGGAAAAGCAAACAGATTCCTTAAATCCTGCAGATTGGTCAAAGAAAAAGGGTATTCCTGTTTTGTGTATGTTTTCAAATGATATTCTCGAGGCTCAGAAAGTCTTTGATGCGCTCAACAAGACCTCGTATCTCCCCACGGAAAAAGATTCAGATGATGCCATAGAATTTCTTAACAGCGGTAAACTCAATGCACTTAAGGATATGGAATGCTGCACAAAGACATTTATAGAGTACTTCGCCGAAGAGTATTCATATGTAGTCACTTCAGCAGACGAATTAAGAGATGTATTGAGATCTGTTGCTGGGACAAATGTCTATGATTGGTATGCAAAGGCAAGCGGTTGTAAGGCAGCAATCCGTCAGTTTGCTACAGAACGATATCAACTGAAATATCGTTCTCAAGCAAAAGAACGTATCAAAAAGATGACTGCAGAGCAAGCTCAACGGTATCTTGATGAATTGATAGACAATAATCCTGTTTTGGGCATCAATATTCTCAAGGGTTAATAAAAGGAGGAAAATATGAACTCATTTAAGAACTTGGAGAGCTTAGAACAATTTCTGATAAATGATTCAAAAAGTAAATCACTCAACCCAATTAGATTCGTTAATGTCGATTCTATGGAGGCATGGGTTGATGTTAAAAAAATATTGCTTTCATTGACTGATGCATCTATGACTCTTTCTAAGTTCTGTGAAGGATCAGATACAACTCCCAATATCAATCGACTTGGTTCTGCTTTGAAAAAGGCAAATCAGTCACAACTTATCACCCCGCTTTCTGAATACTTGAGAATTATTCCAGAATATGCTGAAAGTATAATTCTTAGGTTTATCAAGACTGATTACCAGAATAATGATAATGGAACATTAAGAATATATTTTCTGATGTACAGGATGAAGAGCCTGCTTCGAACTCTGCCTTCATATGATCCGAGAGCTAAAGAGTGTGTTGTCCTTTTTGAAACTAATGAGGAAAGTGATTACAGACTAACAATTGTACAGAAAGAACTTGATGTAAAGCTTCCTGGAAACGAGATTGAAGGCTTCAAAAATTATCTCGAATATTGGGAATCAAATCCAGACAAACCTCTTATTCTTCATACAAAAAACGCGATTCATTTTGAGAAAAATCATTTTTTTGACGATGTTCATGTAATCGTCACATCTTTTGAACTCATCAAATATCAGTATGGACTTCCAACAAGCATGAATGAAGAATTGGGAACTGAAGATAATTGGAATGAGCTGGCGAAGGTCATTGTGAAAGAAGGCTCATTTGAAAGCGCTTGCCGAAGCATTTTATCAATTAACAAATACTCATCATCCTTATTTAACCAATGGAGCAATTACAGTTTATTCCAAAAGTGGGTTTTGTGGCTCTGGACAAGGCAACAATCAGCAAATAGATATGAGATAAAATCCGCTAAATCATGTCATGCTTTATCTGAATTTCTTGATGAACTATACTGCGGCATAATTCTCCATCTTCAAGAAGTCAATTTCTCGGTTTTATATGAAGAACGAAAAAGTATTCTTGCTCGAATGAAATCCGTCCCAACAGAACGTTTTTGGGGTAAAATCAATGTGCTCAATAAAATAGATGCACTTTCATGTCTTACCTGTTTAACAGACATAGAGCGGAAAACCATATTCGAGATAGTTTCAGGCTATAATTATATAGAATGTACCCGTGTTCTTCCCATCCTAAAGATGGTTTATTCTGATTTATACTATTATATTCAGAATGATGAGCACCCCAATGTGACATCTTTAACTTCACTACACGAACAATACTTCAATGAGTATAAATGGTTAAAAGTCACCGACGCAATAAGTGAGGACTTTCTTGAAAAGGTTAATCGTATTGCCATCGAAAAAGGCACATCTGTATTTGCAATGAAACCTCGTAATCACTATGTTAATGAACATTATGATGATAACACCTTAATTTTGTTTGTTGACGGACTTGGAATCGAATACGTTGATTACCTGTCTCATATATTTTCAGATTTGGATGAAAAAGAATATATCGTTTCTTATGAGGCTGGCTTCTGCAATTTACCTTCAATTACTGGGATCAATAAAGATTTCATGGATGGAAGAAAAACTGTTGATCCGCCAATAAGAGAGCTTGATGAACTCAAACACTCAAACAATGTTCATCCGGAAAGTCTTATTAAACAATTACAAATCCTCGACTCGCTGAAAGATCGTGTTTTATGTTTGCTTGTCGGTAGTATTCATCGCATTATAATCACTGCGGATCATGGGACAAGCAGAATGGCAGTTAAGATTCGAAACACAAAATATGATAAAGTCTTGCCAAAACCGGTGAATAAAAATATTTATAAATATGGCAGGTTCTGTGAGTGCGATGGGGAAGAATTAAATTATCCAACAGCCATATGTTATAATGATAGACTTATCTTCGCAGATTATACTCGTTTTATTCAAACCGGTGCCCCTATAGACGAAATCCATGGCGGAGCATCATTGGAAGAATGGCTTGTTCCAATAGTGTGTATTGAAAGATATATTTCGGATAAAAAAGAAGAAACAGTTGTTATTAAACCTCAAGAAACAAAATACACACCTGAACTCGGTACTAAACAAATAAGAGTTAAATTTACTATCAGCGGTATTAAGAGAAAAAATATTTCTGCTAAAATAAAGGGAACCGTGACAAAATGTGAATGGGATAACGGAACCTATTCATTTTTATTCATTCCCGATAAAAAGGATACAACTTTGACAGTTAAAATTAGCGATGAAAGAATACTTGGAGAGTTTGAGATTCAGGTTAATCAAGCCATCAAACAGAATGATAAGTTCAATATTTAAGGAGACAAAAAATGGATATAAACAGGGTGATTTTTCCCTCCTCTAATTCTGGGACAGACATTGAGTATGAAACAAAACTTAAACAATACTTTGGTGACATGCTTGTATACAAGTCGTCTTCAAATTCTAAGTTTTTTTCTGCTTTAAGCCTGCCTTCCTTTATGAGAGACTGGCTTGTTATGCGCTTTTCAGATTCAAATGGGGCAATTGATAAAAAAGAAGTTTCGAATTATGTTAAACGAATTATTCCAAATAAAGAGCAGTGGAATGAATATCAGGTAGATATGCTTCACAACAACCAAGCAGCTCGTTTTTTAACTAAAATTAAGATTGATTTTGATGCTAAAAACAGACGGGCCCTTTTTTCTCTACCAGATTTTGGAGTACCTCAAAAAAAAGGAGAGGCAATTGTTGAATGGGATGTTATTGAGGCAAATAGAGATTATCTGCTTTCTCCTACAGAAGTTTGGGGAATTGTTGAAATAGTCGCTGAAGAGGAGAATAACAGCAGTGTATTTAAATTGATCGATTTTCAGCCATTCTGTCCTTATACTATTGATTTAGATTATTATACAAACGCAAGACAATTCTTTTCTATTGACGAGTGGCTTGACATATTGTTAAGCGCGATAGACTATAATCCTAACGGGTATATTAGCACAAAGCAAAAAATGACAATGATCAGCAGGCTTCTTCCGTTTGTTGAAAAAAGGATAAACCTTATTGAGCTTGCTCCCAAGGAAACTGGTAAATCGTATGTATATGCTCAAATAAGTAAATACGGATGGTTGGTTAGCGGGGGAAGCATATCTCGGGCAAAAATGTTCTATGATATTAGTAAAAGAACTCCTGGTCTTGTATCACGTTATGATTATGTTGCACTTGATGAGATACAAAGCATCAAGTTTACAGATGCTATGGAGATGCAAGGAGCCTTAAAGGGGTATTTGGAAAGTCCTACGGGTGAATATAGAGTAGGTGATACACGAGGTGTCGGTGATGCTGGATTTATTCTTCTCGGTAACATTGATTCGGAGCTAATGAATATAAACACAAATATGTTTATTAATCTGCCTGATATATTCCACGAATCAGCTTTGATCGATAGATTCCATGGGTTTATCAAAGGCTGGGATATTCCCAAAATGAAAGAGAGTTTAAAAGCAAATGGATGGGCTCTGAATACAGAGTATTTTGGCGAAATAATGCACTTTTTAAGAGAAGAACTGTCATATCGGGCAGTAGTAGATCAATTACTTCAACTACCCAAAAATTCTGCGACACGAGATACGGAGGCAATAAAAAAAATATGCACTGGTTACTTGAAACTTTTGTTCCCAAACGCTACAGATGTAAGCAAAGTAGATATTAATCTGTTTGAATCATATTGTCTTGAACCTGCGTTGGAGATGCGAAGAGTGATTAAAACACAGCTTGGTATAATTGATAGAGGTGAATTTGGAGGATTAACAATTCCAGACATTACTATAAAGGAGCAGTATCGTGCAAAATAAAAAATGTCGAAATTGTGGAACTCATTTAGAAAAGGATTGGATTGCTCTTCACAAAAAATTGTTGAATCGAGATGATCAATCTTTTCTATGTATTCGTTGCCTTGCAGATACATTTGCATGCGATGTCAAAGACTTAGAGATTAAAATTGAAGAATTCAAAGAAGAGGGTTGCACACTCTTCAAATGAGGTTTATATGAGGCATCTAATATATGCCGACAATGCGGCTACAACAAAACTTGATATTGATGCTTTTGAAGCGATGAAGCCATACTTACTTGAAGAGTATGGTAATCCTTCTCAGCCATATCTCTTTGGGAAAAAAGCTCAAAGAGCAATTATGGAAGCACGCAAGACCATTGCTGAATGTATAAACGCAGAACCAGGGCAGATTTTTTTTACCTCAGGAGGAACTGAAAGCGACAACTGGGCTATAAAGTGTTATGGTGGTTCTCCCGGAGATGTAAGGGTCATTGTGACTTCAGCTATTGAGCATCATGCAGTATTGAATGCTTGTAAGAATTTAGATAAGCTTCACTCAATCGTATACCTTCCTGTTGACAAAAGTGGCGTTGTATCTTCGGAAGATTTGCAAAAATCATTGGATTGGCACGGTAAGCCTATTTGCACTTGTATGACATTCTTTTCATCAGTTATGCTGGCAAATAACGAAATAGGAACTATTCAACCAATCAAAGAACTGGCAACCGCTGCTCACAGCATGGGAGCATGTTTTCATACAGACGCTGTTCAGGCCGTTGGTCATATAACGATCGATGTTAAGGAGCTTGGCGTCGATTTGCTATCCGCTTCAGCTCATAAGTTCAATGGCCCTAAGGGAGTAGGCTTCCTGTATGATCGCGGTCGAAACCTTTATCCTCACAATGATGGAGGTTCTCAAGAAGAAGGCAGGAGAGCCGGAACTGAGAATGTTGCTGGAATTGTTGGAATGGCTGTAGCTCTAAAAAACAATACTGTCAAGTTGAATGAGAATATGGCGCATCTTTCATCATTGGAGGATAGACTTGTAACCCAATTGCGAAACTATAATCTTGATTTTATCAGAAACGGAAGCGAAAACCATTTGCCCGGATTGTTAAGCTTATCATTCAAGGGCGCTGACGGCGAAATGCTACTTCATCGTTTGGATCTAATGGGTATATGTGTTTCAACCGGCGCCGCATGCGATACAAAGACCACTCAAGTTTCTCATGTTCTCAAGGCCATAGGCTTGAATGAGGAGTACGCTAAAGGAACCATACGAATTTCACTTGGAAAGAACAACACAATTGAAGATTGTGACGCAATCGCAGACGGCATAATGAAAATCTTGACCGCTGCAAAGAAAGTGTAATGTAAAAATAGAGCCATACATGGCTTAATCCAACCTTTAAAAGCATAAAACATATTGAAGGCACTTTAACTTGCTCTTATGTAAAAATATAAAAGAGATATTATAAACAAGCGTATAAGTATTGAAAAGATGATGTTCTGCAATGATCTGTTCGACGGAGATAAATAATATGGACAAATTCGCGGAGTTGAAAACAGAATACTGCCATTTCCTTGATTTTTTGAAAGAAAAAGATCCCGAGGCTACAGATGAATCATTTTCCACATACTTCATTGCCAGTGTGCTGAAGATCTGGGGAAGCAATCTGCTGTATTCCATGGATTATGCTTCGCTTCTTTCAAGTTTATCAGGTGAAAACTATACAATTGAACAGGTTGTTACTGCAATGGGATGCTGTGGTGATCCGGAACGCAAAATTCTTGTTCCGGATTTCTTTAAACGTATTGTAGATCTTGATAAATTGTCAGCAAGCCGTCATTCGAGCCAATTCATTGAAAAACTGAATGACCTGCTCGTCGGATCTGCAATGATAAACGGAGATTTTACAACGGAAGAAGCCACGTGTGTCTCTGCTATCACAGAGAGTCTTGTCGATTACGCTGCAAATAATGGCGTAACTATTTCTCCCGCACCCGATAATATGGCAAAAATAACCGAAAAGAACGAAAACAGCTATCTGCAAAATGAAGCATTGCTTGAAGCTGCCAGAAAGAAGAAAAGTCAGAAGGAATCTGAGTCGCATATGGATTCTTCAACAAATTCTACCGCTCCCATGACTATCAACATCAATCTTGTTGCAAATGAAGAATCAGCGGTTGCAAAGGACGATACACAGTCCGTCGCGCCAGAGGAGGCTTCGGTTGTGGCCACGCCCGTAACGAATGAAAGTGAAACCATGGAAAGTCTGCTTGCTGAATTAGACGGTCTTGTCGGGCTCAAAAACGTCAAACAAGATATTCATAGTCTGATGAACTTTATTAAGGTCACAAAAATTCGTGAGCAACGGGGAATGAAAGTTCCAACAATTTCGTATCATCTTGTCTTTACCGGAAATCCCGGAACAGGCAAAACAACTGTTGCGCGGCTTGTTGCAAAACTTTACTATCACATGGGTATTCTGCCTCGTGGTCAACTTGTCGAAACAGATAGAAGCGCGCTTGTGGCAGGCTATCTGGGACAGACTGCAATAAAGACTCAGAAAGTAATTCAACAAGCTATGGGTGGGGTTTTGTTTATTGATGAGGCATATTCTCTTGCAGGTGATACAGACGACAGCTACGGAAGGGAAGCAATCGATACAATCCTGAAAGCCATGGAGGACCACCGAGACGAACTTGTGGTGATCGTCGCCGGTTATACAGAGCTGATGCACAAGTTTATTAAATCTAATCCCGGCTTGTCTTCACGCTTCAGTAAATATTTTGAATATCCGGATTATTCAGGCGAAGAACTGTTGGCGATATTCAACCGTTTATGCGAAAAGAGTGGTTATAAATTAGATTCGAATGCAGCTGAACGATTAATGACAAAATTCAACGAGCTTTACGAAAATCGTGACGAGCATTTCGGAAATGCGCGGACAGCACGCAATATCTTTGAAAAAGCTATCAATGCGCAAGCAGATAGAATAGCAAAACAAAGCAGTTTCTCTGATTCAGATTTAGAGATTATTACTTCTGATGACATTATAATAGCAATAGGAGGTTTAGCTTAATGCGTGTACAAACCTTTTATGATTGGCTGTTACGGGAAATTGCTTCCAGCCGCATGGCATTGATCAATTTATATGAAAGTCGTGACAGAGCACTATATGCAGAAGCTCCCCAGCTTCGAAAGAAATATATGGATACAATCGGGATCTATGAGGAACCCGTCTTGCAGGCAGAGCTTGAAGTAGCTGTTTTGCACAGAAAAGTGGAAATCATTCAAATTGCAATCAATCGAAGAGAACCGATAGACCTTGAAGCTATAGACGCACGACTGGAGGAAGAAAAACAAGCCCGGATTTCTGCGTTGGAAAAAGCAGATAAGACATTGAATGAGCTTCCGCAATTAGATGAACAACAGTTGCATACATTGCAAAGACAATACCGGGAGATAACTGCTTCTTTTCATCCGGCTATGAATCCAGGTTTGAGTGACACGCAAAAGGAATTATATCAAAAAGCCGTCGAAGCATATAGCATGCAGGATGTTGAGTCAATGAAGCTAATCTATAATATGCTTTTTAAACCATTAGATCTCAGCGGCATTCCTGTTATACAGGATAATCAAGATTCTTCTGTTGATGAACGTCGGGCAGATTACCTCGAAATTGCTACTGAATTATCAACAGACTATTATCTTGCCAAAAAGTTATACAAAGCCTTTGCACCTTTGGAAGAAGACCAGATTGTGCTTGATATGCTTCACAAATATGATGTCCAACGAAAAGAGGTTGAACGCGAAATCGAGCAAATCCGCTCAGGTTTTCCTTTCAATGCGGCTGATACTTTAAATGATAGAAATAAAACCGAAGAATATCTGGCAGAATTGCGCTTGCGCTCCGCTCGATGCGAAAGAGAAAAAAGAGAACTTGAAACGCAAATCGCATCATTGATGGAGGTCAGAAAAGATGGCTGATCATCAAATTCAGCAGGGAAAGCAGCCTATGCGCTCCGGTTTCTTCGACAGAGATGCCTTTCGCAAAAAGAGCCGAACTATTCTTGTGTTAAAAACTGCTGTAGCAGGATTATTTTTTCATGTGGACGAAAACAGCGATGAGGGCAGGAAATTGTTGAAATCCTTAACCCCCGGCACAGAGCTTTGTCTCTTTCGAGATACAGACAATGAGCATGACAAATGGGCAATCTCTGTCTATACTTCTGATGACAGAGAACTGGGATATGTTACCCGATTCAAAAATGAGACCATTGCCCGTTTGATGGATTACGGAAAAGTCTTCCATGCTTATGTTGATGAACCACCTGAGCCGCCTAAAGATGCTACGGAAGCACGCCGTACACGTACATCTACTGAAAACTATTTATTACCGTTTTCAATTTATATGGAAGACTAATCATAGCCCCTGCAGTTCATTACACGAGCATGGAAAAATGTTGCTTCACTATATATTAATTATTGAAATTACCAGGCACGTCCCAATTTGCATAACCCATTAATTCTTTCAATCAAAAGGAGAAGTAAAATGAAAAAAATTGACAATTTCATAGGTCAGTATCCGTTAAGTAAAACACTAAGATTTAAGCTCATTCCTGTTGGTGAAACGCTTAAAAATTTTGAGTTTAACAATATGCTCGAAGAAGACGAAAGACGTGCCGCCAATTACGCAATTGTAAAAAAACTCATTGACGAATATCATAGAGACTTCATCAATCGTTCCTTTGTTAGATTTGAATCGAGCAACGAGATAAACAGCTTTATCAACGAAGTATCGTCTTATGCAGATGCTTATTATAAATCAGGAAAAGATGAAAATGACAAAAAGGCTATGCGTATTTCAGAAGGTTTGCTGCGCAAATATATTACAACTGCGTTAACAACAGCCCCTGAGTACGGCAGCTTGAATAACAAAAACATACTCGAAACTCTTTTGCCGGAATACCTGGAGAAAAAGAACGATTTCGATGCCCTTGATATTGTGAAGGAATTCTCTGGTTTTTCTACATATTTTACAGGGTTTTTTGATAATCGTAAAAATATGTATGTAGAAGATGAAAAATCGACAGCTATAGCATATAGGTGTATAAATGAAAATCTTCCTAAATTCCTCGACAATGTAAAAATATATCCTCATGTTCAGGCAAAAATAGCTGCAATGATAAAAAAACTTGATGATGACTTCGATGGAATTTACGGCACAGCAGTTGAAGATTTGTTCAGCATCAGCTATTTCCCATTTGTTCTGTCTCAGAATGGTATAGACAAATACAATTGTGTTATCGGAGGATATACCTGTAGCGACGGCACAAAAATTCAAGGACTGAACGAATATATTAATCTTTACAATCAAACGGCTGATAAAGCAGATAGAATTCCAAAACTAAAGCAGCTATACAAGCAGGTTCTCAGCAATGCTAAAACTATTTCTTTTATTCCGGATAAGTTCGAGACTGATAATGAATTGCTTCAGTCTGTCGATAAATACTTTTTGTCCGGAGAAAAAGAAGATGGAATATCAATCAAAAAATGTACTGAAAATATATGCAAGCTTTTTAACAGATTAACTGAATTTTCTCCTAACGGTATTTTTGTTCGCAACAATCTGGATCTTACAACTGTTTGTGCCGGCGTATTCGATTATTATGGAGCCGTTGAAAAATCATGGAATGATGAGTACGACTTGTCAAAATCTGAAAAACAAAAAAAATCTGACAAATATTTTGATGTAAGAAAAAAATCGTTTAAATCAAATGAAAGTTTCAGCTTTGCTGATATACAAAAATATGGTAGCACAGCATCAAAACAGACATCTCCGGGAAATGTTTTTGAATGGTTCAAAAATTCGATAACGGAATGCTGCAGCAAGATTTCGGAAAACTATCTGAAAGCAGAAAGCCTTCTTTCAGATAATTATACTTGTTCTAAAAAACTTTACAATAATGATGATGCTGTTGAAACAATCAAGAATGCTCTTGATTCTGTGAAGGAACTTGAAAAAACAATGGGGCTTGTGCTTGGCACAGGAAAAGAAGAGAGTAAGGACGAGGCATTTTACGGTGAATTTTATGAACAATACGACCGCCTGAGTGAAGTTGACAGATTGTATGATAAAGTCAGAAATTATCTCACTCAAAAACCGTATAAAACTGATAAGATCAAGCTTAATTTTCAAAATCCGCAGTTTCTTGGCGGCTGGGACAGAAATAAAGAAAGAGACTATTCCTCGGTATTATTAAGAAAAGGCGAGGATTATTTCGTCGCTATTATGGATGACGAAAACAGAAGTGTATTTCAGGGCATAAACTACTACTCATCTTCAAGCAGCGATACTTATCAGAAGATGATTTACAAACAGATTCCCAATGCGGCAAAGTATATTTCCGGCAAACAGATTCTTCCTCAAAATCCCCCCGAGGATATCAAATATATACTCGAGAAAAAGAAAAAAGACAGCAAATCTTTATCTTCAGATGAAATACACAGATTTATTGATTATTGCAAAAATGATTTTCTCGTCAACTATTCAATGCTGTTGGATGAATTCGGTAGGAATTATTATGACTTCAAATTCAAGCAGACGGAAGATTATAAAACAATAAATGATTTCTTTATTGATGTTGACAAGCAGGCATACAGTCTGCAATTCGTTGGTGTCAGCAATGAATATATTGACTCACTCGTAAAAGAAGGAAAGATTTATTTATTCCAGATTTATAATAAGGACTTTTCAAAGAATAAAAAGGGAAATGGCACGCCTAATCTTCACACGTTATATTTTAAAATGCTTTTCGATGATGTGAATCTCAGATCAGGCGTTATCGCGTTAAATGGCGGAGCAGAAATGTTCTATCGTAAGGCAAGTATATCAAAGGATGAAATGATAGTTCATCCCAAGAATAATCCGGTCGAAAATAAAAACAAGAATAATTCCAAAAAGACAAGCTGTTTCACGTATGATCTTATTAAAAACAGACGTTATACTCTTGATCAGTTTATGATGCATATTCCTATAACCCTTAACTTCACTGCGGAGGGAAGAAAAGATATTAATCTCAAAACCAGAAGCGCTCTTAGCGAATGTGAGAACAATTATGTTATCGGCATCGATAGGGGAGAACGTAACCTTCTTTATATTTGCGTTCTCAACGGTAATGGTGAAATTGTCGAGCAGTTTTCATTAAACGATATTTTCAGTGAGTTCAACGGTCATGAATATAGAACAGATTATCATGCACTCCTTGAAAAGCGTGAACAGGATCGCCAGAAAGCACGCGTAGATTGGAAAAATATTGAGAATATTAAGGAACTCAAAGAGGGATATATAAGCCAGGTAGTTCATAAAATTTGTCAGCTTGTTGAAAAATATGATGCTATAATCGTTATGGAAGATCTGAATTTCGGCTTTAAGCGTGTCAGAGGAGGTAAGTTTGAAAGATCTGTATATCAGAAGTTCGAAAAAATGCTCATAGAAAAACTTAATTATCTTTCTGACAAAAAGAAAACTCCTGATGAAATAGGCAGCGTCCTTAATGCGTTTCAGCTTACAAATAAATTCGAAAGCTTCAGAAGTATGGGCAAACAGAACGGGTTTATTTTCTATGTTCCCGCATATCTTACAAGCAAAATTGATCCGACTACCGGCTTTGTTGACCTTCTTCATCCAAGTTATACGGGCGTGGAAGCAGCAAAAGATTTTATCAGTCGTTTTGATAGTATTGCATATAACGTCAAAGACGATTTATTCGAATTTTCGTTTGATTACAGCAATTTCCCGAAATGCAATGCGGACTATCGAAAGAAGTGGACGCTTTGTTCATATGGTCAAAGAATTAAAACATTTAGAAACAAAGATAAAAACAGCGAATGGGACAATAATACTGTTAATCTCACAGAAGAATTTAAAAATCTGTTTGATAAATATGCAATAGATTATAAAAAAGATCTGAAAACTGAAATTCTCATGCAAAAAGCTCCTGATTTCTTCATCTCTTTTATTGATCTATTAAAGCTTATGCTGCAAATGAGAAACAGCGAAACAGGCAATACCGAGGTCGATTATCTGATTTCTCCGGTTAGAAATTCTTCCGGCGGTTTCTACAACAGCAACGACTATAAGGGATTGGCATCATCAGCGCTTCCCGTTGATGCTGATGCCAACGGAGCATTCAATATAGCAAGAAAAGGATTATGGATTATCAATCAGTTTAAATTATGCGCGGATGAAACTGAATTAAAAACAGTAAATATTGCAATGACTAATGCCGAATGGCTTGAATATGCGCAAAGCAATGGCTGAAAATCCACTCTCAATTTCAAATCTGAATGATTTCATATTTTGCCCTGTTTCTATTTATTTCCACTCTCTTGATTACGATACAGAAAAAATGTCGTATCAGCAGGAAGAGCAGATAAACGGCACTGCCGCGCACGATGCGGTTGATTCAGGCAGATATTCCAACCGCAAAACAATTTTGCAGGCAACTGCGGTGTATTGTGAAAAGTATGGTCTTTTAGGCAAAATAGATTTATTTGATGTGCAAAAGGGAATCCTCACAGAGCGCAAGAAGAAAATCAAAACTGTTTTTGACGGATATGGAATAATAACCCCTTCTAATTTCTACTATTGTAGATAGCAGCCCGAAAGGTATGTCCTTTACGTGAATAATAACCCCTTCTAATTTCTACTATTGTAGATAAGATTATCGATATCGCTTTGAGCCGCGAATAATAACCCCTTCTAATTTCTACTATTGTAGATGGGTGATCTTCGCAAAACTGTTCCACGGAATAATAACCCCTTCTAATTTCTACTATTGTAGATGGAATATCATAGGGAAAATTTGCAGAAAGAATAATAACCCCTTCTAATTTCTACTATTGTAGATAGCGGGCGAAAGAGGCACGGGCGAAGATGAATAATAACCCCTTCTAATTTCTACTATTGTAGATGCCGTCGCTTCCAGCAACAGCGTCGTAAGAATAATAACCCCTTCTAATTTCTACTATTGTAGATGATTCCTACGAAGCCAACTTCATCAGTGAATAATAACCCCTTCTAATTTCTACTATTGTAGATGCCGCGGAATTAGCTATTTTATTTGCCGTCGGAATAATAACCCCTTCTAATTTCTACTATTGTAGATTTTTATGCGCTTTCCGTGGGAGCGCAAAGAATAATAACCCCTTCTAATTTCTACTATTGTAGATATTAAGTAAATAAAAAGCTTTTTATAAAGAATAATAACCCCTTCTGATAGCTGCTACACTATCATTTCTGAAAAAAGAGAAAACATCAGTCTGGCGTTAAAGATTCTTCTTAATGAAATATTAAAAAAACTCCATGTTACATAGCTGCGAAATGTAACATGGAGATATTTTTTATAGAGACTCAAGTGTCTGAATAATGAGATCGTTTGACGTGGGCTCTTTTTTTCATCCGAATAAAACCCCGCCGGGTTTTCACTTGAATTGCCTGACTGCAATCTGACTAAATTTTGACTAAATTTTATGTAGTCAGAAGATTTTTTGAATACACACATTCAAAACCCCGATGACCATCGGAATATATAAAAAACCCCATAACCAAGCACATTTGCACCTGATTATGGGGAGCCTGAAAAGTGGCGCGCTGTGAGGGACTCGAACCCCCGACCTACTGGTTCGTAGCCAGTCACTCTATCCAGCTGAGCTAACAGCGCATTGTTTGTATTTTTTCAAGCCCGTATATTATAGCACATTAATCTCAGAAAATCAAGCAGTCAAATTGATAAATTTATGTAAACTTTTCATATTCAGCAAAAATTCAAAACGAATTTACAAATCGGGATTGATTTTATGCCCATTCTGAGTTATAATATAAAATAGCTTTTAACTGCAGTTTGTTACTGATCGTTATTAAAACAGGCGGTGATACTTATAAAATACGTTCTTGCACTCGATGAAGGCACAACAAGCGCACGAACAGTTCTTTTCGACAGCGACTGTCGCGTCGTTTCTATGGCGCAGCGTGAATTTACCCAGATTTATCCGAAAGAAGGTTGGGTAGAGCATAATGCCGTTGAAATATATGCGATGCAGCTTGCATCCGTTACGGAATGTGTCGCCAAAAGCGGCATTTCCCCATCCGATATCGCGGCGATCGGCATAACAAATCAGCGTGAGACCACCGTAGTATGGGATAAACATACAGGTGAACCAATATGCAACGCGATCGTGTGGCAATGCAGAAGAACTGCCGATATATGCGAAGAGCTTCAGAGCAGGGGAGTGGCTGATTATGTTGCCGAGAAAACAGGTCTCAGAATAGATGCGTATTTCAGCGGAACAAAGCTGAAATGGATACTTGACAATGTTCCCGGTGCACGCCAAAGAGCCGAAAAAGGCGACATTCTTTTCGGAACGGTAGACTGCTGGCTTTTATGGAAACTTACGGGAGGAAAAATTCATGCAACCGACCGAACAAACGCCTCACGAACCATGCTTTACGATCTCTCTGCAGACAAATGGGACGATACGATGCTGGATATCCTGGATATCCCTGCCTGTATGCTTCCCGAGGTCAGAAGCAGCAGCGAATTGTTCGGCTTTACAGATATCATGGGCGCGCAGATACCTGTTTGCGGTATTGCGGGAGATCAGCAATCCGCACTTTTCGGACAGGGCTGCTTTGAAGAGGGGGAAGCAAAAAATACATACGGAACAGGTTGTTTTTTGCTCGCAAACACGGGAACTCACCGTTCCGAAGTGAAAAACGGGCTTATCGTTACCGCCGCTGCTGCATGTAAAGGCGAACCTGTTCAGTATGCGGCGGAAGGCAGTATATTCGCAGCCGGTGCCGTCATTCAGTGGCTGCGTGACGAGCTGCATATTATTAAGAGCTCCGCACAGAGCGAAGAAATGGCAATGCAGACCGATAGCAACGGGGGAGTATATCTTGTTCCGGCTTTTGTCGGCATGGGGGCTCCGTACTGGGATATGCGGGCACGAGCCGCAATCTTCGGTATGACGAGAGGAACCGACAGAAATATTCTTTGCCGCGCAGCTCTTGAATCGATTGCGTATCAAACAGATGATCTTATCAGGGTAATGCGCAGTGCAGGTTTTCCTCTCAAATGCCTTAAAGCAGACGGCGGTGCATCTCAGAACAGTTTTCTGATGCAATTTCAGGCGGATATTTCGGATACGGATGTTCTTTTGCCTGTATCTCCCGAGGCAACAGCACTTGGAGCGGCGCTTTTGGCAGGTCTGGCTGTAGGCGTGTGGAGAGATCGCAACGAAATAAAGGGAAAACTCGCCACAGGCATAAAATATACGCCGAATATGGATGCCTTTGAAAGGAAAAAACTTCTTGACGGCTGGCAGCGAGCAGTTTTGGCGTGCCGCTCTTTTGAATCATGATAATCGGATACTGCTGACGAAGAAATCCGCATGTGCAGTGTTCATACCGCTTCATGTGAAAAAATATTACTGAAATTTTTTCCCACCCGTATCCGAAAATCAAATCTTCGGATATTGGGGATCGTTTCACAGCTGAAAACAAATTTTAGAAGGAATACAAAATGAAACATTCATGGCTTATAGCTGTTTTACTTGTTTTTTGTGCAATCATTATTTCATGTTCGTCTCAGACGGAAGAAATAATTCCCGAATACAATTCTGAAATCACAAACGAAGATGCCGATCTGCTCGGTTATGAATATATTATAGCGGCAGGCACGCACGGCGGAGGGCAGGTCCAGCTTGCTCCCGAACCCGGCGCAGATGTAAGAGGTGACAGACTTTTACAGCGTTATAAAGATACGGAAAAAGCATTTAATATTTCTTTGAAAGTTATCGGAGAAAGCAATCTGGGTATGTTTCTGACCCAGTATGCCGCCGGAACGAAATATGCCGATCTTATAATTGCTCAATCGGCAGAAGTCGCAAACGGCAGATATATCCCCAACGGATTTTTCCAGCCCTTTTCAGATATGGATATAGACCTGTTTTCCGGTATTTACGGAACGAAGGGAATGCTCGACGCAGGTTATTTCAACGGAGATTATTATGCGGTAATGTCGTATTATTGGGGACTGCCCTCGCCGTATACAATGCCTGCAATGTGGTATAATCCGCTTGTATTATTAACTTATCAGCAGCCGCAGCCTCATGAACTTGAGGAGCAAGGCGAATGGACATGGCAGTCATTTGAGTCTATCTGTGAAGCTGTTCACGATACGTCGTCTCCCGATTCAAAAGACCATGTATACGCAGTTTCTGCATTGAGCGAACCGTTTCTTGAACTTGCCGCAATGTATTCAAACAGCGCAAGGCCGGTAACAAGATGCGAAGACGGAAAACTGTATTGCTCTCTGAATTCTCACAATACTCTTGAAGCTCTCGAGTTTATCAAAAGCCTTGAGGACAGAAAACTGATAGGCAACAGAAGAAATGCGGATAATCAGGATGTTACGGAATTCGTTGAAAACAGAAATGCGTTTTTCCTTCAGTATACCCATTCGGGACTCAGCTCCGAAGATCCAAATAACCTTGCAAACCGTATGCAGGATGCTTATGAATGGACAATGTTCCCCACAGGTCCGAGCTACGATCCGTCAATGTCAAGGACCGCATACTCTTATCATTCAAGGTTTTACTTTGCTCCTTCAAACTCTGACGCCGAAGTGCATTCTATAGTTCTCCCCTTCCTTTTTCAGCCTCTTCCCGGTGAAACGACCGAAACATGGCAGGACGTTCTTGAAAGAAATAACTTTTTCTCGAAAGAATCGTTTGAATGCTATTGTAAAATACGCGACGAAGCTTTCTTTGACTATGCACCGTATATTCCGTATAATGATATGAACGCCGTTCTTTCCAAAATCACAACAGGCAATGCCGTTGCCTCTGAAGCGTTGGGCGCTATAGAATCATCTATACAGGCGTCACTTGATAAGCTTTACAATGACTATCTCGAATAG
>JAEEGL016898453.1_pt1 | contig 33820 bp, 28 predicted proteins | sample 9134231 | NCBI WGS metagenome assembly JAEEGL01 (sample SAMN16246548, study PRJNA631951) | gut metagenome | biome: gut microbiome; feature: rumen; material: fiber-attached | host: Bos | place: Iran: Karaj | collected 2018-10 | reverse complement strand
GGGTATGGGGGATTCTGAACCCTGCGCTTCGCCGGGGCGCAGCGGAAACGCTTGTCAACCTGTGCGGAGCGCCATGAGATTTTTTGCGCATGCGCGCAAAAAACTCGGGGGTCCGATCCGGTTTGTACAGACGATAGAAAAGACGAGGCACCGAGGTGCCTCGTCTTTTCTATGGCCCGCCCTGGGGGATTCGAACCCCCGCCCTACGGAATCGGAATCCGGCACTCTATCCAGCTGAGCTAAAGGCGGTTCTCACGCTCGTATATTATACACCTTCTTTTCCACGTTTGCAAGCCTTTTCGGAAAGTTTTTTCGCGTCCCGGCCTTATCCCGCGCCGCGTGCCGAAAATGCGTCTTGTAATCGGCGTCCGAATATGCTATAATGAAACGTACCGCGGTGCGGGAAGCGGGACGGAGTCACCGTCCGATTAGATCGGACGGAGAAGAGAGGGGGAGACGCTGTGCGGGAGTATACGATCGTGAGCCGCTCGGAGAAGGAAACGGAGGCGGCCGGAGAGGACGCGGCGCGGATGCTGCGCGATACGCGCGGCGGCGTACCTTCCTTCGTCGCGCTGTATGGGGATCTCGGCGCGGGAAAGACCGCGTTCGTGCGCGGCTTCGCTTCCGTGCTGTCGCCCGGAAGCCGCGTCAAGAGTCCGACGTATACGGTCGTCAACGAATACCGCCGCGGACCGATCCCGGTCTTCCATTTCGATTTTTACCGTCTGGGGGACGCGCGGGAACTCGATTCCATCGGCTTTGAGGAATACACGGCGCAGGGGATCTGCATAGCGGAGTGGAGCGAGAAACTGGGAGAGGATCTTCCCAAGGACGCGCTCACCGTGACGATCCGCAAACTGGACGCGGATACGCGGGAGATCACCGTGCGGACGCCGTGGGAGACGGAGGATGAGTCATGCTGACGCTCGCATTGGACAGTACCGCGCTGCTCGCGTCCGCCGCGCTCAGTCGGGACGGCGTGCCGCTCGCACAGGATTCATTGCTTTCTCCGCATTCGCACAGTACCGTCCTTCTGCCGATGGTCGAACAGATCATGAGATTTGCCGACGTCTCCCTCGGAGAGATCGATCTGTTCGCCTGCGCGAAGGGACCGGGTTCCTTTACCGGCGTGCGCATCGGCGCCGCCACGCTGAAGGGACTTGCGTTCGGAAGGAATAAACCGTGCGTCGGCGTGTCCTCGCTCCTTGCGATGGCGTATGGGATGCGGTATGCCGACGGGATCGTCTGTCCTCTGATCGGAGCGCGCCGCGGACGGTATTATACGGCGCTGTTCCGGATCCGGGACGGAGCGGTCGAACGGTTGAGCGAGGACGGGATATTGCCCGCCGACGGTCTCGACGCGGCGCTCGCGCCCTACGACGAACCGATCCGCCTGACGGGCGACGGCTATGAAAGCGCGCTGCCGTTCGTCACGCATCCGCGCCTGACGGCGACGCCGCCGTGCTGGCGCAGTCCCGGCGCGTTCGCCGTGGCGGAGGCCGCGGAGGCGATCCTTCGCGCGGCGCCGGATCCGTCCGTTTTTACGCCCGAGGCGCTTACCGTTTCGTATCTGCGTAAGACGCAGGCGGAGCGGGAACGGGACGAACGTCTTTCGGCAAACGCCGAAGAATAGATGGAAGATATAGAAGAAAGATACAACGACGACACGTCGGGAGGAATACATGATGGAAAACAAAACGATCGCCTTTGCCTGTGACCACGGCGGATTCTCTTTGAAGGAGCCCATCCTTGCGTATCTCAAGGGGCAGGGCTGGGACGTGATCGACTTCGGAACGTGGAGCGACGAACGCTGCGATTATCCGCAGTACGCGGAGCCCGCCTGCCGCGCCGTCACGGAGGGAAAGGCGTCGCTCGCCGTGCTCGTCTGCGGCACGGGGATCGGCATGAGCCTTGCCGCGAACAAGATACGCGGGATCCGCGCCGCCTGCTGTTCCGAGCCGTACTCCGCGGAGATGACGCGCCGTCACAACGATGCGAACGTTCTCTGCATCGGCGCGCGCGTCGTAGGCGAGGGGTTGGCGCTGACGATCCTCGAGGCATTCCTCACGCATGCCTTCGAAGGCGGGCGTCACGCCGGGCGTGTGGCGATGCTCCGGGAACTGGAGGATCGCTTCTGACACGGCGATACGGAAAGGGATCTGATGGACGCACGAATGCACGTATACGCGGACAACGCCGCGACGACGCCGCTGTCCGAGACGGCGTTTCAGGCGATGCTCCCTTATCTGCGGCAGTGCTGCGGCAATCCCTCCAGTACGCACGCGCCCGGAAGGGAAGCGGCGCGCGCGCTGCGCGAGGCAAGGGAGCGGATCGCCGCCTGTCTCGGTGCTGAGCCGGAGGAGATCGTTTTTACCTCCGGGGGCAGTGAATCGGACAATCAGGCGATCCTGACCGCCGCGCGCCTCGGGGCGGCGGCGGGAAAGAGACACGTGATCTCCACCGCCGTCGAACACCACGCGGTGCTCCGTCCGCTCGAGCGGCTCGCACGAGAAGGATACGACGTCACGCTCCTTCCCGTCCCGGAGGACGGGATCGTCCGGACGGAAGACGTCCGCGCGGCGATCCGGCGGGACACGGTCTTCGTGAGCGTGATGCACGCGAACAATGAGATCGGTACGGTCCAGCCGATCGGGGAGATCGGCGCGGTCTGCCGGGAGGCGGGCGTGCTCTTTCACACGGACGCCGTCCAGACGGCGGGGCATCTGCCGATTTGCACGGACGAGCTGTCCGTCGATCTGCTCTCTCTGTCCGCGCACAAATTTCACGGACCGAAGGGGATCGGCGCGCTGTACGTGCGGCGCGGCGTCTCTCCGGCATCGCTGATCGAAGGGGGAGGGCAGGAAGGCGGACGGCGCGCCGGTACGGAGAATATCGCGGCGATCGTCGGCATGGCCGCCGCGCTGGAGGAGTCGTGCCGGCGTCGTGAAAAGGATGCGGCGCACACCGCCGCGCTGCGCGACCGGCTGATCGCCGGGCTGTCCGGCATCCCCGGCGCCGTGCTCAACGGCGATCCGGTGCGCCGCCTGCCGGGAAACGTCAGCTTCTGTTTTTCGGGGATCGAGGGGGAGGCGCTCCTTTGGCAGCTTGACCGATGCGGCGTATACGCCTCCGTCGGTTCCGCCTGTACCTCCGCCGCGTATGCGCCGAGCCACGTCCTGCTCGCCCTCGGACGTTCTCCGGATCTGGCGCGCGGCGCGCTCCGGCTGACGATCTCCGCGGAGACGACGGAGGAAGAGATCGGGTATATCGTCGACGTCGTCCGGCGCTCCGTCGCCTATCTCAGGGAATGTACGGGCGCCGCGTCGGAACGGTCGGACGAATAAAAAGAAAAGGTGGCAGCGGATGAAGGCATTGATCGCCATGAGCGGCGGCGTCGATTCGAGCGTCGCTGCCTATCGCATGAAGGAAGCCGGATACGACTGCATCGGCTGTACGATGAAGCTCTTCTCCCGCCCGGCGGGGGAGGAGGCGGATCCGGATGAGCGGAGCTGCTGTTCGATCGAGGACGTCGAGGACGCGCGCGCCGTCGCGCGCCGGCTCGGCATCCCGTATTACGTCTTCAATTTTTCGGAGGAATTCCGGACGGAGGTCATGCGGCGTTTTGCGGAGTCGTACGCCGCCGGGCGGACGCCGAATCCCTGCATCGACTGCAACCGCTTCCTGAAATTCGGAAAGCTGTACCAAAGGGCGCGGGAGCTCGGCTGCGACTGCGTGGCGACCGGACATTACGCCCGCATCGGGCGCGACGGTGATCGGTATTATCTGCGCTGCGCGGCGGATCGGGAGAAGGATCAGAGCTACGTGCTGTACCGTCTCGGACAGGATGAGCTCGCGCATACCGCGTTCCCGCTCGGTGACGTTGCGAAGGAGGAAACGCGGCGGATCGCGCAGGCTCTCGGATTCGTCAACGCAGGGAAACGGGACAGTCAGGACATATGCTTCGTGCCGGACGGCGATCATGCCGCCGCCGTCGCGCGGATCCTCGGCTGCGCGGCGCCGCCCGGTGATTTTCTCGACGTCGGCGGCGCCGTGCTCGGCCGCCATGAAGGGATCACGCACTATACGGTCGGTCAGCGGCGCGGTCTCGGTATCTCCTCGACGGAGCGGCTGTACGTCTGTTCCGTCGATCCGGGTACGAACACGGTGACGCTCGGAACGAAAGCGCAGCTGATGCGGGAGTGGGCGGATACGGAAGACGTGCACTGGATCTCGGGGGAAGCGCCGGCTTTTCCGCTGCACTGCCGCGTCCGTCTCCGGTATCATCAGACGGCGCCGGAAGCGACCGTCCGTCCGCACGGGGACGGCGTGCGCATCGAGTTCGCCGTGCCGCAGCCCGCGCCGGCGCCCGGACAGGCGGCGGTGTTCTACGACGGAGATACCGTCCTCGGCGGCGGGATCCTTTGCGTTCCGGGACGATAAGAGGGACGGACAAACCTGAAATCCATATTTCATTTCATACATACGGGAGGTTCATGATGGAACGACTGCGCGTAGCCCTGATCGGGCAGGGACGGAGCGGAAAGAACATTCACGGCGCGTATTTCCGCTCGGAGGCGAACACGCACTATGCGGTGCGCTGCGTGGTGGACGGGGATGCCGTCAGCCGCGAACGCGCCGCGGCGCTGTATCCCGGCTGCGATACCTGCGCGGATTACCGGGAACTCTATGAGCGGGACGATATCGATCTCGTCGTAAACGCTTCGTATTCATCGATGCATTATCCGATCGCCCGCGATCTGCTTGCGCACGGAAAGAACGTGCTCGTCGAAAAGCCCTTTGCCCGCAACCGCTTCGAGTGCGAGGATCTCATCCGCACCGCCCGGGAGCACGGCGTGCAGCTCGCCGTGTTCCAACAGACCTTTTTCGCGCCCTTTTACCGGGAAACGCTGCGCCGCATCGAAAGCGGGATACTCGGACGCATCGTGGAGATCAGCATCCGTTACAACGGCTACGGACGCCGCTGGGACTGGCAGACGATGCAGGGCATGATGGGCGGCAGCGTATACAACACTGGGCCGCATCCGATCGGCATGGCGCTCGGCTTCCTCGGCTTTGATAAAGAGACGCGCGTCGTCTATTCACGGCTGGATACCGCCGTGACGAGCGGCGACGCGGAAGACTATGCCAAGATCCTGCTTACCGCGCCGGGCAAGCCGCTCGTCGATCTGGAGATCAGCGCGGTCGATCCGTATTCCGGCTATACGCTCAAAGTGACCGGTACGCGCGGCGCGCTGCGCACGACGACCGGCGCGTACGAGCTCCAGTACTGGACGGAAGAGGAGGATCCGATAAAGCCCGTGCAGCGCGAGACGCTGCGCGACGCGGATCACAATCCCATCTATTGTTCGGAAAAGCTCAACTGGCACAAGGAGAGCGGGAACTACAGCGGCAACGCCTTCGACGTCGGTACTTCCTCGTTCTATGAAGAGCTGTACGGAGCGCTGACGGCGCATACGCCGCTGTCCGTCCCGCCGGAAAAGGTGGAGGAGATCATCGGCGTCATCGAGAAGGTGCACGCCGACAACCCGCTCCCCATGAAGTATTGATGCGGACCATGCGGTCCTGGAGGGCAAACTATGACGCAGTGTTTTCTTTCGGACAGGATCCTTGCCGGTGGTCGGGAGTTTTCCGGGGCGGTATTCGTGCGCGACGGCGTGGTCGAGGCGATCCTCCCCGAAGCGTGCGGCGCTGATGAAACGGTCGAATTGCGCGGGCTGTACCTCAGCGCGGGATGGATCGATATGCACACGCACGGCGGCGGCGGGCGTCCGTTTCTCGACGGCACGGCGGACGACGTGATCGAAGCGGCGCTGTTCCATTTCCGTCACGGTACGACGACGATCCTGCCGACGCTTTCCGCCGCTCCCATGGAGGAGATGCACGCGGGCGTCGCCGCGATCGACGAAGCGCGCCGCAGCGGCCGCTTTCCCGGCACGATCCTCGGCGTACATATGGAGGGACCGTATCTTTCCGTCGCGCAGTGCGGCGCGCAGAATCCGAGCTCCATCACGGAGCCGATCCCCGCGGAATACGAAGCGCTCGTGCGCGATTTTCCCGGCGCGGTCGTCCGCTGGACGTATGCGCCGGAACACGACCGGGACGGGTCGTTCTGCCGTTTTCTGTGCGCTCACGGGATCCTGCCTTCCGCCGGACACACGGATGCGATCGGGTCCGATATGGAGAGGGCGATCGCAAACGGCTGCCGTCTCGTGACGCATCTGTATTCCGCCACGTCTACCGTCACGCGGGATCACGGCTTCCGCCGCCTCGGCGTCATCGAGTCCGCGTTTCTGCACGACGAGCTCGCGTGCGAGATCATCGCGGACGGGCGGCATCTCCCGCCTGATCTCATCCGGATGATTTTGAAGATCAAGGGGGACGACGCCGTCGCGCTCATCACGGACAGCCTTGCGCTCACCGGAACGGATGAGAAGGAGGGCGTATCCGGCGGGATCGCCTACGTCATCGAGGAGGGCGTGTGCCGCCTGCGCGACCGCAGCGCCTTCGCCGGGAGCATCGCGACGGCGGACCGGCTGATCCGCGTCCTGACCGAGGAGTGCGGCGTCACCGTTGCCCGCGCCGTGAAAATGATGACGGAGACGCCCGCGCGGATCCTCGGCATCCCCGCCGGACGGATCGCGCCCGGCTGTCCCGCCGATCTTCTTGCTTTCGACGACGGCATTCAGATTCGCCGCATCTTCATTCGCGGCGAGGACAGGAGCGGCGTACTGACAGCGCCGCATACCGCGTGATGAAGAGGTGCGTCGTCGTGCCGCTGCTTTTTGCTCTGGCGTTGCCGTTCTTTTCTTCCTGCGGCGACGGCGGCGCGGCGGTCAAGGGGAGCCAAACGGGCTTCATCACGGCGGCGCTTCCAAAAAACGACGAACCGCTCGTCAACCCGTATAAAGGATGGATCGCGTACGACAACGGCGCCGGTTCTTTTGTGAACCAGAGCGCTGAAGCGTGGGAGCTGGCGTCCCTCGGGTACTGCCGGTATGCGTGGAGCGATATCGAGACCGCGGACGGCGTGTACGACTGGGACGTTATCGAACGCTCCATCGCCGAGCTTCCCGCGGGAAAACAGTTCGCCTTCGGCATCATGGCGTGCAATCCGTCGAGCGCCGCCGATTACTGTACGCCGAAATTCATCTGCGACCGGGACGACGTGAACGTCTCCGCAATGAGCGTGAACCTGAACGCCTCCGGGACCTATATCACGCTGCACGTGGTCGACTACCGCGATCCAGGCGAAGGGTATTACGAAAAAGTGGGACAGCTCGCCCGGGCGCTTGCCGCCCGCTACGGCGACGATCCGCGGATCGCGTATATCGACATCCGCTCCTTCGGCTCGTGGGGCGAGAATTCCTATTCCCAGCTGGAGATCGGAGACGGCACGAAGCAGGACGGCGGCCTCGACACTCAAGTCATGGCGAGGTGCTGGCAGCTCTATATCGACGCATTCAGGGGCTGCAAGACGAAGCTTGTGACCGCGTGGGGCTTCGGCTGCGACGGATGCTCGATCTACGCGGACAAAGAGGTGTTCCTCGACGCGGTGGAGCAGGGCGTCGGCATCCGCCGCGACGGATACGGCGGCGTCACCTGTGCGGGCGACGAGGTCCTCTGGTGCGTCAATCGGGCGATCAGCGTCCTTGAGATGCCGGGCGGATATCTCGCGCAGCAGCGCGAGGGGCTGGACGCGGAGAGACTGACGCGCACTCTGAACGAGAACCGCGCGTGCTACGCGCCTATGGGCGCGTATGCCGACAGCATGCTGATGCTGAACGATCTGGGCGGCGCCATGCGGGAGGTCACCAATTCCATCGGGTATCATTTCGTCCTGGAGGACGCCGTGTTCTCCGATACTCTCGGCGTCGGGGCGGATGCCCGGATCTTCATGCGCTGGACGAACGACGGGAACGCCAAGCTGTTCGATCCCGTCACCTTCAAACTCGCTCTGCTCGACGAGGCCGACCGGGTCGTGGCGACGTGCGTCCTGGACGGCGTCGATCCCACCGCGTGGATCTGCAAACGGGATCTTTACACGGAGAGCGAGACGAACCACGCAGAGTCCATGTTCCGCTTCGACGCGGAGAGCGGTGTCTATAAGCTCGCGTTCGGCATCTTTTCCGGGCTCACCGATACGCCCGATGTCAAGGTCGGCAACGACGGGAGGACCGGGGACGGCTGGTACGTGCTCTACGACGGATTCGCGGAGAACACGCCTCATCCGACGCTCGTGCAGACGGACGGGAACACCTATCTCTTCGACGCGGGCAAAACGGTGAAGAAGTCCGATCTGCTGATCCGTTACGGCGCCTTCATCCCGGAAAACACGGCGATCACCGTCTCCGACAACGGAACGGATTTCCGGGACGGCGAAAAAGGCAGATATTTCAAAATACAGCTCGACGGATGTATCCCGAATTACGTCAAAGAGAAGACGGATCTCTTCTCAGCGGCGCCGAGCGGTACGGACCGGAAGATCACGGCGGAGGGCGGAACGATCCGGGTCCGAGCGTCCGAGGAAAAATCGCTCCGGTACAATCTCGTGCAGCCGCTGGAGGTGGGCGGAAGCGGTCGGTATCTTCTGACCTTCCGCGCCAAAGCGGACGCGAAAAAAACGCTGCGGATCAAGGCGTCGTTCGATCTGCGCGGCTCGGGCGATCATACGGCCTCCGCTGCGTGGTACGAAGCGACTTTGAACAAAACCGTCAGCGAGAAGCTCGCCGCGGACGGCGCGTGGCACGAATACGAGATCGCGGTCGATCTGGATTACCGCGGCTGCATCGAGATCGCCCGGACGACGGTGTCGTTTGTTTCAAGCGGCGCCTATGAACTGGAGATCGAGGATTTCTCCATGACGAAGCTGGGCGAGGAGACCGGAGAACGCAATTACGACGCCTATGCGCCGCAGCAGAAAGTCGTTATAGAATCCGTGACGGTCCTTGAAGACTGACTCCGACAAAAAGCCGCCTCGGACGGGGAAGATCCCCGCCCGAGGCGGTTTTTGTCGGGTGCGAAAGACGGACGGTTCACAGAAAACGCATCGCGTACACTTCGGCGTCGCTCATCGTGAATTCGATCCGCACCGCGCGGCCGCTGAGTTCGCCGAGCGGGGACGGGAAGTCGACCGGACGCGCGAGCGCGTCGCCGAACAGCTCGCACGTCTCGTATCCGGGGATCACATCGCCGCCTTCGGTGAGGACGCGCACGATGATGTATCCGCGCGCGGAGGTACGGAAGTTGAGCGCGAGCACGTCGGATTCGAAGGTGAAGGGAAGCGTTGTCAGGACCTGCGGCTTATACGTCGCTTTGTAGGAGGCGAAGCCGTCCCGGCGGACCGTATAGCGGATGAGCTCCGACGGTTCCGGCATGAAATGATTGCTGACGGCGTACATCGAAAGCTCCGGCGGCTCGCCGGGGAGATCCGCCTGCGTCTCGATCGGCGCGGAAAAGGCGGGATAGCAGTCTCCGTAGATCCAGTTCAGACCGTTCTCCGGACCGGGGATCATGAACGCCTCGTCGAAACGGTGCCAACGGAACATGTCTCTCGAATGCATGAAGACGCAGTCCGTTACGACGGTGCCGAGGCGCGGAGAGAGCTTCATACGCTCCAGCCGCCGCTCCTTTCCGCAGAGGCGGTCGTAGTTCGGCGTCCATTCCTTCCGCTCGACGTACCGCGTCGGGAAGCCGATATACAGCCGGTCGTCGTACGGGTAGGCGGAGACGCAGTTCGTGTACAGCGGGCAGTCTTCCGCCTCGCCGAAATCGAGCGGTACCGGCTCGCTCCAGCGGACGAAATCCTCCGATTCGCTCACGTATATGCTGCGGACGCTCGTTTCGTTCAGCGTTTCCCTCGTGGTCTGCTCCACGACGCGGAAGCCGCGCATAAAGGCGTAATACTTCCCGAGGTGCGGATTGTAGTGCAGAGTGTTCTGGGAATCGTACTGCAGACCGGTCGAGATGATGCTGTGTTCATTGAAGTGCAGTCCGTCCGCCGACGTCATGCACAGCAGCCCGAGCCCCTTCTGACCCTCCTTTGCCACGGAGGAGGTGCTGATGTCCGGAAACTCGAGCAGCGCCTTATAGCGGTGCTCGGGCGGACAGGCGGGATTTTGGTCGATCATTACGGTAAAATTGTCATTGATCGGCATGATGACATTGTTGTGCCGGCTGCCGTTGATCTCATACATGCCGAGATCTGGCTTCACCCAATGGATCCCGTCCGTACTTTCCGCATAACAGAGCCGCACGCGGGCCGGAAAGTCGGATTCGTTGAGAGAAAAGCCGTTGTAATACATACGGTACAAACCGCCGTCCCGGATGATCGTGAAATAATCGGGGGAGTCTCCCTCCCACGGCTGATCGAAGCGAAGAACGGATCCGGCGCGCTGCGGGCGGTTGACGGAGAGCGTCGCCGACGTGCGGGCAGAGTCGATGCACGTATCGTCCCAGAAGGGAACAAAATCACGGGAGAAATGGATCATGGGAAGCCTCCTGACGTCTGATTTCCGGGCGGCGCGTCCGCGGACCCGAAGCGGGACCGCTCGGCGTACCGTCAACAATACTGTACCATAAATCGCGCGGAAAGTCAACGGGATCATCGCACCGCAAAGAAGATCCTTCAAATTTTTTACAAAAAAAGTTGACACGCGGTACGCGATGTTGTATAATCATACATAGGTACGTCGGTTCGGCGAGACCGGAAATCATAAAATAAGGAGAACCAGGATGAGTATTCTTTCCAAGCTGTTCGGCAGCAGCGCGAAGGCGGAAAAGGTCGCCCGCGAACTTCTGCGCAGCGTAACGCAGGGGAATCCCTCCGCCTCCTCTCAACCGTCCGCGCCGCAGCGGACGCAGGCGTCTCCGGCGCCGCAGCCTGCCGCCGCGGATCTCGGCCCCAGCGGCGAATCATGGGGACCGATCATGCCGGCGGAGGAGAACCAGTACAATTTCGGCGGTACCTATATCCAGTATTTCGAGCAGATCTTCCGCACGGAGTTCTCTTCCTATCGGTTGGAGAACGCGATGACGCGCGACGGGAAGCGCACCGTCTTCACCTTCTGGGACGGCACGCGGAAGGCGCTCGTCGTCGAGCTTCTGTTCAGCAGCAGCGCGTCCGCCAAGCTGCGCCAAAACTGCGCGGCGCAGGGCGTACCGTATCTGCGCTTCTACTATGACCATCCCGGCTGGTGGAACACCCGCTCCTACGTGGTCAAGCGTGTCCGCAATGCGCTTGCGTAAGGCCGCATTGCGCTGATCCCCGAAAAAAAGCAGAAAGAGAACGCGATGCGCCTGCGGCGGACCCGGCGCGGATCTCCGGGATCTCCCGGAACGCGGCTTCGCAGGCAGCCGATCCGCGTACGGTCTGGTACATCCCGGAATTTTCCGGGCTTTAATGTCTTCTCTTTCTGCTTTTTTTGTTATGTCGTCACGAACGCCGCCGTCCGGCGCGGCGGGGAAAGAGGTCCGTATGTCGCTGCTCGATCTGCTCTCCGACCGGGACTGCTGGGAGCGTTTTCTCGAATATAAGCGTTCGCTTGCCTGTCCGAAGGAGACGGCGGAGGAGCTGCGCGCGTTCATCGACCGGGAGGGCTATCTCCCCGTCTGCCGTGCGATCCGGGAGGGGCGGCGTTTTCCGCTTCCGAAGCGCTCCGTCATCAGCAAGATGGGATCGTCGAAAAAACGGGTCGTGTATACCTATCCGGCGGATGAGAATACGGTGCTAAAGCTGCTCACGCATCTGCTCCTCCGTCGGTATGACGGGGTCTGCGCGGAAAATCTGTATTCCTTCCGCCCCGGCAGGACCGCCAAGGATGCCGTCCGCGCGCTGCGGCGTGTACCGGGCGTCGGAGACATGTATTCGTACAAGGCCGACGTTCACGATTATTTCAATTCCGTGCCCGTTCCTCTCCTGCTTCCGCTTCTGCGCGATACGGTCGGGGAGGACGAGCCGCTCTTTTCCTTCCTCCGCGCGCTGCTTGAGGAACCGAACGTGCTCGATCGGGGAAGGATCACAGCCGAGGAGAAAGGCATCATGGCGGGCACGCCGCTTTCCGCCTTTTACGCCAATCTGTTCCTTTGCGGACTGGATCGCCGCTTTGCGGAGACCGGTGTCCCGTATGCCCGGTATTCGGATGATATCATCCTTTTCGCTCCCACGCGGGAAGAGGCCGAGGCGCATGCGGCGTATCTCCGTGGATATCTCGCGGAGCGCGGTCTCAGCATCAATCCCGCAAAGGAATCCTTGCACGCTCCCGGCGAGGGGTGGACTTTTCTCGGCTTCGTCTGCCGCGGGAACACCGTCGATATCGCGCCGGCGACCGTAACGAAGCTGAAGCAGAAGATGCGCCGCAAGGCGCACGCGCTCCGGCGCTGGTCGGCGCGCACCGGCGCGGACGGAGAGCGCGCCGCCGCCGCCTTTATCCGCGTCTTCAACCGCAAGCTGCTGGAGGGTCCGCTGGACAACGAGCTCACGTGGAGCTGGTGGTTTTTCTCCGTCATCAACACGACGGAGAGCCTGAGGATCATCGACGCCTATGCGCAGGAGTGCATCCGCTGGATCATAAGCGGCACGCGGACGAGAGCGCGCTACAACGTGCGGTACGAGACGCTGAAGCAGCTCGGATACCGCAGCCTCGTCCATGCGTATTACGCCTTCGAGCGGCAGAAGAACGCGCCGGAACCGCCGATGCTCCCGGAGAGCGGGAGCGATCCGCCCGTATGCAGGGAAAAGAAACGGGAGTGAAACGCTTTACGCGGGATTGACTTTGCGGCGGCGGCGTGTTACAATGTATACGGTACCGGGTGCCGCGGCAAGCATGCGCCGACCGGATCCCGCGTCAAAGTACGACCAGAATAACGGAGGATGAATCCATGGCGTTTCAGTCACGCTGCGAACAGGCTGCCGATCGGGATTTTCCCGAGATCCTTACCTTTGCGATGAACGTATTCCACGTGGACTTTCCGACGCTCCTTCCGCTCATATACGGGAAGGACGCGACGAGCGGTCCGCAGCATTTTGTGGTGCGCGAGGACGGAAAGGTCGCTGCCGCCGTCCTGAATTATCCGTATGAATATAAGATCGGCGAGAGCGACTGTACGGCGTACGGCGTCGGTACGGTCAGCGTCGGCGAGGGGTCCCGCGGCAAGGGATACATGAGCGATCTTCTCGCGTCGTGCCTCTGTCAGGCATGCGAGGACAGAGCCGTTGTTTCCGTTCTCGGCGGACTGCGCCAGCGGTATGAATACTACGGCTTCGCGCGCACGGGCAATCACATCCAGACCGTTCACACGGCGTACTCCGTCCGTCACACGATCGGCGAGCGTCCCTCGCGGTATACGATCCGCGCGGCGGTGCCGGAGGACGCGGCCTGCATGAAGCGGATCATGGCGACGCAGACGGTCTTCGTCAACCGCCGCACGGAGGATTTCTGGACGCTGACCAAGCACGGGTATCACGAGGCGTATCTCGTTCTGGAGGGGGAGGAGCCGGTCGGCTATTTCATCTCGAAGGAAGATTGGAAGGACCTCGCGGAGTTCGTTCTCGTGCCCGGCGCGTCGGTCGATGATTTCCTTCTTGCCCTCATGAAAAAGACGGATCATTGCTGTGTCCCCGTCGGACCGCATGCCGATACGCTCGCCGAGAGACTGCTTGCCGTTTGTGAAGACTGGCACGTCACGATGCTGACGCACGCCTGCGTGCTCGATATCCCGCGCCTGTTCAATGCGTTCGGGACGCTCTACGCCGGGACCCATCGCACGGAAAACGGTTCCTTCGTCCTCGGCGTCGAGCCGCATCCGTTCTTCGAGAAGATCGGCATCGCCAGGGAGGGCGTCACGGACGGCAGGTTCCGCATCGGCACGCAGGACGGCCGTTTCTTCGCGGAGCCTACGCAGGCTGACGCCGATATCACGCTGCCGTATCTGCGCGCGATGGAGGTCGCTTTCACGGGGAACGGGCGGCTTCTGCGCGACCTTCCCGCATTCGCGAGGACGCTGTTCCCGCTCCCGTTCTATTTCCCCGGGATCGACAAAGTGTAATCATAATGCCGCGATTCCCCGCAGCTGCGGCCGCGGGGGATCTTTTTACATGCGGCAGACGTCGGCACAGCTCCCGGCGGCAGCGAATCCGTGTATAGCACAGGAGTATTCACAATGATTTATCTGCAGAAATTCAAGATGCTTTCCAGGGCGGAGGATGAAGGCTTTTTTCAGGAAAAATCTCCGACTTATCATCCCAAGACTCGCGGAACATATTTTACGTCGTATTATCCATTCATGCTGTTCCGCGATCATGAGCTGCCGGAATTTCAGTTCGGCGATATCACGATCTTTTACGGCGGCAACGGCAGCGGAAAGAGCACGATCCTGAATATCATCGCGGAAAAGCTCGGACTGCAGCGGGGGACGGTTTATAACCGCAGTGATTTCTTTGACGATTACGTGGAGCTGTGCCGGTATGAGCTTGCCGCGCCGCTTTCAGCCGCAAGCAGGATCATTGCGAGCGACGATGTGTTCGACCAGGTGCTCGATATACGCCGTGTGAATGAAGGGATCGACGGAAAGAAAGCAAATCTGATCGAAGAGTATATCAGTGAACGGAGCAGCGAGACGCCGAACAATCTCCGGGGACTGGATGATTTTGACCGCTGGAAAGCAGCGGCCTACGCGAGAAGGAAAAAGACGACGATGTCCCAGTTCCTGCGTACGAAAGTGATGCGTAATGTGCAGGAGCGCTCCAACGGAGAAAGCGCGCTTTCTTTTTTCGTCGATGCAATCACGGACGGCGCGCTGTACCTTCTCGACGAGCCGGAGAACAGCCTGTCTCCGTCAAATCAGATCCAGCTGAAATATTTCATTGAGGACTGTGTCCGCCATCACGAGTGTCAGTTTGTGATATCGACGCATTCGCCGTTTCTTCTGTCTCTTCTGCGGGCAAGGATATACGATATAGATTCTGTCCCCGTCAGCGTACGCCGATGGACGGAGCTGGAAGGCGTGCGGGGTTACTATACCTTTTTTGCCGAACATAAAAATGAATTCGAGTCCTGATCCGTACCCAAGCATAAAACGCTTCCGCACCCGACATATTGACACCGAGGATGCGGAAGCATTTTTATTGCTGCGGATCGGCGGGAGATCCCTGCATGGGGGCCGCGTTCCTCGCGGCGAGCGCTTCGCCGACCGTTTCGCCCTTTTCTTTTTTCATTTCCGAGAGGATCTCGCCGATCCGCGCATCCACGGCGTCCACCTCGCGCTCGAATTCCGCGGCGGACATGCGGAGTACGCCGAAGCGCACGGCGCCGAGCTGGATCAGCCCGTCGGAGGAGACGACGCGCACACGGTCGTTTTTCCCGATCTCCGAGAGGAGGCGGCTGATATACACGTCGCCGAGCTCCCGTTCCTTTGTGTATACCACGTGCACGTCGCCGCGGTCGAAATGCTTGCCCGGATTTCCCGCCACACGGTACGCGTCGAAGACGAGAATGACTTCGTTCTGCGTGAACGCGGCGAAGTTCGCGAGGATATCCGCGAGACGGACGCGCGCCGCCTCCAGATCCGTTTCGGCAAGCGTGCGCAGATCGTCCCACGCAAAGATCACGTTGTATCCGTCGACGATCCATACGTCCGTGCGCACGCGGGCGGCGGTTTCCCGCTCCGCTGTGCCCGCGTCGACCGTTCTCTTTTCCGTGTACGTTTTCCGGCGGATCGGTCCGAATTCCCGGAGCATGATCGCCTCGAGCTCGCTCTCGTCCAGCTTCAGGTTCCGGTGGCTGTACGGGACGGCGATCTCCTCGCCTTCCGTATGCAGACAGGAGGGAAGATGCATGGCGCCGGATACGCGATCCCAGGGCACGACGAAACCGGCGCCGTGTGCGCAGAATACGGAGTCCGGGGTGTTTTCCGTATCGGCGGTCGGCGAATACGCCGCGCGGCGGATCACCTCCTCCGCGTTCCGGCAGAGATCGTATCCGGCGGGCGCCGTACTCATCCGTCCGCGTCCGCCCGTGTAGGCGGCGAGCTCCGCCGCGTAACCGTTCAGCGCCGTAGCCGGCGCCCGTCCGTTCAGCAGCGTCAAGCCGCCCGCGTCCTCGGGCGGATCGAACGTTCCGCCGCGCAGCCGCACGTCGGTGATGGCGCGGCCGATCTGTTCCGGCGGCACCTCGATGCGGAAGGATAGATACGGCTCGAGCAGAACGGACTGCGCCTGCATGAGCCCCTGCCTGACGGCGCGGTACGTAGCCTGCCGGAAATCTCCGCCTTCCGTATGCTTGGGGTGCGCGCGTCCCGCAGCCAGCGTGATGCGCATATCGGTGATCGGCGCGCCGGTCAGCACGCCGAGGTGCTGCTTTTCCGCCAGATGCGTCAGGATCAGCCGCTGCCAGTTTCGGCTGAGATCATCCTCCGAAACGGAAGACTGAAAGACGAGGCCGTGCCCGCGCGGCAGCGGTTCGAGGAGCAGGTGTACCTCCGCGTAGTGGCGCAGCGGCTCGTAGTGCCCGACGCCCTCGACCGTATCGGAGATCGTTTCTTTATACAGAACGCTTCCGCTGTCGATCACCGTGTCGATCCCGAAGCGGTCGAGGATGAGCGCGTGCAGGATCTCCGCCTGGATGTCGCCCATCAGTTCGCAGTGGATCTCCGCGACGGCGCTTTTCCACGTGATGCGCAGCAGCGGGTCTTCTTCCTCGAGCTGCTTCAGTTTCGGCAGCGTCTCACGGACGTCGCATCCTTCCGGCAGGCAGATGCGGTACTCCATGACCGGCTCGAGCGACGGCGCCTCCGCCTGTGCCTCATAGCCGAGCCCGTCGCCGCTTTTGAGCGATTCGGGACCCGTCACCGCGACGATCTCTCCCGCCCGTGCCGTTTCCTTTGACGTGAACCGCGCGCCGCTGTATACGCGGATCTGTGAGATCTTTTCTTCCGTTCCGGCGGCGGAGACCGTGTCGCGGACGGAGAGCGTTCCGCCGGTGATCTTCATGTGCGTGAGGCGTACCCCCTGCGGGTCGCGGCCGATCTTGAAGACGCGCGCGCCGAAACGCTCCGGATAGATCCGGGGGCGCAAAATACGCGGGAGGGCGGCGAGAAATTCGTCGATCCCCTCGACGCGCAGACCGGATCCGAAAAAGCAGGGAAAGAGGAGCCGCTGCCGCACGAGCTGCGCCGTGTCCTCAACGTCGAGCGAGCCTTGCGTCAGATATTTATCGAGCAGATCCTCCCGCCGCATGGCGACGGCTTCCGCCCGCGCTTCTTCGTCCGCGTCGGAAAAGTCCACACAGCCGTCACCGAATTCGCGGCGCAGTCCGAGCATGACGTTCGCTTCCGTTTCTCGGGCGAAATCCATTTTCGTCACGAAGAGCACGGTCGGTACGCGATAGAGTGCGAGCAGCCGCCAGAGCGTCCGCGTATGCGCCTGCACGCCCTCCGATGCGCTTACGACGAGGATCGCGGCGTCGAGCACGCGCAGCGTCCGTTCCGTTTCCGAGGAGAAATCGACGTGTCCCGGCGTATCGAGCAGCGTCGCCGTCATATCGCCGAGCGGAAAAACGGATCCGCTTGCGAAGATCGTGATCCCGCGCGCGCGCTCGAGCGCATGGGTATCGAGCGCCGTGTCGCCGCGGTCGACACGGCCGAGGCGGCGGATCACGCCGCTGCGGTAGAGGATCGCTTCGGCGAGCGTGGTCTTCCCGGCGTCTACGTGCGCGAGGATACCGAGGACGATGTTTTCTCCCATCAGCGGGCGGCGCCGGCGGATGCGGCGAGCTTGCGTCCCATGAGAACGCCCATGATCGACGCCATCATCAGCCCGCGCGTCCACCCGCTCGAATCACCGAGGCAGTGGAGCGCGCGCACGTTCGTGTTCAGGTCGGCGTCCATGCGGACGCGGTTGGAATAGAATTTGAGTTCCGGGGAATAGAGGAGCGTTTCCCGTGCCGCGAAGCCCGGCACGACTTCGTCCATTGCCCGGATGAAGCCGAGGATGTTCGTCATCGCACGGTAAGGCATCGCCGAGGTGATATCGCCCGCGACGGCATCCGGGAGCGTGGGACGGACGTTGGACTGCGCCAGTTCCTTATCCCACGTCCGCTTTCCGTCGAGGATATCGCCGTAGCGCTGTACGAGGATATGTCCGGCGCCGAGCATGTTCGTCAGCTCGCCGACCTTCTGCGCGTACTCGATCGGCTGATTGAAGGGAACGTTGAAGTTGTGTGAGCAGAGGATCGCCAGGTTCGTGTTTTCCGACTTCAGTTCCTTATAGGAATGCCCGTTGACGACGGCGAGATCGTTGTCGTAGTTCTCCTGGCTCACGAATCCGCCCGGATTCTGGCAGAAAGTGCGTACCTTGTTGCGGTAGGGGAGCGGATAGCCGATCAGCTTCGATTCGTACAGCACCTCGTTGACCCGTTCCATGACCTCGCTGCGTACTTCGACGCGGACGCCGATATCGACGGTGCCCGGCTGATGAGCGATGTTGTGCTCCGCGCAGATCTTCTCCAGCCATTCCGCGCCGCGCCGCCCCGTGGCGATGATCGTCTCGTCGGCGAGGATCTCTTCTTCTTTTTCACCGCAGCGGACGACGGCGCCCCGGCAGAGGTCGCCGTCCAACAGGACGTTTACGCATTCGCTGCCGAAAAGCAGCTCGACACCGTCCTCGCGCAGCTTGTTTTCGATCGCCAGATAGATCGCCTGGGCACGCTCCGTTCCCATATGACGGATCGGGCAGTCCACGAGCTTCAGCCCGGCTCGGATCGCCCGCAGGCGGATCTCCTTGACGGCTTCCGAGTTGCTCAGTCCCTCAACGTGCTCATCCGCCCCGAATTCAAGGTAGATCCGGTCGGTGTAGCGGATCAGCTGCTGCGCGAAGTCCTCGCCGATCAGGGAAGGGAGGTCTCCTCCGACCTCACAGCTGAGAGAGAGCTTGCCGTCCGAGAAGGCGCCCGCGCCGGAGAAACCGGTCGTGATGTGACAGTACGGCTTGCATCCGACGCAGTGTCCGGCGGACGGCTTCGGGCAGTGCCGCCGCTCGACGGGCTGTCCTTTTTCCACGATCGTAATATGGCGGCGGTCGCCGAGACGGCAGAGCTCCATGGCGGTGAAAATGCCGGCGGGTCCGGCGCCGATGATGAGGATATCGGTTTTCATAACGGATCCTTTCCTGTATATGACAAGGCAAAGGCCGTCGGCGGGATTCCCGCATGCGACGGCCGATCTATCCTCTGTTATTATATCAAAAAGCATACGCCTGTGTCAAGAGTTTTTTTGTGGGGAATGGAAAAATCGATGCGATGCACGGAAAAGTACGGATACCGTATTGACAAATCCACTCGGATGTGGTAATATATGAACAGATGAACAAATGAAAATGGAGGAGCGTATGGACAGAGAACGGGAAACGGAAGAGGAACGCGGCGAGTACCTGTGCGTGCATGAGGATACGGTGCGGCGCGTGCTGGCGGATATGCCGGAGGAAGAGACGCTGAGCGATCTGGCGGAGCTGTTCAAGGTATTCGGGGACACGACGAGGATCCGGATCCTGTACGCGCTCTTTGAGGCGGAGCTCTGCGTTGGAGATATCGCGCAGCTGCTCGGCATGACGCAGACCGCCGTGTCCCATCAGCTCCGCATCCTTCGCACGAACAAGCTCGTCAAGGGACGCAAGGACGGAAAGATCGTATTCTATTCGCTCGACGACGACCACGTCCGCACGATGATCGGGCAGGGCATGGAGCACGTCAACGAGTGATAACGGCATTCGGCACACCATTGAATTCATTTTATCGGAGGACGGAACCATGACAAAGACGTTTATGCTGGAAGACCTCGACTGCGCGAACTGCGCGCGCAAAATGGAAGAAGCGATCAAAAAAATCGACGGCGTCGAGGAGATCCACGTGAATTTCCTGACGCAGAAGATGATTTTGACGGCGGACGACGATCGGTTCGACGCGATCCTGAAGGAGGCAGTCCGCTGTATCCGGCGCGTCGAGCCGGACTGCAGCGTGAAGCTGTGACATGAGCCGCCGCCAGAAGCGGACGCTCGTCCGCATCGGGATCGCCGCGGCGCTGCTCGCCGCCGCCGCCGTGATTGCGCGCACCGTCCCGTTCTTTGAGGGTATACGGGCGCTCCCTTTGTATCTGATCCCGTACGCCGTGATCGGTTGGGACATCCTGTGGCGCGCCGCGCGCAATATCGCGCACGGGCAGGTATTCGATGAGAATTTTCTGATGTCCGTCGCCACGATCGGCGCGTTCGCCACCGGGAACTATGAGGAAGGCGTCGCCGTGATGTTGTTTTATCAGCTCGGCGAGTGGTTCCAGAGCTGCGCCGTCGCCTCCTCACGCCGCTCCATCGCGGCGCTGATGGACATCTGCCCCGATACGGCGAACCGGATCGGCCCGACGGGCGAGATCGAGACCGTGTCTCCGTCCGAGGTGGCGCCGGGGTCGGAGATCCTCGTGCGCCCCGGTGAGAAGATCCCGCTCGACGGGACCGTCTGCGAGGGCGGATCCACGCTCGATACCGCCGCGCTGACGGGCGAATCCGCGCCGCGGCGCGTGTCGGTCGGCGATCCGGTCGTCAGCGGCTGTCTCAACCGGGAAGGAACGCTGCGGATCCGCACGACGAAGCCGTACGGGGAATCGACGGCGGCGAAGATCGTGGAACTCGTGGAGAGCGCATCCGCCCGCAAGGCGCGCACGGAGAATTTCATCACGCGCTTCGCGCGGTGGTATACGCCTGCCGTCGTGATCGCCGCCGTGCTACTCGCCGTGCTTCCGCCGCTGATCCTCGGCGGAGGATGGACGGATTGGATCCATCGCGCCTTGACCTTTCTCGTGATCTCCTGTCCGTGCGCGCTCGTCATTTCCGTGCCGCTCACCTTCTTCTGCGCGATCGGCGGTGCCTCGCGCGCCGGGATCCTCGTCAAGGGCGGCAGCGATCTGGAGGCGCTTGCCTCCGTCTCGACCGTTGTCTTTGACAAGACCGGCACGCTGACGGAGGGGAGTTTCACCGTGACGGCGGTCCATCCGTCCGTCGGCACGGCGCCGGAGTTGCTCGAGACCGCCGCGTACGCGGAGACCTGCTCGGATCATCCGATCGCCCGCTCCGTGCGGGAGGGGTACGGCGCGGAGCCGGATTCCCGCCGCGTGCGGAACGCGGAGGAGATCGCCGGACGCGGCGTGCGCGCGCAGGTGGACGGTCATGAGATCAGCGCGGGGAACAGCCGTCTCATGGACGACGTCGGCGCCGCCTGGCATGCCTGCCATCATACGGGCACGACGGTACACGTTGCCCGCGACGGCGAATACATGGGGCACATCGTGATCTCGGACAGCCCGAAGGAGGACGCGGGAGACGCGGTGTCCGCACTGCGCGCGCTCGGCGTCACGCGCACGGTGATGCTGACCGGCGATTCCGAAGAAGTTGCCCGCGAAACGGCAAAAGCGCTCGGCATCGACGAATACCACGGCGCGCTCCTTCCGGGAGACAAGGTGCGCCTCCTGGAAGAGATCCTCGCTGCCGCCGGAAAGACGGGGAAGACCGCCTTCGTCGGCGACGGGATCAACGACGCGCCCGTGCTTGTGCGGGCGGACGTCGGGATCGCCATGGGCGCCATGGGCTCCGACGCCGCGATCGAAGCGGCGGATATCGTCCTGATGGACGACGCGCCCGCCAGGATCCCTCAGGCGATCCGCATCGCCCGGCGCACGGTACGGATCGTGTGGGAGAACATCGGCTTCGCGCTCGGCGTGAAAGCGCTGATCCTTCTGCTCGGCGCGGTCGGCGCGGTCGGCATGTGGGCGGCGGTCTTTGCCGACGTCGGCGTCGCCGCGCTCGCCATCCTCAATGCCATGCGCGCGCTGCGGATCCCGAAAACGTAAAATCGAATATCCGATACAAAAACAAGCCGGGGAGGAGATCCCCGGCTTGTCTTGTATGATTTCTTGTGCGGCGGTTTTACTGCCTGAAGCGCAGCTCGTCGAGCATATCCTCGACGGCGTCGGAAATTTTGTTGTTGATCGATTTTTCCCGCGAGGCGAGCAGGGAAGAGAGGCTTTTGCTGTCGTTGAAGCCCGTGCGGTAGACCTCGTACGTCTCGTACCAGAAGCCGAGGCGCGCCATGTCGTACACGGCGCTGTCGAGGATCAGCTGGATCATCTCCGAGCTTTCCGGGTTGCGCGCGATCTTCTTCTTGAGGTCGTTGTCGAAGTAGATCGGAATGATGTTCTGGTAGCCGTAGGCGGAGCCGAGCTCAAGTACGGCGCCGACCGCCTCGGGCACCTCCGAGTAGAAGAGCGGGCCGATCGGATTGACGTTCACGCCGCCCGTCGTGTAGTATTCCGTCTGGTCCTTATTCCACTTCGGGGAGGGCAGGATGCCGAAATCCGCCTCCATCTCGCGCAGGTTGTTCAGCATGGCGAAGGAATACTGGGCGAAGAGCACCTGATCCTTCATAAACGGATCTTCTTCCACGCCGCGCATGACGACGTTGTTGGAATCGCGGAGGTTCTTCGCACACCATTCCCACACGTCGTTGAACAGCATGTTGCCGGAGAGCTGGAATTTCGGAAGCCCCTCGTCGTCGAACGTCATGATCGTCGAACCGGTCGCGGAATAGAAGCGCACGATCGTATTCTGATCGTCCGGGATGTAGAAGCCGAAGACGTCCTCCATCGGATCGAAGACGCCGTCGCCGTTGAGGTCGTTGTGGACGGTATTCGCCATGGTGATGAAGGTGTCGAAGGTCCAGTCGCCGCTTGCGACGAGGTCGAAGGGATTGTCGAGGTTATAGGCGTCGAGCACGTCCATGTTGAACACGATGCACTCGCAGGAGGCGTAGCGCCCCGGCGTGAAGTCGCTGATCGCCATGAACTGATGCCCGGCGATGGAGAGCGTCTGTTGCGTCTGCGTCGCCCAGTACGCCTTGCTCGTATCGACGTAGGGGAGCTCGTTCAGATCGGACAGCAGTCCCCAGAGCCCGCCCTTGAAGAGACGGAAGGTGTTCCAGTACGCGAAATCGAAGGAGAAGTCGCCCGCCATGAGCAGCGCTTCCGTCCCCTGACACAGTTCCTCATAATAGAAGGAGGTGGAGTGGAAGGTGATGTCCAGCGTATCCATGAGATACGTGTCGCGGGAATAGGTCTCCATGCCTATGATGGACTCTGCTTCCTCGTCGCCGAGAAACGTACTGTATTCTCCCGGAGTGCTGTGCTGGGCGATGATGCCGAGGGAGCGCCCGTCGAAGGTCGGCGGGTTCTCGACGTCGGCGACCTCGTTTTCTTTCCACTTCGGCGCCGCCGGTTCCGTATCGGCGGTCGGAGCGGTGGAGCTTTCGGCAGGCTTCGCCGTGTCGGCAGGCTTGTTTGTACCGCCTGAGCACGCGGCGAGCGAGAAGAGCATCGCGGCGAGCAGGATCAGAGAAAGAATGCGCGTTTTCATAAGAGATCTCCCTTTCATATCATCGATATTTCAGCTCGTCGAGCATATCCTCGATGGCGTCGGATATTTTGTTATTGATCGATTTCTCCCGCGAGGCGAGCAGGGAAGAAAGGCTCTTGCTTTCATTGAAGCCCGTGCGGTAGACCTCGTACGTCTCATACCAGAAGCCGAGGCGCGCCATGTCGTACACGGCGCTGTCGAGGATCAGCTGGATCATCTGCGAGCTTTCCGGGTTGCGCGCGATCTTCATTTTGAGATCGTTGTCGAAGTAGATCGGGATGATGTTCTGGTATCCGTAGGCGGAGCCGAGCTCGAGCACGGCGCCGACCGCCTCGGGCACCTCCGAATAGAAGATGCCGCCGATCGGTGTGACGTTCACGCCGCCCGTCGTGTAGTATTCCGTCTGATCCTTGTTCCACTTCGGGGAGGGCAGGATGCCGAAGTCCGCTTCCATCTCACGCAGTCCGCCCAATCCGCCGAAGGCATACTGGGCGAAGAGCACGTGATCCTTCATGAAGGGATCTTCACTCAGTGAGTTACAGACGACTTTGTTGGAATCGCGGAGATTCTTTGCGCACCATTCCCACACGTCGTTGAACAGCATATTGCCGGAAAGCTGGAACTTCGGAAGCCCCTCGTCGTCGAACGTTATGATCGTCGAGCCGGTCGCGGAATAGAAACGCACGATCGTGTCCTGATCGCTCGGGATGAAAAAGCCGAAGACGTCCTCCGTCGGATCGAAGACGCCGTCGCCGTTGACGTCGTTGCTGACCGCGTTCGTCATCGTGATGAAGGTGTCGAACGTCCAGTCGCCGCTTGCGACGAGGTCGAAGGGATTCTCCAGATGATAGGCGTCGAGTACGTTCATGTTGAACACGATGCACTCGCAGGAGGCGTAGCGTCCCGGCGTGAAGTCGCTGATCGCCATGAACTGATGCCCGGCGATGGCGAGCGTCTGCTGCGTCTGCGTCGCCCAGTACGCCTTGTTCGTATCGACGTAGGGAAGCTCGTTCAAATCGGACAGCAGTCCCCAGAGCGCGCCCTTGAAGAGACGGAAGGTGTTCCAGTACGCGAAATCGAAGGAAAGATCGCCCGCCATGATCAGCTGTTCCGTTCCTTCGCACAGACTCTCGTAATGGAACGAGATCGAATGGAAGGTGATGTCCAGCGTATCCATGAGATACGTGTCGCGGGAATAGGTCTCCATGCCCAGAATGGACTTCGCGTCCTCGTCGCCGAGGAACGTGGTATATGAATCCGGGGTATTGTGCTGGCAGATGATGCCGAGGGAGCGCCCGCCGAAGGTCGGCGGGTTTTCAATGTCGGCGACCTCGTTTTCGTTCCACTTCGGCGCCGCCGGTTCCGTATCGGCGGTCGGAGCGGTGGAATCGTCCGAGGGCTTCGCAGTATCGGCGGGGGTGTTTGTCCCGCCTGAGCACGCGGCGAGCGAGAAGAGCATCGCGGCGAGCAGGATCAGAGAAAGAATGCGCGTTTTCATGAGAGACCTCACGTTCATATCATTGATATTTCAGCGCGTCGAGGTAATCCTCGACGGCGTCGGAAAGTACGCGGTTGATCTTTTTTTCATGGGCGGCGAGCAGCGAGGCAAGGTTGCCTCCGTTCGTGAAGCCGTCGCCGTAGACGGGATCCGTCTCCGCCCAGAAGCCGAGGCGCGCCATGTCGTAGACGGCGCCGTTCATGATGAGATCGAACATCCGGGAGGTCTGGGGATCGCGGGAGATCTTTTTCTTGAGATCGTTGTCGTAGAAGCGCGGGATCAGGTTCTGATGACCGTAGCAGGAGCCGAGCTCGAGGAACGCGCCGATCTCACGCGGGATCTCCGTCGCGAAGATCACGCCGAGACCGCCGATGCTGTAGCCGCCGCAGGTGTAGTATTCCGTCTGCTCCGCGTTCAGCTTCGGATAGGGGAGGACGCCGAAGTCGCTTTCCATATCGCGCAGTCCGTTCAGCTCGCCGAACACCACCGCGTTGAAGAGCAGCTCGTCTTTGACGAAGCTCGGCTGTGCGCCCGTGTGAATGACGACGGACGGATCCTTCTTGAAATTGTCGGAAAGCCAATCCCAGACGGTCTGCGCGGTCTCGTTCCCGGTGAGGTTGAAGACGGGGTAGTCGTCCTCGTCGTGGGTGATGAAGGTATTGCCCGTCGCGTTGTAGAAGGAGAGCATGACGTTCTGCTCGTGCATGGCGAAGCCGAAAACGTCGCCGCTTTCGTCGACGGTATACTTGCCGTCGCCGTTCACGTCGCGCAATGCGGCGCTCGACATGGAAAGGAGCCGGTCAAAGGTCCATTCGCCGTTCTGCACGAGGTCATACGGATCGTCCATATGATTGTCCTCGATGAGCTGCCGGTTGAAGATGATGCAGCAGCAGCCGGAGAAGCGGTCGGTATTGTAGTCGTTGATGCCCATGAACTGGTGTCCGGCGATGGAGAGCGACTCCTGCACGTTCGACGCCCAGTACGCCTTCGTCTGATCGACGTACGGCAGCGTGTTCAGATCGTAGAGCAGCCCGTAGATGCCGCCGCCGAAGAGACGGAAGGTGTTCCAGTGCGCGAGATCCCACGAGAGGTCGCCGGACATCAGAAGCCCTTCCGTGCCCGCAGTGAGATCGTCGTAAAAGAACGAGGTCTCCTTGTACGTGATGTTCAGCGCGTCCATGAGATACGTGTCGCGGTAGTGCATCTCAAGCTGCATCATCGAGGCGTCCGCGTCGTCGGAGCCGAGCATGGAGGCAAAATCGCCGTGGTTGTCCTGATAGATGATGCCGATGGCGCGCCCGTCCAGATCGAAGGTATCCGTGATGTCGTGCATCTCGTCCGGCCGCCAGGTCTGTACCGGCTCCGTATCCGGGGCGGCGGTCGACTCGCCGGGCTCCGCGGTGCCGGAGGCGGGTGTGGGCGTGTCCGGCGTGTCCGTTTTGCCGCAGGCGGCAAAAACCGTAAGAAGCATGAGGCAGGAAAGACAAAGCGCGAAGATCCTGTTCTTCATGGGGGAACTCCCTTCTGTTTTGCGGCATCGGCGGCAGTGAAGTCTCAGCCGTATTCTTGCACTGCAAAAGAAAGCCGTTACATTGCTCTTCATTATAACAGTTCGTCGGGAGGAAGTCAATCCCCGGGATCAGGAATTGTAGGATCCGTCAAATTGTGAACGCCATATTTGTGGAAAGTGATCACGACCTCCCGTCTCGTTTCCTGAAACGGGAACGGGCGGGAAGCCGCCGCTTCCCGCCCGTCCCTCATCCGTTCCGCTCGATGGTATACAATGCGTTCAGAACGAGCCAGAGCTGCGGGAAATACCGCGTGATATTCCATACGCTGATCCCGGAGAGCCCGAACTGCCGCACGAGTCGCAGCTTCGCCTCCGCGCTGCGCGCGTCTTCAAACCAAACGACGTGCTCCTGTGCCGGATCGCGGTCCGTCGTATACACGTAATAGCGGAAGGTCGGCGACTGCGCTTCCCCGTCGTAGCGGATCTCCGCGCGCCGATCGCCTGCGAGGCGCACCGCCTCCGTGTTGGAGAGAGAACGCGCCTTCGATTCTCCGCGCACATAGGGCAGCGTCCAGTCGTAGCCGTAATTGGGGATACCGAGGAGGATCTTTTCCTCCGGTATTTCCGTCACTGCGTATTCCACGACCCGCGTGACCGGCCCGATCGGTGCGACCGCCATCGGAGGACCGTACGTATACCCCCATTCGTAGGTCATGAGCAGCACGTCGTCCGCCGCGGCGCCGACGGCGCCGTAGTCGTGCCCTTCATAGAGCAGCCCCGGCTGATCCGCGCGGTTCTTCGGCGCGAGCGAAGCGAAGAGCACGCCGCCGTCTATCGCCTGCCGCATCCGCGAAAGGAACGCCGGATACGCGGCGGCATACTCGCCGGGTATGTATTCGAAATCCACGTCGATCCCGCCGTAGCCTTTCTCCCGCATGAGCGCGGCGGCTTGCGCGATCACGCGGGCGCCGAGCTCTTCGCTCTCGAGGATCTGCGCCGCGAGCTCGTTTGAGAAAGTGCCGCTTTCCGTCAGCGACGTGAGCATCATGAGCGGGACGGTACCGTAGCCGCGCGCAAGCGCGATCAGTTCCTCGTCCCCGCCGGGCGGCGGTATCAGCGAGCCGTCCGGGCGGATCCCGTAGGTGAATATCGATAGATACGTCAGATAGGGAAGCGTTCTCCGCAGCACGCCGCGGTCGACCGTCGGATACGTATAGCCGTTCGTGCGAAGCGTACCGAGCGGCGGCGTTTCATAAGAGACGTTCAGCGTCTGTCCGGGAACGAGGAGATCCGCGCCGCCGAGCGACGGATTGTTCCTCCAAAGCTGATTCAGCGTGACGCCGTATACCGCAGCGATGCTCCGCAGCGTATCGCCGCGGCGCACCGTGTACGTCTCCGTCGGATAGAGGAGCACAAGCGCCTGACCGACGGTGAGATTTTCCGGATCCGTGAGGTCGTTGTCCGTCACGATGCGCGGCACCGTCGTGCCGTAGGTGCGCGCGATGGAGTACAGCGTATCGCCGCGCTTTACCGTATAGATGATCATTGCCTTCCGCCTTTCGTTTTCTTATCAGTATATGCGCGTGCGGTGCGGCGGTCACCGCGCACAAGATAATCCGAGGAATTTTCCGCATGCTCTTGCAAAACGCGGCGCGGTATGGTATAATATATGTGTCAATCATTGAAGAAAGCAAGCCGTGAAATAAGACCATACCAGCCGGGGGAGCAGCGGGTCCTTGTACCTGAAATCCGCTATAGCAGGGGTGGAATCCTATTTTGAGGGCTGAAGCTGTGTGGTCTGCGCCGCATGCAGACTGTGTTGAAGGATGGGTCTTGCGCGATCGGCGGCTGTGAACCATGTCAGGTGGGGAACCAAGCAGCATTAAGCAGTGTGGCCGATGCGCCGCGAGAGCGCCTGTTCTGAGCAGCCGGTGCGGAATGCGCGCATGGTTTCGGTTCGATCTGTAGGTGTATGGTCTTATTTTGCGGCTTTCTGTTTGCGGAGGAGGACGGTATGTATCAGGCGCTGTATCGGAAATATCGCCCGACGGTCTTCAGCGACGTCTGCGGGCAGGAGCACGTCACGTCCGTTTTGCAGTACGAATGCGAAAACGGTCGGATCTCTCACGCCTATCTTTTCTGCGGCTCGCGCGGAACGGGGAAGACGACGTGCGCCAAGATCCTCGCCCGCGCGGTAAACTGCGAGGATCCGAAGAACGGGAATCCGTGCGGCGAGTGCGCCTCCTGCCGTTCCATCGAGGCGGGAAACGCGATGGACGTTCTGGAAATGGACGCCGCGTCCAACAACGGCGTCGAATACATCCGCGACATACGCGACGCCGTCTCCTTTACGCCTGCCGCGCTGAAGCGGCGCGTGTACATCATCGACGAGGTCCATATGCTCTCGATGTCCGCCTTCAACGCGCTTCTGAAAACGCTGGAGGAGCCGCCGGAGCACGTCGTCTTCATCCTTGCGACGACGGAGATGCACAAGCTTCCCGCCACCATCGTTTCGCGCTGTCAGCGCTTCGATTTCCATCGGATCCCCGTGTCCGTCATCGCCGAGCGGCTGTCCTATATCGCGTCGCGCGAGTCTCTCCGGCTCGATCCGGAGGCGGCGCTGCGGATCGCCAGGCAGGCGCAGGGCGGGATGCGCGACGCGATCAGCCTCTTTGAGATCTGCGCCGGAGGCGGCGCGGACGTGACGGTCCGGCGGGTCGAGGAGATCCTCGGACTGAGCGGTCGGGAATCCCTCCGTGACGCGGCGCTGGCGCTCGTGCGGGGCGATATGCCGACGATACTGCGGATCCTGGCGGAGATCGCGGCGTCTTCGCGGGACGTCGCCGTGTTCTGGCAGGAGCTGATCGGTTTTTACAGGGATATGATGGTCGCCAAATACTGCGCCGATCCGATGCAGTACCTCGATCTGACGCCGGAGGAGACGCAGCTTTTGAAGGAAGCCGCCGCGCAGATCTCCCTGCAGATTCTGACGTATCATTCCGCCGTGCTCGACGGTGCTTTGACCGAGATGCAGCGCACGCCCGGCATGAAGCGGACGATCGCGGAATTCGCCTGCCTGCGCATGTGCGATCCGCACCTCGACGATTCCGCCGCCGCGCTTGCGGCGCGGATCGATCGGCTGGAAAACACGGTGCGCATGCTGGAGCTGAATAAGGCGGTCCCGGTCTCCTCCGCGCCCGCCGAGAGGGAAGAGGTCGGAGCCGCAGCGGAGGCGGCGTCGGCGCCGCCCGCGGCGGTGCGGCCGACGGAGACGCCGGCGGCTGCGGAGACGGCGTGGGAGCCGCTTGCCGATGCAAGTGATTTTATCGAAAAGCTCGCGGAGCTCGACCGCCAGACGGCGAGTTTCCTTGCCGCGGCGCGGATCTTGATCTCCCCGGACGGCGGGAGCGTGAAGATCCTGTGCGACAGCGATTTTGCCGTGCGGATGCTCTCCCGTGAGGACGCGGGGAAACGGATCGCCGATGCGCTCGCTCTCTGCGGCATCACGGAGGGGACCGCGCGGATCACAGCGGAACGCAAAGCGGCGGACGCCGCGCCGGGCGACGCGGCACAGGAACTGTACTGAACGAAAACAATATGGAAACGGGGAGGAACGTATGAAAGCAAGACTTCCGAAGGGGATGGGCGGCGGTCCGCAGAATATGCAGGGCATGCTCCGTCAGGCGCAGAAGATGCAGGAGGATATCGCGGCGCTCCAGGAGGAACTGGACGCGCGCGAATATACGGTGTCCGCGGGCGGCGGCATGGTCAGCGTGACGATCACCGGCAAGCATGAGATCCGCTCGATCGACATCAAGCCGGATATCGTCGATCCCGACGATATCGAAACGCTGTCCGACGTCCTCGTCGCCGCCGTCAACGAGGCGATCCGGAAGGTGGACGAGACGAACAGCGAAGAAATGTCGAAGATCACCGGCAGTATGAGTCTTCCGGGCATGCCCGGCATGTTCTGAGATGGCGGATTATATCGAACCGCTGCAGAGACTGGCGGACATGTTCCGCCGACTGGACGGGATCGGAGCAAAAACGGCGCTCCGTCTGGCGTTCTGCGTCATCAATTTCTCCGAGGAGGAGGCGCGCGCCTTTTCCGACGCCATCCTCGCCGCCAAGACGGAGATCACGCGCTGCAAAAAATGCCAGAATATCGCCACGGGCGAGCTCTGCTCGATCTGTGCCTCCGGGGACAGGGACGAGAGCGTGATCTGCGTCGTGGAAGATCCGCGCGCCGTGATCGCCATCGAGAAGATGCACGGTTACCGCGGGCTGTATCACGTCCTGCACGGCGTGCTTTCTCCGATGCGTCACGTCGGACCGGATCAGCTCACCATCCGCGAACTGACGGACCGGATCGAGGCGGGCGGCGTCGGCGAGGTGATCCTTGCCACGAATTCGACCGTGGAAGGCGATACGACCGCCATGTATCTGGCGCGTCTTCTCGCGCCGTACGGCGTGAAGATCAGCCGGATCGCCAACGGCGTCCCGGTCGGCGGAGATCTGGAATATGCCGACGAGATCACGCTCAAGCGGGCGATGGAGGGACGCTACGATATCGGATGAGGCTTTGGAGCAAATAACGAACGCCGCGGATGCGCATGCATCCGCGGCGTCCTTTCGCTTGGCGGCAGACGTGCCGCCGTTACGTTTTTTTCGACTGTATCGGATTCCCTTTTTCGTCGTAATACGGGTCGATCATGTATTTCTTGATGATCGGATACGCCGCGTAGGCGGCGATGAAGGCGCTGACGGAGAAGAGCAGGATGAACGGAATGATCACGCCGATCGGGACGAAAACGGTGAGCAGCACGTAGTTGAGCGCGACGAGCACCACGATGCCGAACAGCGCCATGATGTTCCGCTTGATGCCGAGGATCGTGAAGGATATGGCGTTTTTCAGCAGCTTCATGACGCTCAGATCGAACGTGATCATCATCAAATAGATGTACATGCGCATCATGGAGTAGACGATGATCATCGAAAAGGTCAGAAAGAAGAAGATATAGATGAGCGTGCCCGCCGTGAGATTCAGATAGAAATAGATGAAATCGTACACGAGCAGCGCTATGATGCCCAGATCGAACGCGCCGAAGGGAAGCGCCTGCTTCCAGTTGCGCCGGACGGCGTACCAGAAATCCTGCCACAAAAACACGCTTTCCTCGCGGATCATGGAACGGATCAGATACGTCGTGCCCACGTTCACGATGCCGAAGGTGAGCAGCGTGAGCAGCGCCAGCGCGTAGAACACGGTCGTCGCCGTCGTCGGGACGGAGATCTTTGCATGGATCCCGAATACGCCGAGCAGGGAAGCGACGACGGGCGACGAATCGAAATAAGATGCGCCGAGCAGCGGCGCGTACTGCTGATAATAGGGGGAGAAGCTTTCGGCGGAAACGTATCCGGTCATGGCGAAAAGCCCGAAGAAGACGGGGAAATTTCCGAATACGAAGAAGAGATTGACGTACAGAAGCGACGTGATCTTCCGACCGAGAAGCTTGAAAAAGTGAAAGAACGTCGGCTCGTCGATCACGCGCGGCTCGTCCGGCGATACGCCCGCCTGTTCCCGGCGTATCCTCTCGAAGAGATTGAAGCGGAAACGCTTCTTTTCCGACTCTTCTTCGTTGTCGTTTTTGTTCTGAGGATAACGGTTCATACTTTTCTGCGCCGATCGGCGCGGCCTTTCTGCGTATTACAGTATCGTGGAGAGGATGACGGCCGCGCAGCCCGCGCCGCCGGCGATCAGAAGACAGCACAGCGATTCGGAAAACGGGCGGCGCGCATCCCCCTCGCGGAGAGCACGTGGAAGAAGCAAAAGGATCCCTGTCACTGCCGCGCAGGCGATCGGGGCGGCACAGGCGCGCGTCGGCGCAGCGCATGAGACGCAGAGGCGGAACGCCGCGCCGCACGAGAAGCCGCAGACGGCGTACAGGATCCTTTGTATCACGGCGCCGAACGTGCAGTACGAGGACAGCCATACCGCCAGGACCGCTCCGAGCGCCGGACGGCAGAGCAGACACGCGCGCATCACGTATTCCGGCGCCAGCTGACAGCCGAAATACGGATCGACCGCTTCGTATATCGGCGGCCGTTCACCGAAGAGAAAGGAGACGAGCCAGCAGCCGACGGCGGCGCCGATACACACAGAGAGAATGGGACGCGCACCTTCCGTTTGCCCGGAATGCCGCCGGGCGCGCTCTGCTTTTGCCATGAATGCACCTCCGCTGTCGTTTGCTTCAGTGTATGCGGCGGTGCGGCGCATATGTCTTCTGATTTTGTATTGTATCACACTTTTGCGCGCCGTGCAACGGAAAAGTGTAAATTTCACGGAAAAGAATTGCCGTCCGTATTGCATTCCCCGTGTGGGGAGTATATAATGATACTACCATTCACAACAGAGGTACGCATGAACAAGGATGCCGTTGTCGAATATTTCCGGGATCTGCCGCAGCTGACGACGTCCCGGCTGATCTTGCGCAGGCTGAAAAAAACGGATTATCACGATATGTACGAATACGCGTCCGATCCGGAGGTGACCCGGTATCTGACGTGGGAGCCGCATCCGGATCTTCTGTACACGCTGCGGTATCTTTCCTATATTACCACCCGTTACCGCACCGGCGATTTCAGCGACTGGGCGGTGATCTGGAAACAGACGGGACAGATGATCGGTACCTGCGGCTTTACTTCCTTCTGCTACGCGCACAACGGGGCGGAGATCGGATACGTGCTGCACCGTTCCTTCTGGGGGCAGGGAATCGCGCCGGAAGCGGTGCGCGCCGTGCTGCGCGCCGGGTTCCTCGATCTGAATATCCACCGCATCGAGGCGCATTTTATGGAAGGGAACGATCGGAGCCGCCGCGTCATGGAAAAGGTCGGCATGACGTTCGAGGGGATGCAGCGGGAATCCATGTTTATAAAGAACGGCTATCGCACCGTCGGGGTCTGCGCGATACTCGCGCCGGAATACATCCGGCTGAGTACCCGATGAAGAATGGATCATATACGAAAAAGTCCGCCGAAACGATCCGGCGGATTTTTCGTTGTACCATAACTGACGTACGAGCACGCTGACGAAATATACATGCTTTCAAGACGCTCGTACATTGAACCGTAACCGTACTTCGGAATCGCCGGTATCCCGCGCAGCGGGACTGCGGGGCTGTTCCCTCGCAGCGGCGATTCACGTACGAGCACGCTGACGTAATTTACATGCTTTCAAGACGCTCGTACATTGAACCGTAACCGTACTTCGGAATCGCCGGTATCCCGCGCAGCGGGACTGCGGGGCTGTTCCCTCGCAGCGGCGATTCACGTACGAGCACGCTGACGTAAT
>JAEEGL015787838.1_pt1 | contig 33821 bp, 28 predicted proteins | sample 9134231 | NCBI WGS metagenome assembly JAEEGL01 (sample SAMN16246548, study PRJNA631951) | gut metagenome | biome: gut microbiome; feature: rumen; material: fiber-attached | host: Bos | place: Iran: Karaj | collected 2018-10 | reverse complement strand
CGGCGAAAACCGTGATCGGCCCGGACAGCGCGGCGGACGCGGAAGTCACGCCCCAGCGTCTGGAGTATACCGCGTAACGGTATTCCGTTCCAAAAGACATTCCGCGGTCGGTATACTCCGCGTCTCTGGTTTCGGCAACCTGATCTCCGTCCTTCTCGCTCAGAGGAGAGGATCCCGCTTTGCGGATTATGAGGTAAGTGGTATCCGCGGGGGGAGGCGCTCCCATCGAAATCAGAATGTTTCCGTCCCCGCTGCGGGAAACGCTTACGTTCGCGGGCGGAGCGGGGCGGTGGCTGTTGAAATACCCGATCAGCCCGGGATGATCCGAGCACAGGGCCACGAGCTCCACGTACTTGCTTTCAGATCCCGCCGGGATCTCCCTGAATTTCCGGTCGACGTCCGCGATTATGCCGGCATACCGGTCTCTCATCTCCTTGAATTCATCGAGTCCGGGGTATATGCGGAGATAGTCCTCGCATCTTTTCAGGGCGGAGCAGTATTTTCCCGAAGACTCCATCGAGCGAAGATCCCTCATCAGATCCCCGGTCTCTTTCACGAAGTCTTCCGCCTCTTTGAGAAGAGATTTGTCCGCGAAATCCTCGTATCCCTCGAATCTCGGGAGAACCGCCTTCACGGATCCCATATTTCCTTTTCTGATATCCTCCCTGAGACCCTTCTCAAGAGAAGGAATGTCCGACAGGAACGAGAAGTCGAGTCCGCATCCTTTGCAGTGGATGTTGGAGGAATTGTTCCTCACTCCGCACCTGGGGCACTTCACGGCCATCGGCTTGTTGCAGTAGGGGCAGAAATTGGTATCTTTGTCTATCCGGAACCTGCATCCGCAGAATCCGCAGGCGGCGTATTCTCTGGAAACTTTGGAGAAGTCGGCGAGAATTCCCTTCGAAAGGCAGAACCTCTCCAGTTCGCGGAGAGCCTCGTCCGTATTCACTCCCTTCCCGGCGATTCTGGAGTTGATCAGGGAAGCGATAGTGCGGTAATCCAGCGACGACGTTCCCGACTGGAGCTCCGATTCCACGGAGTACATGATCGCGGCCGTTCTGAACTTTTTGTACGAGGATTCGTTCGCGAACATCGGGATGAGCTTCTTCAGAAGGGGATAATATTTCTTGGCGGCGTCTTTGAAATGCGAATTCGTCTGGACCTTCTGGGCTCTGGCCGCGACGGCGTTGATCGCCGATTTGAAGGTGGGATACGACGTGTCGGGAGAGACTTTCTGCGGAACCGAACCGCTGTCCCCGGAATACAGCGCGTCTATGGCGGAGTTCGTCCAGGCGACTATGTCGTCGGTTCCCAGGGAGTTCAGGATGCTGAACGCGGTATCGGACGGAAGATCTTTGAAATCCTTCTCGCTGACCATCTTCGCTCCTTTTATGAAGGAAACCGCGTCCCTGTCAACGTTCCAGTTCTTCTTCAGAGCCGGTTCCAGAATGTCATCGATGTTCTTTTCGAAGAACACAGCCGAACCGTCGATACGGTGGAAGAGATGTCTGTCCAGATCCCTGGTTATGATCGAAAGCACCTCTTCCCTGGCTCTTGCCGCCACGGCCGGATCCAGAACGTCTCTGCGGCATCCGGGGAGGGCGTCGAGATCTTTCTGAGCGTTCTGTTTTTCGAGAAGGGACTGGCCCTTGGTTTTCCTGATCTCCGCTTTTTTCCTCGCTTCTTCGACGATAGCGTCGGCTTCGGACGGGGAGCAGGTTTTGAACGGGTCGATCCCGAGGATTCTGAAACTTTCCGTTCCCATAGGTTCACCTTATGAATCTCGATCCGCCGGAGCTGATGGAGGAGGCGATGGTCGAGAATGTGGATTCCAGGCCGTCGACGCTGCTCATCAGGGCTCCCTCGTCCATAGAGGATATTCTCTTAAGAAAAGCGTGATCCGCGCTTCCGAATCCCACTGCGATGCATTCGATTCCCTCGTTCATGCACGCTTTAGCCGTTTCCTCGGCGTCGTCGCAGCAGGACCAGAGCCCGTCGGTGAGCGTTATCTCGAACACTTTGTATTTGGATCCCGGATTGAGGCGCAGAATGTCTTTGAACGGATGGGCGCCGTTGCATCCTCCGACGTTCGTCGTTCCCAGCGCGTCTATGAAGGTTCCGACTTTGGAGGAGGGGCAGTCGCTGCAGAGGACCTTGGTTCTGTCCGCGTACGCTATCACCGCGTATCTGGCTTCCGGAAGCATTCTGACGAATTTGTGGGCGGCGGCTATGGCCTTTCTTTTCGGAGATCCGCTCATGCTTCCGGAGAGATCCATGGACAGGATGATGTAAACCGGTATCTGATCCTGTTTTTTCCTTTCGATCGGTTTCCCCATCCAGGAAACGTCCTCCGGAACGTCGCCTTTGATCATTCTCAGGGGTTCTCCGTCCTGATATGCCTGCACGTTTACCATCCCGCTCCGGTCATAGGAGTATTCTATATCGATTCTGGCTCCGGTTCCGGAGTTTTTTATTCCCTCCGCGGTAACCATCTTCAGGACAGTGCATTCCAGGGGGGCTTTGCTCTCGCCCTGCATCGTGTAAATGTCTATTTTTTCGGTGAGGTTCCGGGGTTTGATCTCGAACGTGCGCTTTTTCGTAACCGGTATCTTCGATCCGCGGCGGATGATTATGTCGTTGACGTACATCGTCCCCTCCGGATTCTCGGCCAGAGCCCCCAGGCTGTGGGCTATGGCGTCGCTCACTTTCATTATGCGGGTATCTCCTCCGGCGCCGGGCGCGCGTCTGGAGATGCGTCCTTCCACGGATGTCGCCAGCAGTGCGGCCCCTTTGGCGACGGCGGTGTCGGTATCCTCGTTTATGATCAGTCTGACTCCGGACGCCTTCCTGAGAGCCTCCCTTATAGCGGGAAGGCGGGTGGATCCTCCCACCAGTATGATGTCGGACAGGTCGCTCCACGACATGTTCTGTTCCGAAAGGAGGCGCTCGCACATGGTTATGGTGGAATCCACGAGCCCGGACGATCTGAATTCGAAGTCTTCCCGGGTAACGACGGCTACCATGCTTTTCCCTCCGAATCTGAGAGGGACGCGGATAGGGGAATTGTAAGATAGCATTTTTTTGATTTTTTCCGCTTCCACGGAGAACCTGGTCATGAACTCGTCGTCGCTGAGCAGATCCACCGAGAACTCGTCGAAGAACTGCTCCGCCAGAATCTCCTTGACGACTTCGTCCCAGTCTTTCCCTCCGAGATTGGGATCCCCGAGTGTGCCGACCACTTCTATCGATCCGTCCACGATGCGGAGAATGGTTATGTCGAACGTTCCGCCGCCGAGATCGAAAGTCATCAGGGTGCAGTCCCCCGCGTTCTTCATTCCGTAGCATACGGAGGCCGCCGTAGGCTCGTGAACCAGCATCTCCACGCTGAGGCCGGCCATGCGTCCGGCTTCCAGGGTCGCGGACCTCTGGAGGTCGTTGAAATACGCCGGAACGGAGATCACGCACGATTCTATTTTTTCTCCGGTGCGGGCTTCGGCGGCTTCCTTCATATGTCTTAGAAGTATCGCCGAGAGTTCGGTCGCGTCGTAGCTCCTGCCGCCGGCGGAGAAGGAGAAGTCCGGATCGCCCATGTTTCTTTTGAACGAAGAAACTACGGTGCTTATTCCGGCGGCCTGAAGCTCTCTGGCCTCTCTGCCGACGCTGATCTCTCCGCCGGTGAACGCTATGATCGACGGAGTGGTCTCGTCGCCGAACTCGTTTTTGATTATCACGGGCTGGCCGGTGCCGTCCACGTAGGCGACTGCGGAGTAAGTGGTTCCCAGATCTATTCCTACTTTCATCCGATCATCTCCTGAACAGCCCGCCGAGAATGCTCTTTGCGGACCGTTTCCCCTCGGAATCCTTCTGCTTTCCCGTCAGTTTATCCTTAAGGGATCCGGATGGCTCCTCCTCTTTTCCGAAATACGCGTCGAAGCTCTCCTCGAAGCCGCTCCCCAGATGCTTCCTGACTTTCGCGCGCTGTTTCGGATCCAGTTTCAGGCGCTTGTAGACGGTCTCGTCCGACGCCCCGATGTTTTTGGCCGCTATAATGTACGCAGCGACCGTTTCCGCGTCGAACGCGGCGTACATCGTGGTGATGACGCTGGTGCACATGCGGTCGGCCGCCTCGTCCGGACGCGATTTAAGGCATTCCAGCCTGTCGGATATCCATTGCCCCCGGTGTTTCGCGGGCATCGGGGCCCCCAGACACAGGTTGATATAAGATTTCGCGGCCGCGTCGTCCAGCATGGAGAGATCCAGATCCAGATCGGATCTGCCTTCTCTGCGGATGCGGTCAGCGTTCACGAGCATGCGTATGCGCGCGGCGTCATCGGACTCCGGTTCCGTTTCCGGAATCAGTTCCGTCGCCGCTTTGGCGGCGGGGAAGGGGCCGAATCCGGAGAAGTCGATCGACTGCGCCAGCGCCCGGATCAGACGGGCCAGATGCTCCTTTCCGGAGGGGCCCCTCTCTTTCATGAAAGTTATCGCGGGAAGGAGGTCCTTTCCGCCGCTTACGTACCGGGAGACGTACGCGTCCGATATGAAGGAAGCCAGCTCCGCATCGCCGGCTTCGGAGGATTTTATGATGAATTTCTCAGCCAGATCCGGCCGGCCGTCCGAAACCGCTTCGGAGAGGCGCATAGCGAAAGCCCTGTCCTCTTTTATCGCAAGTCCGAACAGGGAGATCAGAGTGTCCCCGGGAAGCGTTCCGGCGGATCCGATCACAGTTTCTTTGAGCATCTCTTTGGAGGACGGTTTCAGAGGGAAACTGTTCTTCAGAGCTTCGGCGCACGTCTTCCCGTCCGCGGCCGCCGCCTCCGCCGAAAGGCTGTCCAGATCGAATCCCTGCAGGGCGCCGGCCAGTTCCGGATCTCCGGAAGCAACGTACTCCCTGAGGCAGTAATATCTTCCCGCGGGATAGTCCAGCAGATCGAAGGATTTCAGGCTGATGCACTTCCGGACTTCGTCGGAGTGATCCTCGTACGACGATATTACGGAGCGGACGTCTTTCAGACTGCGGGAAGGCTCCAGCGAGAACGCGGTGACTTCGGCCAGGATGCGATCGGCCGCTTCCTTGTCCTTCATTGCCGGAACTGCTTCGTTTCCGAAGAAATCCGCCGCCTCGGCATCCATGACGTTTTTCATCACCGAGTAAACGGAGACGATATCGGAATCCGTCGCGCTGCGGATCACGGATTTCAGCGCTGCGAAGGATTTGCGGCTGTCCCCGGGGGAAGGAACGAATCCCTTCTCGCAGACCGAGAACAGGTGATACATGTTTATGATATCCTTTCCTATGCTGTTCCAGCCCGTTCTGGAAAGGAACGCGAAGAACCGCTCTCTGTCCGACGATTCCGTGTAAGCGTTGTCCACGTACGAATCGAAGAGATCGTCTCTTTCTGATTCTCTGAAATTATCCGCCGAAAGCGTGAACATAGAGACCATGGGAGAAGGATCCTCGTCGAATATTCCCGCGAGTTTGTGGAAGCAGCGGTCCGGAGTGCCGGTATACGTTATGAAGGGAATCTGTTTGGATATCTCTCTCGGGAAAAGCATGGTGACGGCGGCAATCCAGCTGAAATTGTCGTATTTTTCGCGGATATATACTTTTTTAAGTTTGTCATCCATGGCGTCCAGCACTCTGTAGGCGAGCTCGCGGAAGAATGCTTTGTCCTTTCCCCTCACGAACGCCGAAATCTTCTCCAGCATCGGCCGCGGAACAATTTCTACGGAAGGCTAAACCGGAGGCGCGGCGGTGCAGTCCATCATATCGTAATGCATGTCCGTGCAGAATCCGGGAAATCCGCAGGCTTCCGCCGGATAAAATCCGAAGCACGGATCCACCACGGAATGGGATATGTAATTTCCCATTCTGGACGGATTGTCGTAATCGGCGCCGGTGTAAATCTGGTGCGTGATGCACTCCGATCCCGATCCTAATTTCACGAATCCGAGGCTGACCGGCATTCTGCGTATGTTCGGATCGTCCTTCCCGGACACCGGAACGGACTCCGGCGCGACGTACATGCTGTATTTCGACTCTATCTCGGTTCTGTCGGAAGCGGACAGTCCCTCCGACGCGGAATACACCCCGTACCCCGCTACGACCCCGACTCCGCTTCTGCACAATGTGTAAACGAGCTGCTCAGACATTCAACCGCCTCTTCAGAAATCCCATGGTCTTTTTTACCGATTCCTGGGTATTCGGGGGACGTATAACGTCAGTTTCCTTCTTCATCAGCCACAGCATCGGGTCCTCCACTCTTATGGGGGAGACGGTTTTCAGCATCCCGCTGGCATCCGGTTCCGCCCCCAGCGCGGAAACCGCGAAGTATCTGTATTCTTTGAAATCGTTCTTTACGGCCATGGGGAAGGTTCCTCCGCTCACCCTGTCCAGATAAGCTTCCATCTCCGCGCTGATCTGCCGGCTGTTCTCGTCGTCGAAAACTCCGTATTTGCGGGGATTGTTGATCGCTGAATCCGAGCCGAGATAAACCTCCTCCTCGGTCGCGTTTGTCGGCTCCCTCAGAAGGACGTCGCATTTGGTCACGACCACGGCCAGAGGTATGTCGATTTTTTTGTTGACGCTCATTCCTCTTCCGGAGCGGTAAACCTGGCTTATCACCGACAGGGTGTTCGTATAGTTGGCCTGGTTGCTGTCTCTCGCTCCGATCCTGTCTTTGACGTACTCGAACTGAAGGGGATCGACCAGATAGATGATCCCGGAGGAGTTCGAGATGTACTTCTGGATGGTATAAGCGTAATCGTCAGCGGACACATCTTCTCCCGCAGTATCCACGAAGAACAGCCCGGCGACCCTTCCGTTGAACGATTTTATGGTATACGCCAGAGGCTCGTATATATCTAGAGTGACGCGGCGGGTCGGATCTATGCCCTTCTTCTTGCTGAACAGGGAGTTGGCGTATTTTTTGTTGTAAAGATCGTTAACCTTGGAATCTATGGGGCTTATAGACCATTCGAATTCCTTGCTCATTTTCTCGAGGACTTTGATCAGCACTCCGATGTAATGTGATTTCCCGACCGCACGGGGGCCCAGAACGGCGAAGAAGTTCAGATCCCATTTGTCGATTCCGTAGGGCAGGGTGTTGTGGCATACCGGGCACAGCATTCTGGTCAGGCGGGCCTGGCACACGTCGCATTTGGGATCCCTTTTGTTGAACGTCCTGACTACGTGGGACGTGCGGGTATAGGACGGCAGGCCGCGGTATCTGGCGAACTCCGGATCGTCCTCCAGAATGGAGCTGCTGTTGTGCCCCACATCGGTACACATGTAATGAACGTCGTCTATCTTTTTGATGGATTCAAAACAATACGGACAGATGAAGGCCATATTCCGGCATGGGGATACACATATTTCATTAATTTCTTAGCGGGGTGCACCGAGTTCCCCGCAGCCGCCGTCCGCTTCCGGAAAATAATGTGAAACCGTCTCGTCCCGTGCGTCCGAAACCGCTATATCTTAATTAAAATATGACGAATCAGGACGTTAATCCTATAATAAAGGGGATTCAGCATGATATACGATATCGGAATAGACCTGGGGACCACGTATTCCTGTCTTTCGATCATGAACGCGACCGGAACCCCGATCGTGGTGAAGAACAATCAGGAGCACGATACCACCCCGTCGGTTATCTCGTACGACAACGGAGAGTTCTGCGTCGGTGAAATCGCCAAGGATCAGGCGGGTTTCGCCGAGGTGGTCGTCGAGGCCGTGAAGAGGAACATGAGCGAGGCCGACACCTGGCGCATAAACATCGGGGGCGTCGAATAAGGGCCTATAGAGCTTTCGGCGAGAATCATCCGCAAACTGGTCGATGATTTTCTCGAGAAATATCCCGACGCGGAGCTCAAAAGCGCGACAATAACCTGTCCCGCGTATTTCGGGCCCAAAGAGAGGGAGGCGACCCGCCAGGCCGGAATAATAGCCGGATTCGAAGAGGTCAACATAATAGAGGAGCCCACCGCTGCGGCAATATCTTACGGGCTCAAGAATTCCGGCGAGAGGAATATACTGGTATACGATCTCGGCGGAGGAACCTTCGACGTCACCATAATGAGGGTCAGCGACAACAGGTTCAAAGTCCTGGCTACGGACGGGGACTGCAACCTCGGAGGAAAGGACTGGGACGCAGCGCTCATCCAGATCATAAAAGAAAAGCTGTGCGAGGGCAGCGACGTAACCATGGAAGAGCTGGAAGCCAACGAGGACACCATGACCGACCTGAAGACCCAGGCCGAGGGAAAGAAGATCTCCCTGAGCTCCCTGAAAGAAGTCAAGGGCGCGGTCCGCTTCGGAACGTCCACTCTGAAATACACCGTATCCCGCGAGGAGTTCGAGGCGGCGACCGCCGGGGAGCTTCAGGCGACCATCATGAAGGTCGACAGCGCTCTGGCCAGCGCGAATCTGACTATGGACGGCATAGACGACATCGTTCTTGTAGGCGGATCCACCCGCATGCCTCAGGTGAAGGCGGGAATAATCGCGGCATATCCCTCGTGCGAAGCAAAGATACACATCCACGATCCGGATCTGGCTATAGCGACCGGCGCGGCGATCTATCAGAACACGCGCGACGTGATAGTGGATACCGGGAACGGAGAGAAACCGGTCGACGGAAAACTGTCCAAGTTCGCTCCCACGGTGGGAAACATCGAGATCGAGAAGGTTCTCTCCCATACGATGGGCGTCAAGGTCTGGGACGAGGCGAAGCAGAAGTATCTGATCTCCAACATAATATTCAGAAACCGCGCTCTTCCCATCAAAGACGAGGGCGAATATTACGTCCACAAAGACAAACAGACAGCTTTGGAAGTGGTAATCTTCCAGAGCGATTTCGACGAGGCCGAGGAGAACAGGGAAGTCTCCGAAGAGGAATGCGAGGAAGTGGGATCTTTCGTCGTGGAAATTCCCTCGGACAGCAAGGCCGGAGAACCTGTAATGGTATCCATCGAAGCCGACGACAAAGCAGATATTATATGCACCTGTACCTTCAGGGACATAACGAAGAGCCACACTCTCGCCGCCAAGGGTCTGCTGAACGACGATCAGATCCGCAAGGCCAGAAAATACATTCTCGGATGAACCTTTTTCCGGGCCGGATTATCCCGGTCCGGTTTTTTCAGAAGAACTGCCCGAACTCCTTTCCGCACAGATGCTTCATCACGGCGCTCGCGGATCCGTCTTCTTTCGAAGCGTCGCAGGAGAAGAAGGATACGGAGGAAAAGTCTTTTTCAATCATGTTCACCAGGGTGAAATAACCCTCTTCGGACAGCTTTTCTTTGAGTTCCGCTCCGCTGATTCCGCTGAAAGGACCCGGCTTGTCCGAATGAGAGACGACCAATGCGAACGGGACGGTTATCTGCTTGGAAGCATCCAGCCTGTTAAGGAGGCGGTATTTTTCCATAAATCCTATGTACGCTCCGAAAGCCGTTCCGGCGGGATCGGAGCAGAACGGATCCATCATGAACACTATGGCGTCGTTGTATACGTACTGGGGCTGGAGATCGGTCTCGACGCCGCCGGAGAAGAATTTTCCGCTCACGTCGCACATGTACACCAGTCTTTTCGTGGGAAAATGCTTGGGTTCGAAGCACACGATGCGCGGAGACAGGAACGATACGGGAGTCGGATCGCAGCGGCCCGCCCTGTAATCCGAGAGTACCGATGCGTCTTTTTTGAAGTAGAATTCCGCGGAAGAAGCGTTTCCGTTTCCGGAGGATGAAATCGCCTTTCCGGCGGCCGAGAGAATAAAACTGGTCTTTCCGGAGGAGGGCGCGCCCGCCACGGACAGAACGAAAGGTTTTCCCTCCTCGGTATTAACGGGTTCTCTGCATGCCGGACAGCACTGCGGAAGTCTTTTCCTTCCGCTTTTGGAACCGAAGCAGGGTATTTTGGATGATCTCATCTCCCTGTGGAAAACGCCCTTGTCGGTAGGGCACAGGCCGTCGATGAGTTCCCCCTCGACCTCGTAGGACGGGCGGTAGAATTTCCTTCCGCATCCGGGGCAGACGAACCTGCGCGTATTCACGTCGTACTCGTATCTGTCTATGATCTTAGCCAGGAAAACCGACAGCAGGAATATCCCGTCCACGGCGGCCAGATAAGGCACCACGAAAGCGGCCATAAGGAGCATGACGAATCCGATGGGGACCGTGATCAGCGCCACGGCAATTCCGACCGGGGACCGTCCGAAGGCGATGAACATCGCCAGCATGATCAGTCCGGAGGAGAACAAGGCGTAGATCTGGCTTCCACCCATGGAGCTGAGGCCTATGAACGGAACCGGATACGTGTCCGGATCGGGAGGCGCGAGATTGATTTTGCCGACCTTTCCCGCGGCCGCTATGGAGAGGGTACCGATTATGCCTATGGCGAGGGGAATCTCCATCCATATATCCTCGTCCTCCCACAGGTAGAAGAAAACCCAGCAGACCGGAAAGACCGAGACGACGAATCCCGCGTACCATACGACTTTGTTCAGTATTTTCATGCCGGCCGGAGGATCGACTACGTCATTCAATTAATTTGCGTCAGGCCTTCCGCTTTGCGGGAGCCGGTGCCGGGGTATTCAAACGTATTAAATAGGACCGTTACATCGGAACCTCAGCCTCGCCGCATAGATATGATTCGGAGGATCAGACTATGGCAAGAATGCACACAAGAAGAAAAGGTAAATCCTGCTCCAAACGTCCCATGATTTCCGAGAATCCTGCATGGGTTCCTCTCAATGCCACCGAAATAGAGGACCTCGTAGTGAAGCTCGCGAAAGACGGCAACGTTTCCGCCAAAATCGGACTTGTACTCAGAGACCAGTACGGCGTCCCTGACGTCAAGCTCGCTACCGGAAAAACCGTCACCGGGATTATGAAAGAAAAGGGTGTCATGCCTTCTCTTCCGGAGGACCTTTCCAACCTCATGAGGCGCGCGATCTCGCTCAATGTTCACCTTAACAGCAACAGAGGGGACATCTCCAACAAGAGAGGTCTCAACATGATTGAGGCTAAGATCAGAAGGCTTGAGCGCTACTACAAGAAAAACGGAGTCCTTCCCGCAGAGTGGAAATATTCTCTCAAGAACGCGGAGCTCATGCTTAAGTGAGTCAGATGGACGGTAAGGTCCCTCAGAAACTTCTTTCAACTTTAACCAAGGCCGCGGAGATAGTCCGCAGCCACGGTTTTATTCAGGTTTATTCTCATTACGACGCCGACGGGGTATCTTCCGCGGCGATAATCGCGAAGACTCTCATCCGCATGGGAAAGGAATTCCGCGTCACGCTCTTCACGACGCTGAACAGCCGCGGCATAGACATTATCAGAGACTGCGGATGCGGCTGCGTGATTCTGACCGATCTCGGGGCATCCTACATTAAAGAACTGGACGAGATGCCGTTCGACGTCATCGTTCTGGATCACCACACGGTGATATCGGAGGCCGGGAGGATCTGCTACGCCAATCCCCATCTTTACGGGATCGACGGCATGACCTCCGGGTGCGGAGCGACCATGTCTTTGCTGTTCTCCGTAACCGCGGACGAGAAGAACTGGGATCTGGTGCAGGCGGCGTTCGCGGGAATCGTCGGAGACAGACAGCACATAAACGGCCTGTCCGGGCTGAACGCTTACCTTCTGGAAGAGGGGATCGGAAGAGGATATATAACCAGAGAGCCCGGCTCCCTTATACCCTCTGGAACGCTGTCATCGTCCTTGTACCTGACCACGGATCCGTACATACGCGGAGTCAGCGGCAACAGGGAGGGCGTCGATTCTCTGCTGAAAGACGCGGGGATCTCCGGCGACAGAACCTACAGGAGCCTCTCCGAAGAGGAGAAGAGGAAACTGTCTTCGCTTATCGCGGTGAAGCTCGCCGTTCAGGGAATGCAGGTCTCCTCCATGAACGAAGCCGTCCACGACAGATACTATCTCAACGGGATGGATATGGATTCTGAATTGCTCTCTTCCATTCTGAACAGCTGCGGCCGCTCCGGAATAGGAGGGATCGGCATCGCCGCGGGGATGGGCGACAGGAAATGCCTGAAGCAGGGAGAGGAGACTCTCAGGGAAGCTTCGGTCAAAACGGTCTGCGGGATGGTGGATCTGGATTCCAAGGGCCTTAAGCAGATGCGGAACATACAGTGGTTCGATACCAGCGATTCCGGGTTCACGGGAATGCTGTGCGGCATAGCTATGCAGTCCATCGCGCATCCGGACAAGCCCACTATAGGAATGAATCTGTCCAACGAGCCCGTGAACATATCCTCCAGAGGGATGTGGTGCCAGCTCGAGAAGGGAGTCGATCTCTCGGAAGCGATGAAATATTCCTGCGAAGCCGTCGGAGGAAACGGCGGGGGCCACAAAATAGCGTCCGGAGGATCGGTTCCGTCCGACAAAGTCAGCGAATTTCTGGAAATTCTCGACAAGAAGATCGGGGAGCAGATCGCTTCCGCCAGGTCACGCTGACCTCGTCGGTTCTGAATCTCTGTCTCACTTCGGTGTCTTTTATCTCCATTCTGACTCCGGATGAGTGCATGAGGTATCCGAGCCAGGCGATCATCGCCCCGTTGTCCATGCAGAGCCTGCGGTCCGGAACGAACATCTCGGCGCCCCTGGCATGAGCCATTTCTTCTATCATTTCGCGGAGGCGCATATTCTGGGCCACGCCTCCCCCCAGGAGAACCTCTTTCTTTCCTATGTGGGCCATGGCGCGTTCGGTGACCTCGGTGAGCATGGAATAGGCCGTTTCCTGCACCGAATATGATATGTTCTCCAGGGAGACTCCCTTGCGGTATAAGGCGACGGCGGCGGTCATAAGCCCGGAGAACGCGACGTCCATGCCTTTCACGGAATACGGAAGCTCGTAGTATCTGTCGGCGTTTTTCGCGAGCTCTTCGATCCTGGGTCCGGCGTAGAATCCCATTCCCAGCTCTCTGCCCAGTTTATCTAGCATGTTCCCTATGCCTATGTCCTGAGTTTCTCCGAAAATACGGTAGCGTCCCTCGGAATAGGCGATCACCTGGGTATTTCCGCCGGAAGCGTAAAGGAGAGCGGGATCCGTGCATCCGGTGACGGCGCGTCCGATCTCTATGTGCGCGATGCAATGGTTGACTCCGATTATCGGTATGCGCATATATCCGGCGAAGGCGCGCGCGGCGGTCGCGGCGACTCTGAGGCAGGGGCCGAGTCCGGGGCCCATAGAGAAAGAAACCAGATCGATATCCTCTGCGGCCATTCCCGCGGAATCCAGAGCTTTTTTTATCACCGGAGCGGCGGTTTCGGAATGATGATTGGCGACTTCCCGGGGGTGAAGCCCGCCTTCAGCAGGTTTGAACATGTCGATCTCGTTCGCTAAGATATTATGTTCAGAATCGACTATTCCCGCGCCGAAAGTATGCGCCGTTCCCTCTATGCCCAGTATTATCATGGAATTACCCGCCGGAACGGGATGTATCGTCTTTAAAATCCCGATCCGCTGTATGCTGAAGACAGCGGTCTCATAATAATCATTATATACTATAATTTTATGCTCAACTCATCGGACTCGTGGTCTAGATGGTTATGACGTCGCCTTGACATGGCGGAGGTCGCCGGTTCAAATCCGGCCGGGTCCACCACTTCTTTGTTACCTGTTTACAGCGGACCGATGTTATCGCGTTTTTTTATATATTCCGCGCGTAACCGCACCGAATCGCCGTTTCTTCTCAGGTTAGGTTTATTTATTGTTATTCAGTAAAGGTGACGCATAGATTGCAGTAAAATGCCTGGTATCGGTCTGATGCGGCGGCATAGAGCAATCGCCATACCGGTGCAAGGTGTGTACAGATGGATGATCTACTGACTGTTATAGACGGGATGGTTAGCGTCTGGAATACTTATTTCTGGCGTATTTCATTTGTATTCCTCATAGGTCTGGGTATAGTCTTTACCATCAAACTGAAAGGAATGCAGATAACCCATCTCAGAGACAATGCCAGACTGGCCGTTCGCGGGGTCAGCGAAGGCAAAGGGATGAAAAAACTCTCCGCGTTCGAGGCGTTCTGCATCAGCATGGGCGCGCGCATAGGCGTAGGAAACATCGCCGGAGTCGCGACCGCTATCGCTACCGGGGGTCCGGGAGCGGTCTTCTGGATGTGGATTTTCGCTATTATAGGATCGGCGAGCAGTTTCATGGAGTCGGTTCTCGCTCAGATATATAAAGAGCAGAAAACCGACGGAGGCTACCACGGAGGCCCCGCGTATTACGCCACCAAAGGTCTCAAAAGCAGAAAGATCGGCATATTCGTGGCGATTCTGCTGGTCCTGACCTTCGGAGTCGGCTTCGTGATGGTGCAGTCCTGCAACGCGACCAATGCGCTCTGCGGAGCGTTCGAATTCGAAAACAACACTCTGATTTTCGCTTCGTTAATCGCCGTCATCGCGGCGGTTCTAGTTTTCGGAGGATTCAAGCTTATCGGCAAGTTCTCGGCGTCGATCGTTCCCGTTATGGCGCTGCTCTGGATAATTTTCGCGATAGTGGCTATCTGCTTCAACATCGGAAATCTCGGGAACGCCATCGCTATGATATTCCGGCACGCGTTCGATATTCCGAGCATCATAGGGGGAGGAATAGGAACTATAATCATCACCGGACTGAAGAGGGGCGTGTTCTCCAACGAGGCAGGTCTCGGTTCCATCGCCAACATCGCGGCGACCTCCGATATCAAGCATCCGATCAAACAGGGAAAAATCCAGTCTTTCGGCGTTCTCGTCGACACTCTGGTGGTCTGTACCGTAACGGCGCTTGTGGTTCTTTCATACGGAAGCTTCGAGTCCATTCTCGCCTTCGGAGACAAGGGATCGGTTCTGGTGCAGGACGTCGTGAGCAGCACGGCGCTCGGATCCGCCGCGAATTACATCATAGCGATATTCATGTTCGTATTCGCGTTCACGAGCATGATAGGATACTACACGATGTCCGAATCCAACGCGAGGTTCGTAAAGGATAACAAACTCACGGTGAATCTGGTGCGCATAATAGTGATCCGCTCCGCGTTCATCGCATCCGTTATCGCGGATGTCACCATCGTCGACGATATCAGCGATACGTTCATGGCAGCAATGGCCGCCGTCAACATGGTAATAGTCGCGCTGCTCAGCAGAAGCGTGTTCGAAGCCTACGCGGATTACCGGAGGCAGAGAAAAGCGGGGATCGAAGAACCGGAATTCACCAAGAGCGTTCTGTCAAATTCCGAAGGAGTTACCGAATGGGAGTGATTCGTATGGAAAAAACCGACATGTGTATAGCCGCAGCCGGAATCATCGCCGTTCTGCTCGGAATCGCCATGGCTTACATCGAAAGGAATACCGACGATGTAAATCTGGCATTCATTCCTCTGATCATAGGATTCGCGGATATATTCGTATTTTTTTATCTCATAGAAAAGAAATACGATCAGAAATACGGAAAAATCAAAGAATGAGCCCCGCAAGGGGCCGTCCCTTTACGAAACCAGAAGAACCATATTCTCGGATATCACGGCGTCGCTGTGCCCTCTGTATCCGAGAAGTTTTTCGATCTCATGGCTTTTTCTTCCGGCGATGGAAGCGAGTTCTTTGGAACTGTAGCTAACTATGCCTTTGGCTATGACGGCGCCGTCCGATACGATATCGGCGACGTCTCCTTTTCCGAAGTCGCCCTCGATTCTCACGATTCCCACAGGAAGCAGGGATTTATGGTTCAGAACCGCATCCTTCGCGCCCGAATCTATATAAATGCGGCCTGAGGGATGGGCCGATCTGATCCATCTGCGCTTTTTGGAAATTTCATTTCCGGAAAGGAACAGGGTTCCGATCTCGTCTCCCGCCGCCGCGCGGTAGGCTACGCCGTAGGCTCTGCTGGAGGCGATGATCATATTGCATCCGGATTCCCCGCAGATCACCGCCGCATCCAGTTTGGTTTTCATTCCCCCGGTTCCCAGTCCGGATTCCGAGTCGCCCGCCATCGCTCTGATGGAATCATCCACTCCGCGGACGACGGGTATGAATTTCGCATTCTTGTTGCGGCCCGGGTTGCTGTCGTATAATCCGTCGATATCCGACAGTATGATCAGAAGATCCGCATCCGCTCTGCTGGCTATTATCGCTGAAAGAGTGTCGTTGTCGCCGAATTTTATTTCCGTGATGCACACCGCATCGTTTTCGTTGAAGATAGGCACCACTCCGTTCGAAATGAGGGATTCTATGGTGTTGTTGAGATTGATGGCGCTTTCCCTGTCAGAGTAAACGTCCAGAGTGAGGAGGACCTGGGCGGTGAGTATCCCGTACTTCTGAAAGCTTTCCGACCATTTCTGCATCAGAATGCTCTGTCCGACCGACGCGGCCGCCTGTCTGATGGGCATCTCGTTCGGTTTGGGTCTGACCCCCATAGCCTTCAGGCCTATTCCCACAGCTCCGGACGTGACTATCAGAACTTCGCGTCCCTCTTCGCGCAGGCGGGAAACCTGTTCCGCCAGGGAATCCATAAAATCGGACGATACGGCGCCGTCTTTTATGAGAGAGGTGGTTCCTACCTTTATCACGACGCGTCTGACATCGCCGAGAAGCTCTTTCCTTGACATGTTTTTTCCTCAGAGAGGGTATTTTTTACCGGTTTTCACATGCGAAAACTTTTTGGCGCCGCTTCCGGTATAATCGGCGACGATCTGTCCGTTTCCTATCAGGACGTATTTGTAAATCATGAGTCCCTCCATTCCGACGGGTCCGCGGGAATGGATTTTATTGGTGCTTATACCGACTTCCGCTCCTTTGCCGAACCTGTACCCGTCCGCGAATCTCGAAGAAGCGTTGATGAAAACATCCGCGGAATCCACGGATCTCGCGAATACGGCCGCTTTTCTGTTGTCCGAAGTGATTATTACGTCGGTGTGGCGGGAGCTGTGCCTGTTTATGAAATCTATCGCTTCCTCCAGCGAATCTACGGTTTTAACCGAGATTATGAGATCCCCGTATTCGGTGTCCCAGTCGGATACGGAGGCGGGAACGGCGAAGGGCACAAGCCTGCATACGGTTTCATCCCCTCTTATCTCGACGTTCTTCTTCCGCAGGGCATCCGCGATGAGCGGGACGAAGGTTCCGGCGATTTCGGAATGCACCAGCAGCGTCTCCGCCGCGTTGCATACCGCCGGATACTGGGTTTTGGAATCTACGGTCACGGTTTCGGCCATCTTCATATCGCAGTCGCAGTCCACGTATACGTGGCATATCCCCGCCGCATGTCCCAGCACTGGTATTTTCGTATGCTCCTGAATGTATCTGACGAAAGAATTCGATCCTCTGGGAATGAGAAGATCGATGTAATCGTGAAGGCCCAGGATGGAATCTATATCCGATCTGGATTCCATAAGCACGAAAGCGTCTCCCGGGACGCCCGCCGATTCCGCCGCGCTCTTCAGAACGGAGAACAGGGCGCGTATGGATTCTTTAGCCTCTTTTCCTCCTTTAAACGCGACCGAATTTCCGGATTTCAGACAGAGAGACATTATCTGGGGGACGACATCGGGGCGCGATTCGAATATCACTCCGAGCATTCCGATGGGGCAGCTCATCTGATAGAGCGTAAGATTATCGTCCAGCTCAAGAGAGGACATGGTTTTCCACACGGGATCCTCCAGTCCGGCCACATCGTTTATCCCGGCGATCATGGCGTCGATCTTGGAATCGTCTATGATGAGGCGCTTGAACATGGATCCCGACATTTCCCCCGATTCCACAAGCGGGCGGTTCTCCTCGATATCTTTCCGGTTAGCCTCGAGAATCGCGGTTCTCTCCGAATCCAATGCGGCCGCCATCGCCCTCAGGGCATCGTTCTTCGTTTCCGTTTCCAGAACCGACATGGAAACCGAAGCGGTTTTGGCAGCCTTAATCTCTGATATCAGATCGGACATGGGCCACCCAACGTCAAAGACATTAAATAATGTAATCCTATAGCAACGGCGAAGCCGAGGTAGCCAAGCCCGGTATGGCGGCGGTCTCGAAAACCGCTGGAGCAATCCTCGGGAGTTCGAATCTCTCCCTCGGCGCCATCTTATCACCGCCGGAAGCGCGGTTTTCTTCTGCCGGCTGTTTAAGATAAAGAGGGGATCGGCGGGATCCCCGGAAGGGTTTATTTGAATATGGATCCGAAGAGTCCTCCTCCGGACGGTTTCTTTTTGGGTTCCGGCGGGACGTAGTCGTATCCGCCGGTGGGTTCGTCGTTTATCAGGAAATAGAAGGAAGGAGTCTCTTCATCTCCCTCGAAACAGTGCTCCAGATCCGCATGGTAGACTACGCCGTCGATCTTCTTGTAGAGGTGCTGGTCTCCGGGATATTTCCCGGCGGTATGGAAACCGTTCTCCTTCAGGCGTCTGGTGTAATCCTGAACGGATTTCTTTGAAGCTGAAACGTCTCCGTCAAACCACGAACTGAAATAATACCTGCCTTCCTCCAGTTCGGAGAGATCGAACTGCTTTCCCCCGCACTCCCATACGGGGAACCAGGGGAGCTCTTTCCTCCATCTGTCCAGAACCAGTTCGTCCTTTCTGCGCTCCTCCTCTTCCAGCAGTTCTTTGTACGGGAGCTTCGCGGAGCATTCGGTGCAGAATTCGGCGCCGAGATCGTTCTGTTTTCCGCATTTCGTGCACTGGCCGAGTTCCAGCACGGACTTTTCCGTCAGTCTGGAGCCGCATTCCGGACAGAATTTCAGATCTCCTTTGAACGGCTTGTCGCATTTGAGGCACAGGTGCATGGTCTTCAGTTTATCCATCGCCATGCGCTCCAGCGTGGAGGTAGCCTGATCCCACTGTTCCGGAGTTATGTCTTTGGTCGCCTCTTCCGCCTCCGCCATAGCCGTATTCAGGTCCTTTATGGCGGAATTAAGATCCTTGAGGGCGGAACCCAGTTCGTCCGATGCCTCCGCCGCTCCGGCGGAAACGGCTCCGGCGGCTTCGCTGACAGTTTTGCCAGTCGTCTCTTCGGCGATTTTGTCAACGGTTTCGTCCACGGCTTTTCCGACTTCGGATTCGATCGCCTCTTCGGCTTTCTTGTTCACGGCGTCCTGCAGGCTTTTTGTAGCGTCTTTGATAACTTTGTCGAAAAGACCCACGTTCATCCCCGCAGACGAATCCCGGTATCAGCTATTAATAATTCTTTAGTCCCGATACGGAAAGAGAAGGGAACCGGGGCCCGGTCCCCTGAAGTCCTTGAAGGACGGTAAGAGTCAAAAGGTTTGCAAAGCCCGGCAATACAGCAGTCAGCTGATTATATCGTCGAGCTTCTTGCGGATGGAGGATTTCTTTTTAGGTCTCGAACCGGCGGTATCGTCGAGTCTGCGCAGAAGATCGCGCTCCTCTTCGGAAACCTTCTTCGGGACTTCGATGGTGACTCTCACCAGGAGATCCCCTCTGAGCGAGGAATTGAGTCTCGGAAGCCCTTTGCCCTGGATTCTGAGCACGGTTCCGACCTGAGTCCCCGGAGGTATGGTGAGAACCGCGTTCTCCCCTTCCAGGGTCTTTACGGATTCCTCTCCTCCGAGCACGAGCTTCGGATACGTGGTGACGATTCCGGTCCACAGGTTGCTCCCGTCGCGATCGAACGTCTTATCCTCTTTGACATGGACGACCACGAACAGATCTCCGGACGGGCCTCCGTTGATCCCGGCGTTCCCCTCTCCGGAAACCCTCAGCTTCATGCCGTCCTCCACTCCTTTCGGAATGTTCAGATTTATGTGGGATTCCTTCGTGGTTCTTCCGGTTCCGCGGCAATGCGGGCATTTCTCGGCGTAGCTCTTTCCGGTTCCGCGGCAGTCGGGACAATCCTTCACCGAAATCATATTTCCGAAGGGAGTGCGGGACACGGACTGGACTTGTCCCTGCCCGCCGCATGTCTTGCAGGTGCTGACGTTTCCGTCCTTTCCTCCGGTGCCTTTGCAGGCCTGGCAGGAAACGGTGTGAGGCACGTCGAGACTTGCTTTCTTCCCTTCCAGAACGTCTTTCAGCGTGATCTCCAGATCGTATCTGAGAGATTCTCCCGCCTGCGACGAACTGCGGGATCTGTTCCGCCTGCCCCCTCCGAAGATATCCGAGAAGATATCTCCGAAGATGTCGCTTATGTCGTCGGCGCGGGTGAAGTCGTCCCAGGTGAAGCCGTCCTGTCCGAACTGCTGCTTCACTCCGTCGAATCCGTACTGATCGTACAGTTTCCTTTTCTCCGGATCCGAGAGGACCTCGTAGGCCTCAGATATCTCTTTGAACTTGGCTTCGGCGACATCCTTGGGCTCCGTCGAGACGTCAGGATGGTATTTCTTGGCCATGTTCCTGTAGGCCTTTTTGATCGCATCGGCATCGGCGGATTTGTCGACGCCAAGCACCTCGTAGTAGTCTCTCGGCATTTCCGGACACCTCATTCGTCGTCAACGATCTTGAAGTCGGCATCGACGTAATCGCCTTTGGCGGATTCCCTGGACTGCTGCTGGCTTCCGGCGTTCGCGTTTCCGGCGCCTGCGGAGCCCTGCTGTTTGGCGGCTTCCTCGTAGATCCTCTTGCTGACGGGCTCCATAGCCTTCATCAGCGCCTCGATCTTCGCTTTGATGTCATCGACGTTGTCGGTCTTGTTGGCGGCTTCCAGATCGGAGATGCATGCCTCGATCTTTCCCCTCTCTTCCTGAGACACCTTCTCGCCGAGCTCCTCCAGCGATTTGCGCACTGAATATACCGTGGATTCCGCCTGGTTGTGGATTTCGACAGCCTCCATCTTCTTCTTGTCCGCATCCGCGAATTTCTCGGCCTGCTTGACCATCTCGTCGATCTCCTCTTTGCTGAGCTTGTTGGAAGAGGCGATGGTGATCTTCTGCTCCTTTCCGGTTCCCATATCCTTGGCGGAGACGTTGATTATGCCGTTGGCGTCGATGTCGAAGGTGACTTCGATCTGGGGAACTCCGCGGCGGGCGGGGGGTATTCCGTCGAGGGTGAACTTTCCGAGGGAGGTGTTGTCGGCCGCCATAGGCCTCTCTCCCTGGACCACGTTGATCTCCACGGAGGGCTGGTTGTCGACCGCGGTGGAGAAGACCTGGGATTTCTTGGTGGGGATGGTCGTGTTCCTGTCGATGAGTTTGGTGGAAACTCCTCCGAGTGTCTCGATACCGAGGGACAGAGGCGTAACGTCCAGCAGGAGAACGTCCTTGACCTCTCCGGCGAGAACGGCTCCCTGGACGGCGGCGCCCATGGAAACGCATTCCATCGGATCGATTCCGCGCTGGATCTTGGGGCCTACGATGCTCTCGACGAAGTTCTGGACTATAGGCATTCTCGTCGGGCCTCCGACCATGATGATCTTGTCGATCTTATCGTTGGAGAGGTGCGCGTCGGAGATCGCCTGGGTAATGGACTGTCTGCATCTGGATACGATGGGCTCCACGAGCTCTTCGAGCTTGGCGCGGGTGAGCGTCTGTATGAGGTGCTTGGGTCCGGACGCGTCCGCCGAGATGTACGGAAGGTTGATCTCGGTCTGCATCGTGTTGGAGAGCTCGATTTTAGCCTTTTCGCAGGCTTCCCTGACCCTCCAGAACGCCATGTTGTCTTTGTACAGATCTATTCCCGTCTCCTTCTGGAATTCGCCGATCACGTATTTGGTGATGGCCTCGTCCATATCCGATCCGCCCAGCTGGGTATCTCCGGAGGTGGAGAGCACTTCGAACACTCCGTCGCTGAAATCCATGATGGTGACATCGAGGGTTCCTCCGCCCAGATCGAACACGAGGATCTTCTGCTCGACGTTGGATTTGTCAAGACCGTACGCCAGCGCGGCGGCGGTGGGCTCGTTGATTATACGGACCACGTCCAGGCCCGCGATGGCTCCGGCGTCCTTGGTCGCCTGCCTCTGGTTGTCGTTGAAGTATGCGGGAACGGTGATCACAGCCTTTTCCACAGGTTCCGCGAGGAACGACTCTGCGTCCCTTTTGATTTTCTGGAGGATGAACGCGGAGATCTGCTGGGGCGTATACTCTTTTCCGAGAGCGGTCACTTTCTCGCTGGATCCCATCTTTCTTTTGACGTTCTTGATAGTTCCGTCCGGGTTGCTGACGGCCTGCCTTCTCGCCGGCTCTCCGACGAGGAGCTGTCCGTCCTTGGTGAATGCGACGTATGACGGGAAAGACTTCCCGCCGACGCTGGTCCCTTCCGCGCTGGGAATCATGGTCGGCCTTCCGCCCTCCATAATAGAGGCGGCCGAGTTGCTGGTTCCGAGATCGATACCTATTATTCTTGACATTTCTGCTCACCTGCTTTTATCTTAAGATGTTTTCTTTGTGACTTTGACTTTGCTGAACCTCAGAACTCTGCCGTTGAGAGTGTATCCCTTCTGGAATACCTCAGCAATCTTCCCGTCTTCTTCGCCTTCCACCATACACAGCGCTTCATGGAAATCGGGGTTGAAATCGCCTTCCGAGGGAATCTCCTTCAGACCGTTGGATTCCAGGATTTTCATGAAATTCGATCTGACGCCGCGTATGCCGACCACGAATTCGTTCTCCTCTCCGGCGTAGCCCAGAGCGCGGTCGAGATCGTCAACCACTGTCAGGAGGTCCGTGATTATGGAGGAACAGGCGAATTTGCGGAATTCGGCGTTGTCGCGCTCGGTTCTTTTGCGGTAATTGTCGAAGTCGGCCTGGATCCTTCTCGCCATATCCAGATATTTCTCCGCTTTGGCTTCGGCTTCCGCCAGAGCATCCTTCCCGGCCTCTTCCCCGCAGGTCTCTTTTTCCGCGGAGGATTCTTTTTTCTCTTTAGACTCGTCAGTCACGGATGTCGCCTTCGTTAGTCGTAATATAAATACACGGGGGACTGAGCCCCCGTTACAGGTTCGGGTTTCAGTCGTCGTCCATTCCGGGCATGTCGCCGCCCTGGGGCTGGCCGCCTCCGCGGGCCGCGATGACGTCGTCGATTCTGAGGATCATGATCGCCGCATCGGTGGCGGAGTTGATGGCCTGTTTGCCTATTCTGTAGGGCTCGATGACGTTCAGCGCCGCCATGTCTTCGACTTTTCCGGTGTAGGGGTTGAATCCGTCGTATTTCCTGCCGGCTTTGTGCTGTTTCCTCATCTCGATCACGATATCGATGGGGTCGTGTCCCGCGTTCTCGGCGAGAGTGGAGGGGATGACTTCCATAGCGGAAGCGTAGGCTTCGATAGCGATCTGGGCCCTTCCTCCGACGGATGCGGCGTAGTCGCGGAGCTGCATGGCGATCTCCATCGCGGTGGATCCTCCTCCGGTAACCATCATTCCGTCTTCGATGGCGACCTTTACGACGGACCAGGCGTCCACGAGGGATCTCTCGACTTCGTCGGCCACGTGGTTGGTTCCTCCCCTGACGAGGATGGAAACGGTCTTGGGGTCCTTGACGCCGGTGATGAAGGTCATCTCCTCGTCCTCGACCTTTTTGAGCTCGACTTTCTCGGCGTATCCGAGATCGGAGGCGTCGATCTCCATGATCTTGTTGATGATGTTGGCTCCGGTGGATCTTCCCAGCCTCTCCATGTCGGATTTCTTCACGCGGCGGCAGGCGTAGATTCCGGCCTTGGAGAAGAAGTGCTGCGCGAGGTCGTCGATTCCCTTCTGACAGAAGACGACGTTGGCTCCGGTGGATTTGATCTTGTCGACCATCTCCCTGAGCATGTTCTCCTCTTCGGCGACGAAGGCGGAGATCTGAGCCGGGTCGGTGATCTGGATCTTCGCGTCGATTTCGGTTTTCTTGACTTCGAACGCGGCGTCGACGAGAGCGATTTTGGCATCCTTGACGCATTTGGGCATCGAGGGCTGGACGGGCTCTTTGTCGATGATGAGGCCTTTGACGAGGTAGGACTCGTCCATTCTGGACCCGGCCTTTTTGACGGTCTGGATGTTTTTCAGGTCCACGGTGTATTTTCCGTCTGCGTCCTTGTCGACGACCGTCTTTACAGCATCGACCACCATGTTCGCGAAATATTCTCTGGATCCGCTGACGGATTTGGAGATCATCGCGGTCTGGGCGATCAGCTTCAGGTTCGCCTCGTCGTCGATGGTGACTTTCTTGGCGATGTTCTTCAGAACTTCCTGGGCCTTCTCGTTCGCGAGCCTGTATCCGTTGGCGATGATCGTGGGGTGGACGTTGGCGTCGATGAGATCCGTCGCTTTTTTCAGAAGCTCTCCGGCGAGGATGACGGAGGTTGTGGTACCGTCTCCGACCTCGGCGTCCTGGGTTTTGGCGACCTCGACGAGCATCTTCGCGGCGGGGTGCTGCACGTCCATTTCCTTCAGGATCGTGACTCCGTCGTTGGTGATCACGACGTCTCCCATGGAGTCGACGAGCATTTTGTCCATTCCTCTGGGGCCGAGGCTGCTCCTTACAGCGTCGGAAATCGCCTTGGCGGCGGTGATGTTGTTGAACTGGGCGTCTTTGCCTCTTTCTCTCTTGGTTCCTTCTTTGAGAATGATAATAGGTGCGTTTCCCATACCCATTTTTGTTCCTCCATTCTTCCTTTGTGGAATACTAAGCGGTTAAAGTTTGTTCTTCTATATAAATATAACTTATCGGTTTTTTGCGTAAACCGATAATTGCAAAAAACGAAACCGCAGCCGGAAAAGACGATGCGCGGGAACGTTACGGCTTCGCCGGACGGCAGTATTTCCCGGTAACCGATTCCGGATCGATTCTGAATACCGATACCGCGCGGATTCTCTCCGGGCTCATCGGCAGGTCTTTTCTCCCGGGAGCGAGAGATCCTATCATAGCCCTCAGGACGGCTTCTTTTTCGCCTGGATCCGCGACGGGGGCCGCGGTTCCTTTAACGATCACCGACTCGTAGGACGCGGTGACGTTGCATGCGGTATTCCCCGTAATTATGTATCCGTCCGATCTCGCGACGGCGAAGCAGCATCTGGGATCGGCAGCCAAGTTCAGTGCCTTCTCCCCTTTCCCGGATCCATGGAAATATATTCTGTCTCCGTAGAAGACGTAGTTCACCGGAGTTCCGCAGGGGAAGCCGTCGCGTCCGGCGGTGCAGAGGATCCCGTACTCCCCGTTCTCCAGAAATCTGCGGATCTCCGGATCCGTCATAGCCCCCTTTATTGCATTCATCATCTTACGAAGAGGAGCTCGCGGTACTTGGGGAGCGGCCACATCTGATCGTCGACTATCATTTCGAGGGCGTCGACATGAACCCTGATCTCGTCCAGGAAGGGAACGATCTCGTCATGGAACGCCACGGCTCTCTCCCTTTCGGATCCTATCTCGATAATTCTGTCGGCCGCCTCCTCCATTCTGATCACGAGGGAACGGGCTTCGCTGATGCGCGCAGCGATTTCCCTGATGATATCGATCTCTCCGGATGCGACCTTCTTGTATTCGTCTTCTTCGAAGATCTCCTTCATCTTGGAGACGTTGTCGAGAAGCACGGACTGGTATCTGGTGGCCACCGGAAGGATGTGGTTGGCTGTGAGATCGGCAAGGACTCTCGCCTCGATCTCTATCTTCTTGCTGTAGATCTCCCAGTCTATCTCCGCTCTGGCCCGCAGCTCCGTCCGGCTCATGACGCCGGTTCTGCCGAACACTTCCGTCGTTCTTTCCGAGAGAAGGCTGTCGTAGATCAGAGGCGCGCTCGTTTCGCAGTCGAGCCCGCGTCTGGCGGCCTCCGCTTTCCACTCCTCCGAGTATCCGTTCCCGTCGAAGCACACTTTCTCGCACGATCTGAAGGTGTCCCTGGTCTCGTCCAGAAGAGCCTTCATGACCGGGATTCCGGAGGCTACGCGCCTGTCAACCGCCTCTCTGAACCTCTCCAGCTGATATGCCGTTATCGTGTTCAGCACCGATACCGCGCTCGAGCAGTTGGCAGAAGATCCCACGGCTCTGAACTCGAATCTGTTTCCGGTAAACGCGAAGGGGGACGTCCTGTTCCGGTCGGTGTTGTCGATCAGAAGCTCCGGAACCTGCGGGATTCCCAGGCTGTATCCCACCTTTCCCTTGATTTTGACCATGTCCATCGAGTTCAGGAGCTCTCTGAATGCCTCCGTCACCTGGGTCCCCAGGAACGACGAGATTATCGCGGGCGGGGCCTCGTTGGCCCCCAGCCTGTGGGCGTTGGACGCGGTCATTATGCTTGCTTTCAGGAGAGCGTTGTTGTCGTACACCGCCTTCAGAACGTTGGCCATGAACGCGAGGAACCTGAGGTTCTCCAGATCCGTCTTTCCGGGAGCCAGGAGGCTTATTCCAGATTCGGTTCCGAGAGACCAGTTGCAGTGCTTCCCGGAGCCGTTGACGCCCGCGAACGGCTTCTCGTGAAGCAGGGCCTTGAACCCGTGCCTGTCGGCCACCGATCTCATCACGGACATGAGCAGAAGGTTGTGATCTATGGCGATGTTGGCCTGCTCGTAGACAGGCGCTATCTCGTACTGGTTGGGGGCGACCTCGTTATGCCTGGTTTTCACCGGAATGCCCAGTTTGTAGCATTCGAATTCCAGGTCCTTCATGAACTCCAGAACCCTGGACGGTATGGATCCGAAGTAGTGATCCTCCAGCTGCTGGTTTCTGGCGGAGTTGTGCCCGACCAGAGTCCTCTCGGCCATTATGAGATCCGGCCTCTGGGCGTACAGCGAGGAATCCACCAGGAAATATTCCTGTTCCCAGCCCAGATAGGAGAATACCCTGTCCCCCTCGATTCCGAAGTATTTAAGAAGCTCTTCTGCCGCGGAGGAGACTGCGACCTCCGATTTCAGCAGAGGGGTTTTGTAGTCCAGCGCCTCCTTGGTGTACGAGACGAAAACCGTGGGGATGCACAGGCGGTCCCCCATGACGAAAGCCGGCGAGGAAGGATCCCATGCGGTGTATCCCCGCGCTTCGAACGTGTTCCTGAGCCCTCCGTTTGGGAAAGACGAGGCGTCCGATTCCTGCTGGCAGAGGATTTTTCCGGTGAAGACCTCGAGGGAGTCGCCCTTTCCGTACGGCTCCGCGAAGGAGTCGTGTTTTTCGGCGGTTCCTCCGGTGAGAGGCTGGAACCAGTGTGTGTAATGCGTCGCGCCCATGTCCTGGGCCCAGCGCTTCATTCCGGCGGCAACCTGTTCCGCCGTATCGCGGTCCAGAGTCACTCCCTGCTCGATGGATTCGTACACTTTCCTCCTGGTGTCGGACGAAAGGTACTTTCTCATGTTGCTCCGGCTGAAAACGTTGCATCCGTAGTAATCTGAAGTGGAATCCGCCGGAGGCCGGGCTTTCACCGCCGTTTTGGCGTACGCCTCCTCCACGGCTCTGAACCTGCTGTTTGCCATAGTGCTCTCGCATGCCGGTACCGTTATAAATAATTTGATTTAGTTTAAATCAATAGCAGGATGTTTTTAGGATAGATAAATATCTAATATTTTTGAAAATTATGGATATATATTCAGTTTTTTAATATTTTTCAGAGCACTGTCCGGAACAGGGAGGGGCCGGCGGCCTCATGTGTCTTCGAAAACCGGACGGATTCTTTTAGAATAGTTTTAGAATAGTAATTGTATTAACCGTCGGTGAGACTGTGGCGTTTAAACTGTTCAAGAACGGGGACGACCTATACAGCGAAGGAAACGAATTGATCAAGCGCGGAGAATTCTCCAAGGCGCGCGGAGTGCTTCAGAAATCTATAAACAAAGAGGGAGGAGTCAACGACGTGGCGGCCGCCCAGGTCGCCCTCATCGATATGATGGGCAAGCTGGACAAGCCGGACTGCTACTCCGGCCTGATCGCCGCCCTGAAAAATCTGAAGTCGGACGACTTCGATTTCGGACTGACGCATGTCGACAGGGACCGTCTTCTGGTAGAAGCGGAGCTGACGTTCAGGAAAGTCAGCCTGATGATCCAGAGGGCGCAGAAAAAGGATCTCGAAGCCGTTTCCAAGAACCTCGAAGTTCTGGCTCAGGAGTTCCAGGAGAAGATCGGAAGCGATCATCTGATCATCCAGGAGATATTCAACAACGACACTACCGTTACCGGTACGAGCGAATTCTTCAATCTGATGGCGGTTTCGTTCGAGGCGCTGTCCGATTCGGTCGTGTGGGAGAACCCCTCCAAGGCCGCGGAGTACGAGCAGATCGCGATGGGATACCGCAAGCAGAACGGACAGAGCGGAAGCGCGAACGAGGCCAGATTCAAAGCGTATAACAATACGTGCAAGTGCTGGCTCTGCGGAAGGCTCGCCTCCGGAGAGGGGATACACTTCTATTCGGCGCCCGCGGACATATCTCCCGCCCTCGCCCTCGAGAGCAGCTGCGAAGGCACCAGCAAGAACAGGGACGAGGAGAGCAAACACATCTATATCTGCCGCGCGTGTTATTCGGCCGTGTCCAAACGCGCCGACGAAATCGCGTACGGATACCACCAGAAAGCAATGAGCGAGATGCGCGCCATGGAAGCGAGGCTTCAGGCCGAGATCAGCTCGCTGCAGAGAGAGATCAGCACACTGAGGATGATGAGGTCGAACTGAAATGGAAGAGATGGTTGAACTCCGGTGCAAATATTGCGGCGCACCGCTGGATAAGAAAGATCTGGAATCGGAATCGCCCTATGTCACGTGCCAGTGCTGCGGTACCAGCCAGCAGCGCGTGGACGCCAAGGCGTACATGGATCAGATGATGGGCGAGATCAAATCCTGGATAAGCAAAGCCGTTCCGGGAGGTTTTTCGATAAGCCAGACGGAGAACGTCGATCCGATAGCGAGACACAGCATTTACGTCAACAACGTCAAGCCTATGATCGATCCCGAGATCAGAGAGTTCAAGCTCAACATGAACTCGGTCATAAGCAATCCGCTCATAGTCCTCCCGTTCAGCAAAGGGGAGCCTATGAAAGCCAAATACACGTCGAACTATGCTTTCGAATTCAATGCGAAACTCAAGAGCATAGAGCCTCTGGCCATCGATGTCGACAACAAGAACAGCATAGTGGAAGCCGAAAACCTCGCCTCCACGTACGCTCTGATGGTCAACAATTCCAAACTGCTCTCGGATACCACACCCGGGAGATTCGTTCTGATGGCTAACAATTTCAAGGAGTCAGCGAGCAACATGAGCAGATGCAAAGGGTACGAACCCTTCGTCCAGAGGCTGAACGCGCTCGCCGAGATCTGCACGGCATCGGACTATATACTCAACGGCAACGCTCTGGACTGCACGGTGTACGCGGAAAGGGGAATCAAAAGCCTCGAGGAAGCGAAAAAGAACCTTCTGAGGAGCCCCACTATGGCCGTTATGATACGCGCCGTGGATCTCGAGGTCTCGCAGTCCAAAACGCTGCTTCACATAGCCGAGATGTCCAACGGATCCTCCTCCGATCCGCTTAAGCTGCTGAACACTCTCAACAGCATCACCAGCCTGAGATATCCCGACAACCCCACCTGGAATTACCTTCTCGACAAGAAGGAGAGGGACGTGGAGATGTTCAAAGGAATCGAGGATATCATTTCCGCACGCGACTCCGGTTCTCTCCTGATATGCGCCGGAGACGGCGACACACTCTACCCCTTCTGGGACGTGGATCTGAAATACAGCTTCACGACCGGCGCTCTGTTCTCCAAGAAGAGCGTGGAAGTGACCGAGGATCTCCTCATCCCGGCCACGTTCACGATATCGGAGACCGCTCTCTCCAATCCGAAGACCGGGCTTACCGACATATTCGGGGCAGCTCCCGAGGCGTCCATAATGTCCAAGATCAAGGGTCAGGAGAACAGCATAAGCGGAGGGGCAGGAATAGGCGTTCTGTCCGATTCCGCCGCTTCCAATTCGCCCGGAAGCAAGAGGATCATCGTTCCTCTCAGCACGAAAACCGAAGCTACGAAGCTCGTGGAAGAGTATCTCAAGCAGTGTTCGACCACGCACTCCAAGCTTAAACTGAGCAAGCCCGTAGTAAAGAGGCTGATTTATATCCCGTGCAAAACCGACGGGGACCGCGTCGTGCTTCCCAAAGCGTTCGACAAACTGGCTCCCAAAGTCGTCAGCGCACTCGGAACAAAGAGTTTAGTAATAATTTGAGCGTGATGAGAATGGCGTCTAATTCAAACAGTACCTGGGGGGCGATCTCCGGAGGAGTATTCCTTCTCGCGATCGCGCTCGGGATTGCGATATTCTACGTTACCGGCGAGGCCTGGAACGCACTCTGGACCGTGCTGATAGTGTTCGGAGCGTTCACCGCCGTATCCTCGGTATTCAGAGGAAAGGGCACGAACAATTTCGGGGCTTCCTACGGCGATTCCATCATGGTCGGGGGGATTCTTCTGACCGCGATAGGCGCCTCGGGCCTGGTATACAGCCTGACCGGCGACTTTATAATAACCGTTATTGTACTAATCGTGATCATAGCCGCTATAGGAATAGTAATGGCAATAAAGAACAGGAACAACTGATAATATGGCAGAACTTGACAGCGTTGTAAAATCTAAAATGAAGAGCGATATGGGCCTCTTCGAGAAGATCAAGCTCTATATCCCCGGATACAAAGGATACAAAGAGAAGAACCTGCGCAGGGACGCGGACAGGGCCGTGAGGCTCGAGCTGTCCCGCGCCATACAGGGCTCCAAGATGGATCTCGGCGAGATCCAGAAGGGAGTCATCGACGACTTCGACATGCTCACCGACGTCGAGAGGATAAGGACCAAAGTCGACAGGTACGATATCGACATCAAGAAAGCGGTGAACGGATACTCCGGATTCCACGACTCCGTGAAGATTCTGGAGGCCGATCTCGATAAAGTAATGGAGTGGGACGCCAAAATCCTCGAGGATATCCAGTCCCTCAGGGAGGCGACCGAGAGGATCCTCGAGCTCGTCGACGAGGGATCCCTCCAGAGGAAAGATCTCCGCAAATTCGAGAGGTGCATCGACGACATGATCGAGGCGTACAACGAGAGGGAAGCGGTAATGAAAGGATTCCAGACCGAGGAGGCCTTGTGATGGCGAACACCAACGTTGTCACATGGGATTCGCAGGGGCCCGACGATATAATCTACTGCTTCGACCACGACGATCTCAGGACTCTCACGTCCGTCACCGTTCCCGAGCACGCCGTCGCTCTCTTCATCAGGGACGGCCAGCTTCAGGGAACTCTCGAGGCGGGAAGGCATCTCATAACCTCCGCCAACATCCCCTGGCTCACCAAGCTGTACAACCTCGCGCTGGGCTACAAGGAGACTCCGTTCAAGGTTCAGATAATTTACATCTCGCTGAAGATGTTCAACGGGAAGTGGGGAATCCGCGGAATGATCAAAGCCGCGGAAGGCTATGACGTCCCCATAACCCTGATGGCCAACGGAGACTACCAGTTCCGCGTTTCCGATATCCCCGTGTTCTACACGCAGGTTCTCGGAGGACTCAAATCCTACAGCACCGCAGATCTGAACGCTTTCATGAAGAGTTTCATAAACGAGCAGGTCACGCAGCAGCTCACGGCCCAGTACTACATGGACGTGTACGGCAATCTGGAGAAAGCTTCTACCGTCACCAAGGTGAAGATAGAGCAGTACTTCACCCAGAGGGGTATAGAGCTCCTCTCTCTCAAAATATCGGAGCTGAGGACTACCGAGGAGGATCAGAAGAAGATCTTCGAGTATCTCCAGTTCAGCAGCAAAAACGGAGAATCGTTCAAGAGGTATGAGGTCATGGACAGAATGGCGGACGCGATCGGCAACTCCGAGGGAGGAGCCGCTGTAGGAACCGGCATGCTTCTGTTCCCTCAGATGTTCCAGCAGCTTCAGGGACAGCAGGGCGGACAGCAGCAGGGAGGAGGACAGCAGGGCGGACAGCAGATGCTCTGCCCGTACTGCGGAAGGCCTAACCAGTATCCGTACTTCCACTGCAACTTCTGCGGAAGGCCGGCGCCCGGACAGGCTCCCCAGGGAGGCTATCCCCAGGGAGGATACCCGCAGGGATACCCCCAGGGAGGCTATCCCCCGTACGGATACTATCCGCCCAACGGCCCCCAGCAGCCCTATCCCCAGGGAGGCTATCCCCCGTACGGATACTATCCGCCCAACGGCCCCCAGCAGCCCCCCGCGGGATCCGAAGTTCCTCCGGCGGGAGTGCAGCAGGCAGCGGGATCCGAAGGCTCTCCGGATGCCGGCGCCGCGGCCCCCAAGTACAACAGCTGCCCGTACTGCGGGCAGGACATCTCCGGTCTTCCGAAGACTCCCAAATTCTGCCCCTACTGCAGGGAGCAGCTTTACTGAAACCCGATCCGGCCCCGCGCCGGATCCCTTTCTTACGCTACTGTTTTTATCGCCGTGACGATACGGATGTATGAAACTCGAAGATTACGTCACGTCCATTCCCGACTTTCCCAAGCCCGGAATAATTTTCAGAGATATTACCACCGTCACCCTGAATCCGGAGGGATTCGGCATGGCTATCGATCAGCTCATCGAATCGCTGGAGGATCTGGATTTCGATCTCGTCGCCGGTTCGGAGTCCCGCGGATTCATTTTCGGAGCCCCGGTCGCGTACGCGATGGAGAAGGGCTTCATTCTCGTCCGCAAGAAGGGAAAGCTTCCCAGAGAGACCATTTCCGAAAAGTACGATCTGGAGTACGGAAGCGCCGAACTGGAAATCCACAAGGACGCGGTAAAGCCCGGCCAGAAGGTGGTGATCGTGGACGATCTGATAGCTACCGGCGGCACGACCGAAGCCATGGTGAAGCTTATAGAGCGTCTCGGCGGAAAAGTCGTCAAAATCTGCTTCGTGATGGAGCTGGCCGGCCTCGGCGGCAGAGAAAAACTGAAAGGGTACGACGTGGAATCGTTGATAAGATACGAGGGCAAGTAAATGAAAGTCGCCAGCGCCGGAATAAAGGACGGATTCTTTCTGGATAAGTACGGATCCAAAGGAACCGAGAAGATCAAAGGCATGCCCTCCCTCTCATTTCCTTTTTCGATAGAAGACGCTCCCGGAAATACTGTGAGTTTCGCAGCCGTTTTCGATGATTACGACGCGGTTCCCGTTTCAGGATTCTGCTGGATCCACTGGATCCTGGCCAATCTTAAGAAAACGTCGGTGGCAGAGGGAGAGTCCCGCAATTCAAAGGATTTCACGGAGGGGCTCAACAGCTGGCACGGAGTGCTTGATCGTTTTCCTGCATCCGAAGCGACAGGGTACGGCGGCATGGCTCCCCCGGACAAAGTCCACAGATATACTCTGAAAGTTTTCGCTCTCGACTGCGAACTTGATCTTAAACCCGGCTTCGCCCTCAACGATCTGGTGTTCGCCATGATGGGCCACATCCTCGATACTGCCGTTCTCGTGGGAAAATACGGTCCGGAAACTTCCTGATTAAATTCCGCAGACTCCGACGGAAGGATTCTGCGGATTTTCCGTTAACCTGGCGGCCCTGCCGGGAATTGAACCCGAATCATTGGTTCCGAAGTCCAACAGGATATCCACTACCCCACAGGGCCCGCTACCTCATTGTTGATCGCCTGATATATAGATGGTTGCTTTCCGGAGGCGGCCGGGCGCCGGAAGCGACAGCAACTCCTTTATCGGAATTCAGCGATCGCCCGCCCATGGCCAAAGTTATAATGAATCACGGTGCCGGAGGGGAGCTGATGCAGGAATTCCTCGGAAAGCACATCACAAGCCATTTTCCTAAAATGGGCGCCGAGGTTCCGCTTGATTCGATGGACGATTCGGCTGTTATAGACGATATCGTATTCACGATAGACGGGCACACCGTCAAGCCCCTGTTCTTCCCGGGAGGGGACATAGGAAAGATATCGGTCGCCGGAACCGTGAACGACATTTCGGTCATGGG
>JAEEGL010785339.1_pt1 | contig 33824 bp, 33 predicted proteins | sample 9134231 | NCBI WGS metagenome assembly JAEEGL01 (sample SAMN16246548, study PRJNA631951) | gut metagenome | biome: gut microbiome; feature: rumen; material: fiber-attached | host: Bos | place: Iran: Karaj | collected 2018-10 | reverse complement strand
AAGAGATATTAAAGCAAAATTACGCGAGCTTGGCTACTCGGGCGAGGAGATTGAAGCTGCACTCTCGGCGAACTATGAATTCGATTTCCTTAAAGAGCGACCTAGCGGAGCGACTTTAGAGGGTTATTTATTTGGTAACACGCATCAGTTCTATAAAACTGCAGCCGTGGAGGAAATATTGTTGCCCTTCTTAGAAGAGATGAAGCAGGTCATTGAAAAAAATGAACTTCGAGAAAGATACGCCGAACAGGGTTTAAGCTTATTTGAGGGGATTACGTTGGCTTCCATAATCCAAAAGGAGGCTGCTACCGATGACCAGTCAATGGTAGCACAAGTCTTTTTATCACGTCTTTCTCGCGGAATGCCGTTGGGGAGTGACGTTACCGTATCATATGCACTCGATCAGGTCGATCCAGACAGAGCGATATACACCGATAATCAATCTGCCCTTGCTATTAGCTCTTGTTATAATACTCGCGTAAACCTCGGTCTCCCTTGTGGCCCTATTTCTAATCCCGGCATCTCATCACTCCTTGCGGTTGCTAACCCAGCGGAAAACAGTTATCTTTATTTCTTGACAGGAGATGATGGTATGATGTATTATGGTAATACAGAGGCCGAGCATCTTCGGAATATTAACCTACATTGCCAGGTTCGCTGTAATATCTCATTATGATACATCGAAAGAAAAGATTAAGTTTGGAAAAATTAAAAATATTTCTACCATACTTTCTGATTGGTCTTATAACATTTCTCATAGTATCGTTTGGCTCATTTAATAAGAATAAAACTGGTGCAAATGTAAGTCTTGATATGTTCGCGGATAAGGATGACACTGTATCGGTCGACCAAATCTCCGAACTTTATATTGTGGCGGATTTATCTGACGCATTGGGACTAGCTAGTGCATCTGATACCGCTTCGAATTATGTCGTCGCTACTGCCATGTACGAGTCTGGCCAGACTTCAGCTGGAAAACTAGAAAAACCTAACATCACAGACGTGGATACAAGGGAATGGGTAATTGAGTATACTGTACAGGATGGTGAAAGTATGGCCACCATAGCAGATAGATACGGCATTACCACCGATCAAATTCGTTGGTCGAATGGTTTGAAAACTACCGATGTTTCGACGGGTAATGTGCTATATTTACCAAAAGAACCTGGTATAGTTTATACGGTAAAATCTAGTGATACTATTGCTTCGATTGCTGAAAAATATGGTTCAAATATTGACGAGATTACCATCTTTAATGATTTAGATACTAAGCCTCTGGCGGAAGGTCAACGAATATTTATCAAAAACGGAACCTTGCCAGAAAAAGAGCGTCCAGAGTATGTCCCGCCCGTCACAATAACTAGGCCAGTTTATAACTATAATATCTCTTATAGTTATACCTATCTTGGTGACACTTCTGAAAGAATCGGTATTGAAGTTATCGGCTACAACTATTATGGTGGTGGGCAGTGTGTAGGATATGCAACTTGGTACCGTAATATTAGCGGTCTGTCAAATCTTCGTCCTGTTAGTGCGGCTTGGGGCAACGCCAGAAACTGGGCCGCCGCTGCAAGGGCAGCCGGGTTCGTGGTAGATAATACACCAGAAATCAATGCAGTATTTCAGACTCCTGCTGGGCTCTATGGGCACGTTGGCATAGTAGTCGGCATTAACACGGATGGCTCCATTGTTGTGCAAGAAGCTAATTACAACTATCGTGTTGGAAGAATAACGCGTGCAACAATCCCAGCTAGTGCGGTAGGAAATTTTAATTATATTCACTAAGATTCTTTATAGTCCGTATCATTCTTTTGACCATTTTCATGATTTGAGGCTTTTCTTTGATAGCCATAGACCGCTTTAATAGTCTTCAACTAGAGTGAACTCTTTGCCGGAGATACAAATAATCGAATCCGGCTTAGCGCCCTGATTAGTGAGTTCTGCGCGAATACCAAGTTTTTTCATAATATCTCTTAGGCGGTTGACGCTGGCGTAATTGTTCATGTCGGTACGGCGAGCGAATTTTTCAATTTTTTCACCGGTTACTAGGAATTTATCGTCTGCGAGTTTCTCAACCTTCCAAGTGTTTTTAATGGCATCTTTACCCAATGAAATTGTTGGAATGTCCAGAGACTGATCCATAAAGAGCGCGTAGCTTTCGTCCGATATTGGGGAATGGACATCATTAATTACGGGTTCCTTGATTGTGGGATTATAACTGGTGGAGGATTTAAAAATAGCATTTCGGCTATCCGTAATGACGCTTTTTAGCTCTCTCAATAGCTCCATTAAACCCTGGTGGGCGGAGCTGGAAATGGCAAAAATCCTCGCATTTGGATTGATCGCTAAAATAGACGACATTTGCATGCGGATAATATCCTCGTCTACGCCTTCGCATTTAGTAAGAGCAACAATTTCTGGGCGAGAAGCGAGATTGGAGTATTTGGAAAGTTCATTTCTAATGGTCTGGTACGCATTGCCAGCATCATCGTTATAAACATCGATTAGGTGAAGCAATACCGCCGTGCGGTCTACGTGGCGAAGAAAATCGTGACCAAGACCCTTACCATCAGAAGCCCCCTCAATTAGACCTGGAATATCTGCAATTAGGATATCCGTATCATCTATAGTAGCTACACCCAAATTCGGTGTAATAGTAGTAAATGGGTAATCGGCAATTTCCGGCTTGGCGTTCGATACAACTGATAGGAAAGTGGATTTGCCAGCATTCGGTAACCCCACTAGCCCGACGTCAGCCATAGACTTAAGCTCTAATTCTGCTTCAAATTCTTCGCCCGGCTCGCCGACCTCAGCAATAATTGGAGCTTGGCGCGTACTTGATTTAAAATGGGCGTTACCGAACCCACCAGAACCGCCATGAGCAATGACGACCGTTTGGCCATCCTGTGTTAAATCAGCGAGCATCATTCTGTCGACGGGTTCTGCCGAGCCTTCTCCCTCCCCAAAATTTCTGCTCTGCAAAACATTTTGGGGGGCCCTTCCGGGCCCGTCACCAGTCAAAGAGGAACCACCGCCCAATTCGCCAACCCGATAGACAACTGTGCCGACGGGGACGTCAATGATGAGATCTTCCCCAGAACGACCAGCCGAGCGCTGACCGAAGCCGTTTTTACCATCTTCGGCTGTTAATATAGGGGTAAAACGAAAGTCTACTAAGGTATTAGTGTTACGGTCAGCACGAAAAATAATATCGCCACCTTTGCCGCCATCGCCGCCATCTGGACCACCTTTTGGGATGTATATTTCGTGGCGAAAAGAAACAGCGCCATCGCCACCCTTACCGGCTTTTAAACTTACCTTGGCTTTATCTACGAACATAGTCATATTATACCATATCAGATTATCGTAAAAAATACAGCCGACTTTTTCTATAATAACTGTTGAATCTCGTATGTTTACGGACGCTATTAATGCGCCGATTTAGTCGGGTCCTGCCGCCCAGTGTGCTCCTCGCGCCATTTTGCGATAGCACCATGATTGCCGGACAGTAACACCTCGGGGACTTTCATGCCGCGAAAGTCTTCGGGGCGAGTATATTGAGGATATTCGAGGTTATCGCCTTCGGAAAACGATTCAATCAGTGCCGACTGCTCACCACCAAGCACACCCGGAATTAATCTCACAATAGAATCGATTATGATCAAAGCCGGGAGCTCGCCACCCGTCAGAACATACTTACCTAGCGAGATTTTATAATCCACTATACTTAAAATTCTCTCATCATACCCCTCGTAGTGTGGACATAAAATAATAAAATGATTGGCTGTTACGGTGTTTAAATTATTCTGTGCTAAACTACCATTATGAGTAATAACCTCAGACTCAATATCGTCGCCATAAACGTTTTTAGGCGAACCAGCTTGCGCGCCCGCAAACTCTCTAGCTAAGGCCTGTGTCCATATTTCTCCGACTGGAGTGGGAAGAATAACTTTAGCATTGGGAGCTTTTGATTTGACGGATTCAATTGCAGTAAAAACAGGTTCACAACGAAGTAGCATCCCATCACCACCACCGTACGGCGTGTCATCAACAGATTTATGTGGACCCAAACCATAATCTCGTAGATTAACAAATTCAAACTCCACTAAACCTTTTTCGGTAGCTTTCCACATCATTGATGTTTTTAGGTATGGCTCAATCGCTTCCCGGAATAGCGTAATAATGGTAAACTTAATCATATCTATATATTATATCTTAATTAGGGGCGGTAAACAAGTGCGCGAAGTTTTTAGAAAACAAAGAGAGACCGACGAATCGGTCTCTCGCGCTGATGCGCGCCCACCCTTGGGGCACATTGTTTTGTTTTAATCCGCTGTTTTTGTTTTAATGTAAGTCTCCACACTCCACCAAATCATCAGTGGAACCCCTGTGAAGCGTATCAGCTTAATCTAATATTAAAGCATAAGTAGAAAATTGTCAAGAAGAATATTAGCTAAATGCTTCCAGCATGATACCAAGCAATTTTTATGAGTGCGATATAATGAATACGTTATTTTGCCAATTATTGGCTAAAGGGCGAATGGTCCGACGGGAGGTTAGATGTCGAGGTCGTATTGTAAAAATTTAGCCATCATGCTATTTTTTTGTTCCTCCGGCATGTTTACCGAAGAAGCGCTAAAGCCGTCCATTGCCCATTCCGCGATACTGTAGCCATCACAAAAGCAGCGGTTTTCAGAAAAAATAGACATAATAATTTCGTTTTGTCTTCGCTTAAGCGATTGATATATGTGCAAGAAATCCCTACAATCTTTCGCCTGCCAATCGTCAAAGAGCTTATGTACTCTATTAACGAGATTCGTATCATAGCAATCGGCTTCATCATAATTAACTCGAAAAATAAGCTCATCCTCGCTTTCAAGATTGTCGTCGAAATTCATCTCAAGGGTTCCTCTGAGGTAGAGCACAGATGCCAGAGTTAAGCCCGATAAGGTTGAACAGAATCGATTTTGAATGCCGTCCGAGAAAGCGTAATACAACCCCTGCGTTTCTTCTTGACTTAACTCTTGTTGGACTCTGTTGGGAAAATCAGGTCGCACTATCCCCCGCGTCGCAGACAGAGAAGAGATTCTAATATCGCGTAGCTTGTTGCTCAGACTGCCTTTTTCTATCAACTCTTCTTGTAATAAAATATTTGCCACTGTATTAATAGCTTCAACTGACTTAATCTTGTTATTCAAAAGAAAGGACCATCTTAGACGGTCGTCACTATCATTACTCTTATATTTACCGGTTCTCCAATCTACAATCTCTTTATGAGTCAGAACATCTTTGTGGTTTACTAGCGATTCGCCCATCATTAAGAGGTAGATCGCCCTCGCAGTTCTTCCATTACCGTCCGAGAAGAGATGCAAATTATTGATTGCGTAATATGACAGCAGTGCTCTTTTCTTCTTGTCGTCAATTGTCTTAATGACATTGAAGTATTCTGACAATAGTTCTTTACTCAATGAAAGTTCGGGAGCAATAAAGTTTTTGTTTCCCGCAAAACTCCAACCAAACATCATTCTTTGTGTTCCATCACCGAATAATGGACTTTTCTTGGCGAAGGAAGAGCCGATGAGATAGCTATTTATTCGTTGTAAAAAATCCAGTGCGTCGGCCGGCGTCACTTGGTTTACTGCCTTATCTATTGTTTTTGTCCCGCTATCGTCTTTGTCAGTAACTATTGTCATCCACGAAGGCAAGTCACCGGTCCTCAATGAACCGTAATCATCGTTATTCGTATTCGGTGTTTGATCATTTAGCTTTAGTTTTTCACTCATTTTTTTCTCTTTGACTTACAAGATTAATATTGCTAGTATCATATTCTTATTGTATCATTTGTAAATCCTAAAACAATGCTTACTGCCAGCCATGCTATAATAATTCTATGGATTTATCTGAATCGGTAGAGGTACTAAAAGGTATCGGTGAGAAAAAGGCTGAGCTTCTCAAGAAATATGGGATCGTTACGGTGCGGGATTTTTTTTATAATTTACCGAGAGGATACGAAGACTACCAGGCTGCAACCTCAATTTCCGAAATTCGTCCCGGCAAGGTGGTCATTAAAGGGAAAATCGACTCCCTAAGCTCCCGCCGCACTAAAAGTAAAAATTTATCAATTACCGAAGGTGTAGTTCGTGACAAAACCGGCGCGATTAAAGTGATTTGGTTTAACCAAAAGTATCGCATGAAACAGTTTTCACCGGAAAAAGAATACTTCTTCGCCGGAAATTACGAATTACGCCAAGGGCGATATACGCTCATTTCACCCTCTGCAACTGGAGCCTCAGATGTAAACCCGAATGCCGAATTAACCCCCATATACACAGCTCACGGCGGGCTAAAATCTAGTGATTTTAGAAGACTATACAATGCTTCGCGGGATAAATTTAGCTTGATACCAGATTTGATTCCGTCAGCGCCAACTGGGAAACGTCAAAAATCACTCTTTGACGCACATTTTCCGGATTCCAACAAAGCAATTGATAATGCAAGGGAATATCTAGCATACGAGGAGCTATTTGAATTAATTCTGGCTTCCAAGTTAAATCGTCGCGAGAACGACAAGCTACAAGCCGAACCGATACCTTTTAATGTCAAAAAAATCAAAGAATTTGTTTCTAGCCTACCATTCAAACTGACTAATGCGCAGCGTTTGGTGTCTTGGGAGATTTTTCAAGACATGATGACAGCCATTCCAATGAACCGACTCTTGCAGGGTGATGTAGGCTCCGGTAAGACCATGGTGGCAGCTATGGCTGCTCTAGAAGTAGCTTTAGCTGGTGGACAAGTAGCTTTGCTCGCTCCGACCGCCGTGCTAGCTTCTCAACACTATCACGGACTAAGGCGGTCACTTGAGCCATTCGGCGTGAATTTGGCCTTACTAACTGGGGCCACTAAGGATAAGGTAGCCCTTAAAAAGCAGATTGCTGTTGGAAAAATTGATTTAGTGATTGGAACCCATGCGCTACTGACAGATGATACGAGTTTTTCTAAGCTTTCGCTAGTGATTATTGATGAACAGCATCGGTTCGGTGTAATGCAAAGACAGAAATTAATGCTCAAGTCTCCACCCGGGCTGGCGCCGCACCTGCTTTCGATGACCGCAACGCCAATTCCGCGTTCTTTACAGCTTACAGTTTTTGGCGACCTCAACATTTCTGTCTTAAATGAAATGCCAAAGGGAAGAAAGAAAATTGCCACTAAAATTTTGAAAGAGGTAGAGATTAATGAGGAGTTATATCCAATGATCCGCGATACTGTCAAGGATGGTAACCGGTCTGGACAGCAGGTGTACTGGATTTGTAAAGCTATCGAAGATGACGCGTATGGCGCTTCTGGTAAAACTCCGTCGGAAATTACTTCCGTAAAATCCCGCGTCAAAAAGTTACACGATAGATTCCCGGAATACAAGATTGAGTTTCTATATGGAAAGATGAAGCCATCCGAAAAAGATGACATTATGGAGCGATTCTCTAACCACGAAATTGATATTTTGGTCTCTACCACCGTAGTGGAAGTGGGAGTAGATGTACCAAACGCCACCCTAATCGTCATCGAAAATGCCGAATCATACGGTTTAGCGCAGCTACACCAGCTCAGAGGGAGAGTCGGCAGGGGGAACTTAGATTCCTACTGTTTTTTAATTACTTCTGGAGATGCCACACCATCAAGAAGGCTAAAAGAGCTGGAAAAGTCCGCCGATGGATTCTATCTCGCTGAGGTAGATCTAAAACTACGTGGGCCAGGAGAAATCTATGGTTCCCTACAACATGGCGCCCTAGATTTGCGTATTGCTTCATTGTCCGACACAAAATTAATCCATCGGACACAAAAGGACGTTGAGGCGTTTTTACAAGACTCTAGTAATTTGGTAGAATATAAGGAATTGATGGAAGGCATCGCCAAATATCAACAGATTACAACTCTAAATTAATTATGATAAATAATATCCGTATTACATCTGGAACTTTCGGAGGTCGCAAAATAGCGACCCCCGGAGCTGGCACACACCCAATGGGGGAGAGAGAAAGATTGGCTCTCTTTAATATGATTTCTATGTATTTACCAGGTGCTTTAGTGCTGGACGCTTTTGCCGGAAGCGGGGCACTCGGAATTGAGGCATTGTCGCGTGGAGCTGGTGAGGTAGTGTTTGTTGAGGCTAATCGGGGAGCCGTAAAATGTATTCGAGAAAATTTAACCCTACTTAGAATTCGTTGGCAAGATAACGATAATATTGAAGTGGCAAACTCCAAAATTCAGGATTTTACAACCGAACGCAAGTTTGATGTCATTCTAGCCGATCCGCCATATGATGCTATTTGTTTGCCAGAAATAGAACACCTCGTAGAGTTATTAAAAGCTGGTGGAGTTCTAGTATTATCACATCCAGGTGAAGCACCAATCCTGCCTAAATTAAAACTCCAAAAAAGCCGTAGATACGCTGGAGCATCAATCTCGATTTATAGAGAAGAATAGGATTTCCACTTGCCTCCGATTGCACTATTTTTTTGTTTTTTTCTAGTAAGTCTGGAGTTGTTAGTAGACAGATTAAGATTTAAACATTTTACATCAAATCATAATCATGTCATAAATATACTTGCGTTTTTCCATGAAGTGTGATATAATTATGTACATAAGGAGCTTTTATATGTATTATCAAAATGAAGAAGTTGAGAAAAAGGAGCGTCGCAAGGTAATCATTATAGCTATCGCTGCTATTGTAGTGATATTGCTGTTGATTGTAGCTATCGTTGTTGTGGCGACCAAAAAAACCGCTAAGAAAACCGTTACCACTACGACTGACACCACCAGTACTACCATTACCGTAGCCGATAACGATAATCAAAGCGAGCAATCTTCCACCGTTTCTGGTGATTTAACAACCGAAATAAGCAATTCTTCTTCTACTAGCTCTAGCTCTAATGGGAGTAGCACTGTCAATTCAAGCACTAATCAATCTTCTTCTAACAATTTAAATAGTTCCTCCAGTACATATAATACCAATACTACCAGTTATAATACTGAAACATATTCGAATAACCAGTCCATCCCAAGCACTGGTCCGGAAGATGTCCTCCCTTTCGCCATAATTCTAGGCGTATTAACCGCCTATTTAGGTTCAAGGTCTTTGGCAAAGAAAAGGGTTTAATATTTAGCGAAAAACGAGATTAATGGTCTCGTTTTTTGTTGTTCAAATCGGGCAACATTAGATTGTGGTTTATGGGTCTAGATAACCCAAGTAAAACCGGGCGAAAAGCACAAAATGTTGTAGAATTATGTTATAATTAGACTATGCCCGAGTGGTGAAACTGGTATACACGTATGCCTTAGGAGCATATGCAGTAATGCGTGCAGGTTCAAGTCCTGTCTCGGGCACCAAGTTTAATCTAGCACAAAAATACACCTTCAGTGTATTTTTTTATGCGTGCGGTTTAGGATTTTTGTTGCTAAAATAGTTATGCTTTAAAAAATCTATGATATAATCGTAGACAGGATGGGGAAAATTACAAAATATTTAAATCAACTAATTATTGGTAACGTATTTGATGCGCCGGAGATTTTGGAAGCATATTCTACCGATCGCTCCGCACTCAAAATTAAGCCAAAGTTTGTCGCGATTCCCGAATCAACCGATGATATTAGAAAACTGATGCGGTTTTTTAATCAAATTGCCACAAAAGATATCCCAGTATCTATAACTGCGAGGGGATCTGGGCTAGATGAATCCGGAGCTGCTCTATCGAGCGGTTTGGTGTTATCTACCGAGCGGTTGAACCACCTTCTAGAAATTGACTCGCGCGAGCGATTAGTGCGCGTACAGGCTGGGATCACACTAAAAGAATTAAATACCGCTTTATCAGTGTCTGGTCTTTTTGTGCCGATAGGTGGTCATGACCACGATACAATTGGTGGTTTAATCGCAAATGACCCCATTGACGCGTACTACGAGAAATACGGCGGGATTCGTAACTATGTTGAACGCATAGAGGTAGTCTTAGCTAACGGTGAATGTCTACAGACGGCCAAATATAAAAAATATGCAGTCGCAAAAAAAGCGGTGGAAAAATCGCTTGAAGGGGATATTTACCGTAAAGTATCGAAACTCTTAAAGGATGACAGAATCTTGGTCGAAGAGCTAGGAAAGAAGCGACAGGGCAAAGAAGGATATCCTAACGCCTTAAATGTTGTCTGGAAGGAGAGGATGGATTTGGCACCGTTATTCTTTGGTTCTCAAGGGACTTTAGGAATAATTTCTGAGGTCATTTTAAGAGCTATTCCGATTCGAAAACGCTCCGTCCGCGCAGTAGTGACATTTGAAGACTTAGAACCAGCGGTCAAGTTTATGGGCGAGGTGAAAGAAATGAAGCCACGCGAACTAAACCTTTATGACTTGAAGATTATTCAGGAAGCTAGAGAAAACGGCAAGAACCTAGATGGCGTAATTAGAAAACTTGATGATGGCTATGTAGTATTTATGAGTTTTGACGAAAGAGGCATTTCTCAGGTCAGAAAAATAATGACAAAGAAGGATTCCTATCCGCGTAGCACCAAATTCATCCCTGATTCGCAAGAAAATAAATCCATGATTAGCGAAGTAGAAAATGCCTTACCTAGCTATCTGAATCAGTTGCGAAATAGCGAACGTGTGCCTATTCTGACCGATTTTTATTTGCCGAGCACAAATTTGGTAAGCTTTGCGAGAGATTTAAAGGTGCTTGAGAAAAAACTGGGGCTGGAGTTATCCTTGTTTGGTTCTTATAATAATTCTATCTATAGTCTACGGCCCAAATTAAAGCCAAATGAGCCAGACTATAATAAAAAATTTGCAACTTTTTTGCGTGTTGGAGCGTATGTAATTAACCGCCAAGAGGGAATTCTTACCGGTGGCGTACCAGAGGGAAGAGTGAAGGCGATAGTAACTAATGCCGAGATGTTAGATTCAAAAAAAACTTTCTATTCGGAGATAAAAAAGATTTTCGATCAGAATAATATCCTAAATCCCGACGTAAAACTAGGGGCTAGCTCGAAATTCACCTTAACACATCTTCGCGAAATAGCCCCGCCTAAACCAGATTTTCAGTCAAATAGCTAGCTTGGGGCTAGTTAATACACGAATGATAATAATATACAGTACCACTAGAGTATGGTATAATCGTAAGTAAATTTAGAGGAGTTTATATGAAAACAAAATTCAAGAAGATTTCTGATTCACGCGTAGAAATTACTGTTACGCTAGATAAAGACGACTTAAAGCAAGCTAAACAAAAAGCCACTGAGAAACTTGCAAAAGAAGTAAAGGTAGAAGGTTTTAGAAAAGGCAAAGTACCAGTAGAGGTTGCGAAAAAATTCATTCCAGAAAATGATTTAAACGCCGAAACCATCGATTTAGCTGTACGTACTACAGTAATTGAGGCATTCCAAAAAGAGAAGAAGTCTCCATTGATTCTCCCTAGCATCAACGTTACAAAATTTGTTCCAGACGAAATGGCTGAATACACTGCAACTGCCGACATCATCCCGGAAGTGAAGCTAGGTGATTATAAGAAATTAGGCGTCAAAAAACCCGAGGTTAAGGTTACCCAGAAAGAGATAGATGAGATTCTTGATAATATCGCTGGTTCTTTTGCCGAGAAGAAGGTTATAAAACGTGCCGCTAAGTCGGGTGACGAGGTAATCATCGACTTTGTTGGTAAAAAGGATGGTGAAGCCTTTAATGGTGGCTCCGCAAAGGATTATCATTTGACTTTGGGCTCTAAGGCCTTTATTCCTGGATTCGAGGATGGCATCGTTGGGCATGAAGCGGGGGACAAATTCGAATTAAATTTGACTTTTCCTAAAGATTATGGTGTAAGCGACTTAGCTGGAGCTAAAACCGTGTTTGAAGTCCTATTAAAGCAAGTTAATGAAATCAAAAAACCGGCTATCGATGATGAGATGGCTAAAAAGTGTGGTCCCTTCAAAACTCTGGAAGATTTAAAGGCCGATATTAAGAAAAATCTTGAGACTCAGAATGCCCATCAAGCCGAAGAGAAGTTCAAAGATGACCTCGTAACTACACTAGTTAAGAAATCTAATATTCCAGCGCCAGAAATCTTGATTAAAGATCAGCTGAGGATGATTCGTGACGATATAACTAGAAATGCAGCATCTCGCGGACAAAGTTTCAAGGATCTCCTAGATAGCAATCACCAGACTATAGAAACTTGGGAAAAGGAAGCGCGCAAAATTGCTGAGGCTAGAGTAAAGGCTTCGCTCGCTCTACAAACTGTAGCCGTAGAACAAAAAATCACCGTTTCGGATGATTTGGTGAACGCAAAAATTGCCGAGCTAAAGGATGTTTACAAAAAATCACCTGAAGCAATCAAGAGCCTAAAGGATCCTAATGTTCGAGTCGACATCAAGAATCGCATGATTATAGAAGCCACGCTTGACTACCTCGTAAAAGCTAATAGCTAGGAAGTTACGGCTTTGTCTTATATCTAGAAAAATACTTCGCTAAGTTCAAAAAGGCACATACCGGCATCGTGGCTTTGCTGCATAATTATTCTTCGCCTCCGAACGGGCGGCGAGTCTGAAGGGGGCTCCCTGAAAATTCTCAAGAGTTTTTTAGTTGATGAAAATCCTAACAGAACCCGTCAGACCTGGATTGTGTAACCAGAACTGACGCCATAATTAACTCTAGATTTTTTAAGCGAAGTGTGATATAATTAGGGGAAGAGTTTCGGCTCGTTTTTAATTGCTGTGAACAAACGGGCAAAGAATTATTAAGAGTAAAATAAGAGGAATTTAATGCCAACTATTAATCAGTTGATTCGTAAGCCTCGCAAAAAGGCTGCGAAGAAGTCAAAATCTCCAGCTCTTGGGTCAATTATTAATACGCTAAAAACCAAGCGCTACGAGAGACCATCACCACTAAAAAGAGGTGTTTGTATTAAAGTCACCACGAAGACTCCTAAAAAACCTAACTCCGCTATGCGAAAGGTTGCCCGTGTGCGCCTAACCAACGGACAGGAAGTTTGGGCTTATATCGGTGGTGAAGGCCATAATTTGCAGGAACACGCCGTAGTCCTAGTTCGTGGCGGTCGTGTGCCAGATCTTCCTGGTGTACGCTATCATATCGTTAGAGGCACCTTGGATTTGCAGGGCGTACAAGGTCGCAAACAGGGACGCTCTAAGTATGGTGCAAAAAAGGAGGGTAAGTAATTATGCCTAGAAAAACAACCAAATCCTTAGTAAGGACCGTAAATCCAGATCGCAAGTATCAATCAATTTTGGTACAGAGATTAATCAATAAATCCATGCTAGATGGAAAAAAGCAGGTCGCCGAAAGAGCAGTTTATGCCGCTATCGAAGGTGCCGCTAAGAAATTAAAGTCAGAAAACCCAGTAGAAGTATTAGAGCAAGCAATTGCAAACATTTCGCCAGATTTTGAAGTAAAGTCTAGACGTGTTGGTGGAGCCAATTATCAGATTCCATTCCCAATCTCTGGACACCGCCAAATGCATTTTGCCTTTTCTTGGCTCGTACAGTCAGCCAGAGCTCGCTCTGGTATGCCATATGCTAAGCGTTTAGAGGCTGAGATTGTTGATGCTTATAACAAAACTGGTGCAGCTTTCAAGAAAAAAGAAGATTGTCACCGCATGGCAGAAGCCAACCGAGCATTTGCGCATTTTGCTCGCTGAGAGCATTAAGCACCAAAAGAGAGTCCGAGATTGCTCGGCTCTTTTTTGGTTTACAATTTATCCCATGAAAAGAGTAAAGCTAGGTGGGCAATTACGCCATTTTAGACTTTTGGATTTTCAAAGATTGTGCTACAATAGACATAAGTAGAATAGGAGGCAAAATGGTAAAGGTGGCGATTAACGGTTTCGGAAGAATAGGCCGTAATGCTTTAAAGATATTATTAGACCGTCATGATGTTCAGGTGGTGGCTATTAATGACATTACGGACGCAAAAACTTTGGCGCACCTATTGAAACATGATTCATCATATGGGACTTATGACAAAAAAGTATCCGCCGGCGAAAAATCCATTTTTGTTAATACCCGAGAAATTCCAGTATACGCAGAAAAGGATCCTGCTAGGCTACCTTGGAGAGAGCTTGGCGTAGACGTAGTAATTGAATCTACGGGGTTTTTCACTGATCCAGCAGCCGCAAGAGCGCATATTGATGCGGGAGCTAAACGCGTAGTTATTTCAGCCCCAGCCAAAGGCGAGGGAGCAAAAACTGTCGTCTTAGGAGTCAACGAGGAAGTCGTGAATGGTGAAGATGTAATCATTTCTAACGCCTCTTGCACGACTAATTGTATTGCCCCGATTATGAAAGTGTTAGAAGATGAATACGGGATAGAAAAGGCCATGATGACCACTGTCCACTCTTACACTGGCTCCCAAAGGCTACTAGATGCCCCCGCAAAAGATCTAAGAGAGGCTAGAAGCGCAGCAGAAAATATTGTGCCCACGTCGACTGGAGCCTCAAAAGCCGCCGCTATTACCATTCCCAGCCTCAAGGGCAAATTTAATGGGTTATCCGTGCGTGTGCCATCCCCGGTTGTTTCATTGTCTGATATTACGGCAGTTATAAAACGCAACGTAACAAAAGAAGAACTAACGAAGTTCTTTAAGAAAATCGCGAAAGAGCCTTACTACGAAGGGATAATCGGCGTAACCGAGGAAGAGCTAGTCTCGACCGATTTTATTGGCGACCCTCACTCTTGTATTATAGATTTACCATTAATCGACGTAGTGGATGGTAATATGATTAAAATAGTAGCTTGGTATGATAACGAGTGGGGGTATTCAAATCGCCTAGTCGAATTAGCAACAGATTTCGGAAAGGGTTATTGATGCGGATTTTTATTGGAGCCGACTATCGCGGTTTCAACCTTAAAAAGCAACTTCTCGAGTTTTTAGCGCCCAAAAATATTGATGTTATTGATGTGGGGACTTTTAATCCTGATGAATTAACCGATTTCAACGATCCGGCCATCGCAGTCGCTAAAGCAGTACGCGACCAGCCTGAATCATTTGGGGTTTTAATTTGTGATTCCGCTCACGGAATGACTATGCAAGCAAATCGCTTCAAAGGTATTCGCGCCGCTAATTGTGACAGTTTAGAATCGGCAGTGTTGGCTAGAGAACATGATGATGCTAATATATTATGTCTTTCGGCACATTTTATTAACTTTGACACAGCCAAGCAAATAATGATGGCTTTTCTTGAAACAAACTTCAGCAACTTAGAACGCCGAAATAGACGAATTAACCGATTAGATGAGGAGGAAGACTATGAGTAGAATTGTTTCCATCGTGCCGGCAATCTTGACGGGGGATAGCCAAACTTACATGTCCCAGGTAGAAAAGGTTAACTCTTTTACGAAACGTGTACAAATTGATGTCACCGATGACACCTTCGCGCCACAAAAAACTTTGGACATTAAAAGCATTTGGTGGCCTAAGGATTGGACTGTGGACTTGCATTTAATGACGTCAACCCCTTCTGTGTATCTTGATGCAATCCTAGAACTTAAACCCTCACTATGTATAATACACGCTGAGGCAAGCGAAGATTTATCGCCAGTTTTCCAGACTATCAAAGATGCCGGCATCAAGACCGGGCTCGCACTTTTACCAACGACTTTTCCTGGTTACGTAAAGCAGTATATTGAGACGGTTGACCATGTCCTAATTTTTGCAGGGCAGCTTGGAGTGCAGGGAGGGCGTGCAGACTTGATGCAAACGGAAAAAATTCCGATAGTTCGGAGTATAAAACCAGAGCTAGAAATTGGGTGGGATGGTGGAGTTAATTTATCTAATGTGCGCGCTTTGGCGCACGCAGATTTAGACGTGATTAATGTGGGTTCTGCTATTTCGCAAGCCGACAACCCTGCAGAAATATATCAGCGTTTAGTAAGTGAAACTGACGAAAACGGAGTTGTTTTATAATGGCAAGGATCGTATCTCTAGGTTCAGCTTTACAGGACATTTACCTAATTGATCACGACGACTTAGCCCCGACAAAGGTTGGTGATACAGCGATTTTTGGTAAAGTGATTGTGGGCGGAAAAGTAGATATTGATAAGATTTCCTATGAGGTAGGCGGAGGCGGGCTGAATTCTGCGGTTACTTTTGCGCGCTGCGGCCATGAGGCGATCTTGTTTGCAAATATTTCACATGATTCTGCCGGTATGTCAATCATTCGCACCTTAGACCGTGAGAATATCGATAGTAGCTACTTGGGGTTCTTGGAGCGTAAGGCTACTGGTACTTCCGTAATTTTATTAGATTCAAAGGGCGGGGAAAGGACCATTTTGACGCATAGGGGGGCGAGCGAACAGTTTGGCAACCTTTCGGAGGGCGATCTAGATTTAACCCAGCCGGATTGGCTCTACGTAACTACCCTAAGAGGCGATTTTGATGCCTTAACGAGATTTTTTGTATACGCAAAAAAACTAGGTATCAAAATAATGTTTAACCCTGGGGTTAAAGAATTGGACGACAGTGAAGCTACGTTAAGATTATTGCAATATGTGGATGTTTTGAACGTGAATAAATCTGAGGCATCTAGACTAGTTCCCGGAGAAACTCTAGCTGAATTACTCTATCATTTGAATAATGTAGTCGAGACGGCGATCATCACAAACGGTCCAATGGGCGGAATCGCAGGAAATAATAAGGAATCGTACAGATTTGGCATCTATGAAGACAAGAAAATCAAAGACGCAACTGGTGCTGGCGATGCGTTTGGCTCCGGTTTCCTAGCAGCATTAGCAGCTGAACAAAGCTTTAGGAAATCCCTAATTTTTGCTTCGGCAAATTCTACTGCTGTAGTCTCTAAATTAGGGGCTAATCGTGGTATTCTTACCGGTAGAGAAGAACTGCATCCGATGCCGATTCAGAAAATTTAAGGAGAAACTATGTTAAAAGCTGAGGAAGATTTATTAAAGAAACTTTCAATCGCCGACCTTGAGCGTGCGAATGCTTACGCTAAAGATTTAGGGCACGGATTACAGATTGTCAGATCCTTTCCGCAAGGTGTAACAGTCTTCGGCTCGGCTAGGTTACCTCAAAATAACCAATACTGTAAAATGGCCTACGAGCTTGGTGGTCTTTTAGCCAAAAATGGGCACGCCGTGATTACGGGTGGCGGTCCGGGTATCATGGAGGCGGCGTCCCATGGAGCCTATGAAATAGGCGGTCGCGTGATTGGCCTTAATATCACTCTAACGCACGAACAGTTTCCGAACCCATACTTAACGGATTGTCTAACTTTTGAATATTTTTTTGCTCGCAAAGTTTCTCTTGCCATGGCGGCAAAAGTATTCGTCTTCTTTCCGGGTGGATTCGGTACTATGGATGAATTGTCGGAGATACTCTGCCTAATGCAAGAGGGGAAGATGCCTAAAATGCCAGTTTTCCTTATAGGTGAAAAATACTGGAAAAATTTCAACAAAATCATTAGTAAGATGTTGTCACTGAAACTGATTGATCGTGATGATCCCAAGATCTTTACTATTACCGACGATCTATCTTTAGTAGTAAAGGCTGCAAATAAGATTGGACACCCTAAGATTTCCGAGAACTATTATGACGGATTCCGAGAGGCTAGTGCAATCATGAAGATTTCAAAAAGTAGAGGTCAGAATCAGATTAAGTCCTCTAACTAAAATGGGTCATTTAGTCCTAGCCGGGAGTCTTTCTCGGCTATACGGATGAGTTCATTGTATTTTGCAATACGCTCGCTACGAGATAGAGAGCCAGTTTTAATTTGGCCAGTCCCGAGACCAACAGCGAGGTGAGAAATGGTAACGTCCTCGGTTTCGCCCGAACGGTGTGACATTACCGTCTTGTAGTGCGCTTTTTTAGCCGTCAAAACCGTATCAATGGTCTCAGTGAAGGTACCGATTTGATTTGGTTTAATCAGAATTGCATTAGCTACGCCTTCTTCGATGCCACGTTCGAGTAGCTTCTTGTTAGTCACAAATAAATCGTCTCCCACAATCTGAAGATGGCTACCAAAGCGTTCGGTCATTCTTCTCCAGCCCGCCCAGTCATTCTCGGCCAGACCATCCTCAATTGACACGACTGGATAGTTATTAACAATCCACTCGTACCAGTTCATCAAGTCGTCTGAGGATTTCCAGTCGCCATTCGTTTTGAGAACGTAATGATCTTGATCGTAAAACTCAGTGGCGGCAATGTCCATAGCGATGGCGATATCTTTACCGAAGTTATAGCCGGCCTTTTCAACGGCTTGCTTGATGCAATCCAGAGGTTCATTGTTCCCGTCGCGAACATAAGGGCCATAACCTCCTTCGTCGCCCACAGTCGTAGGATAACCTCGCTCATGAAGCACGTCCTTTAGTGCATGAAACACTTCTGATCCCATACGTACAGCCTCAGCAATATTCCCGGCTGACCTTGGGATAATCATATATTCTTGGAAATCGGTTGCCCATTCAGCGTGAACTCCACCGTTCATAACATTCATCATCGGCATTGGAATTGACATTTGTTCTGTGGTGCCAGCAAATTCCGCCACGTAACGATAAAATGGCATTTTGCGAATTTTAGCATTTGCTTTTGCGTTAGCTAAGGAAACGGCCAGGATGGCATTGGCTCCCAGGTTCGTCTTATTATCCGTATCATCAAGCTCTAGCATTAAACGATCTACAAATTTCGGATTTGCGTCATTACCAACCAATAAGTCATTAATCTTTGAATTTACATTCCAGACAGCCTTCAGTACTCCTTTACCAGAGTAACGAGCTTTATCGCCATCTCTTAACTCTAATGCTTCACCGGAGCCAGTCGAGGCACCAGATGGCACAATAGCTCGCCCCATTACACTGTCATTAATGTAAACTTCTGCCTCAACCGTGGGATTGCCGCGCGAATCTAAAACTTGTCTTGCTTTAATATCGCTGATCACAAATTTATCCATAACCATATTATACCACAAAAACTTATGTTATAATGAATACTAACAATAACTATAAGAGGAAAATATGGACACGAACATTTCCAATAGTACAGTTTCACAAACCGCAGAGACGGCGACGGGGGATTCTAGCAAACAAAATACAACTAGTCGTAAGAAAAATGGCATCATTATCGGCGCAATTGTTGCTAGTATTGCTTTGGTTGCTATCATTTTAGTGGTAAGTATTATAGCGAAACAATCACAAAAGGTTGATGCTTTTGAAAAAGCTCAAGAAAGGATGCTTAGTCTGAGCGAAGCTAGAAACATGAAGTTGAACGGCTCAGTGAAGATAAAGACTCCCAGCCAGGATAATAGCATCTCCGAAATAGACATTCATTTAGAGGGCCAAACCGCCGGAGCGCCAACAATCGCTGCAGTGAAGGTTGTTCCAGAGATTAAGTTAGTTAGCGGACAAACCATCAGCCCGGAGGTAAATTATATTGCAACTAATGGTGGCGATATTTATATCAAACTTAACGAGTTACCCCAAAGCTTCAGTCAGATAGCTGGTTTTTCCTACGATCTACTACCAGAGGACTTCTCAATCCGAATGTTAATCGATGATATCAATAACCAGTGGTTGATGATTTCTAGTGAAGACCTAGAAGAGGTTGTTAGTCCCCTGGCGCAACAGTCTCAGAGCAAACTGGCGTGCGCCCGTGACCTAGTGGAGGATTTTGGACAGTATAGACATGAAATCGCAGAGATTTACAGTGCCCACCCGTACCTTAAAGCAAATCAGAACGGTATCACGATCGAATCGAGAGGGAACCCACTTTACAAGATTACGATTGATACGGATGAGTTAAAGAAGTTCGTCCAAGATTCTCAAGACTTAAAACCCATTGTTGATTTTGCCAAATGTATGGGCGAGGAAGATGTCACGATTTCCGAGATAAGCACCGATGAGTTAATGACAACTCTTCCTGAACTCTATATGGAAATCGATGAGAATTACGATATAACAAGGGTCTATCTTGGCCTCCTGGCCGATGGTACGGAAATCACTTTCGATTTCGATATTTCTTATCCAGATACAGTGAGTATTGTTGAGCCGACAGAGTATAAAAATTTCAGTGACATATTCGAAGAACTTATGTCCGTCGCGTCTGATCTCTTACCCAAAAACTAGTTCAGGCATATTTTACTGTTGTATAATAGTTTCATGAATACGGAATTGAAACAGAAATTAAATAAACTCCCCGCTAGTCCGGGAGTTTATTTTCACAAGAATAACTCTGGCGAAATTATTTATGTAGGCAAGGCGGCTGTTTTAAAAAACCGCGTCAGGCAATATTTCCAAAAATCTAAGAAAGACCCTAAAACCGAAGCTTTAGTAGCTGAAATATTCGATACCGACTGGATTATAGTTGATACAGAAATGGATGCTCTGTTTTTAGAAGCAGAGATGATTAAGCGCTATATGCCAAAGTGGAACATTCTGCTCCGTGACGACAAAACCGTCTCTTATGTGAGAATCGACATGAATAATGAAGTTCCGTATGTTTGTTTCACTAGGACTCCGCAAGACGATAAAGCTACCTATATCGGACCGTTTTATGGTAAAAGCGCCGTTGAAAAGGCTCTTAGAATCTTGAGGCGCGTTTTTCCATACTACACCAAACCATATACCGGCAAAAAGTCTCTCGACACCGATCTAGGTTTGAATCCGGGAATTGAAGTCGGAAGAACCACTCCGACAGATTATAAGCGTAATCTTAGAAAACTAATACGGTATTTGAAGGGAGACCGCGAGAAATTATTAAAGGATATTGAAAAGAACATGCACGAAGAGTCGAGAAAGGGGAATTACGAGCTAGCGGCGGAGGCAAGAGACCAAATAAGGGGGTTGAATGAATTAAAAAAACGTATTGTTTTTTCCGATAAAGAATTCTTAGATATTTCTTCCGATCAAGCTCTGCGGCAATTGCAAGAACTGCTACATCTGCCTAGTCCACCACGAAGAATTGAGGGATACGATATTTCGCATCAATCCGGGGAAGACACCGTGGGAAGCATGGTAGTATTTATTAATGGCGTCTCAGCAAGAAGCGAATATCGAAAATTCAAAATTCGCTCGTCACGAAATGACGATTTAAAAAGCCTGCGAGAGGTTTTAGAGCGTCGGTTAAAGCACCACGAGTGGGACCTACCCGATTTAATTATCTTGGACGGCGGCAAAATACAAGTCAATGCAATTTCACCATTACTGACGCCGTACAAAATACCAGTTATTGGCCGCGATAAATCAGGTGATCACACGCGTAACGCAGCAGTCAAACTAGTAATCCCAAAACTGTACCGTCGGGAAAGTGAATCAGATTCTCGTGAAACTTTATTTCAGGAGTTGCCCACCGATTCACACATTGCGCGCCTGATTGCGCGCATTGATGAGGAAGCACATCGCTTTGCGATTACGTATCATTCTTTACTCAAACGAAAAAATATGCTAAAGTAGAAAGAGGAGTTATTTATGCAATTAGGAAGTTTTCTAGAAGTCACTATCTTTATTTCGGCAATTCTAACTATCATCTTGATTTTGCTTCAGCAAAGAGGCGCCACGCTTGGCGCTGGTTCTGGAAGTTCGAGTGAGCTTTACACCACTAGGCGTGGTCTAGAAAAATCGATGTTTGTCACAACAGTTGTGTGTGCTACAGTATTCTTAGTATCAATTTTGGGGATATTAATCATTCCATCATAATATGAAAAATTCAATCAAAAAGCGTGGGCAAAAACTTATTAAGGGGATTGCTCGTGCCACATTCAAGGCAGAGGAGGAAAGTAGAGAGCACATCAAGGAGAATTTTATTGCCAGACTTGCTCATATTGGCAATATAAAACTACTCATCCTGGAATGGAGTTTGCTAACTATTGCTTTAATTATGCTAGCTTTAGCCCAGACCTTTTGGTTCAGAAGCTCATACACCGACGACGTATTCTCGGCAGGAGGTTCCTATACTGAGGCAACCTATGGTGAAGTAAGTTCCCTCAACCCGCTTCTTGCCACCACAAATAGCGAAAAGGTTCTAAGTCGCTTAATGTTCGCTACGGTCGCTACAGTTGACTATTCCGGCCATACCAATGTTGGCTTAGCGGAAAGTATCTGGCCAGACCAGGACGGAAAGGTTTGGAGAGTCAAATTGAGAGATAACCTAAAATGGTCAGATGGCGAGCCCATCACAAGTCAAGATTTAATTTTTACGGCGAATTTAATTAAAAATCCCCGCGTCAACACTGTTTATGCGACAAACCTCACAAATGTTACGGTTGAAGAAGGAGAAAATAGCGAAGTAGTGTTTACATTACCCGTAGCATATGCTGATTTTATGTCTGCACTTAATTTCCCGCTTGTGCCGATGCATATTTTGAAAGATGTAGACCCGCAGCTTCTGATTGAAACTGATTTTTCGAATACTCCGATTTCTTCTGGAGCTTTTATGTTTAACGCAATGCAACCAACCACCAACGCAGACGAGAAGATTTATTATTTGTCCGCTAATCCAAACTACTATAGTGGGCGAACATTACTTAGTAGCTTCGTGGTTCATACATATAGCGACAAATCTAAAATAATCGACGCGCTCAATTCAGGCTCGGTGACAGCTACCGCCGAATTATCTGGAGCAGACAAGGATAAGATTAATGCTAAGCAGATACGAGAAAAGAACTCCAGTTTAAGCTCCGGTGCTTTTATCTTCTTCAATACCGCAAAAGCCAATGTAAAAGAAAAAAGCCTACGGGCTGCCATTAGAGAAGGACTGAACCTAGAAAAAATCAGAGAATTCGCGCCTGACTCACTAGCACTCAATTATCCACTACTTGAGTCTCAAATTAAGCTAACTGAATATCCGAAATTGCCTAGCTATAACTTCGAGGAAGCTAAAGCAAAATTGGAGGAGATTACCAAAGGAGAGCCCATTACACTAGTTCTTGCCACAGTCAATTCCGGATATCTCCCAAACGTAGCGAACGAAATTGCTGCAAACCTCAGAGGGTTGGGAATTAATGTCGATTTATCTATTTTTGAAGAAAATCAGGAATTCATCAAAAATATCGTCTCTAAACGAAACTACGATCTTTTAGTCTATGAAGTCGAACTCGGCGCTGAGCCAGATTTATTGCCATACTATCATTCAACGCAAGCAACTGGAAACGGATTGAATTTATCCAACTATCGTAATGTTATAGTTGACGATTTACTACTTAGCGCCAGGGGGACACTCAACCAAGAGCAGAGAGTAAAAAAATATGAAACATTTTTAGATTACTGGGTAGCCAGTGTTCCAGCAATCGGTCTCTATCGCCCCAATTTAACATATTATTATAACCAAAATATACGTCCTTTCGGCAACAACGTGACATTAACGACTGGGCTCGATAGGTTTTCAGATATTACTAATTGGGCAGTAAACAAAACTCGTAAAAATAAGACTCCGTAGACCGAATTTTATGTTATAATGTTTTCATGCGCCTGTGGTGGAATTGGTAGACACGCTACCTTGAGGTGGTAGTGGCCACATTCACGGCTGTGCTAGTTCGAGTCTAGTCAGGCGCACCACAATAAAAGTCCCCTCCAGTGGGTCTTTTAGTTTGGACTCGGACCTTCGGGACGAGTCTAGTCAGGCGCACCACAATAAAAGTCCCCTCCAGTGGGTCTTTTTTAGTTTGGACTCGGACCTTCGGGACGAGTCTAGTCAAGCGCACCATGAATTTCTATTTTCGCCCGCATTTTCCATATAACATGCTATAATTAATAAAACATAAGGAGGTAAATGGGGAAGAAATTTTTGACTACAGTCACTATGATTGCTTTGTTTGTTTTTGTCAGCATAAACGCATCTTCGGTGGCGACGTACGCAGAAGAAACCGACTCGGACCTTCGCACCGAGGGAAGCACTAGCATTAGTATTATGCCGGTCAATAAAATCTTGCAATTATCATCAAATTCAATATATGAAGATAGGATTACTATAAATAATGACGGCGACGCCATTATGAGGGTTGAAGTTTATGCTGCCCCATATACTTATGTTTACTCGGAAAATGAAAATGCCTACAAGCTAGGTTTCAATACAGATAATAACTTTACACAAATCGCACGATGGATTACTTTTAAGAGTACTTCTGATAGTTGGATGAAAAAAGGTGTCTATACCATTGAGCCCAACAGCTCTATCGATGTAAATTATCGGATTTCTACACCCGAGAGTATACCAAGTGGTGGTCAATATGCCGTGATTTTCGCCCACACGCTGACTAGTAGTACCAATGCGAGCGGTATCCGCACTGAAGCCAGCCCCGGAATGGTAGTATATGGACGCTCGTCAGAAGGAGAAATTATCATTAAGCCCGTAATAAACGATTTATCGGTGCGTTACGGGGCAGAAGATAATAATTCGCGACAAATCGGTTTTTTTGCTACGGCTAAGGTGAAAAATGAAGGCAATGTTGACTTTAATGCTATTGGTAAGATGGTAGTTAAAAACGTATTCGGCGGAGTCGTTTATGAAACTACTCAACCAAGTGGAATGATTTCGGTGATTCCAGATGCAGAATTAGTCGTGGCCGACAATTGGACTGACCCACCGTTCTTTGGTCTTTACCAAGTCACATGGTCCGTAACGGTAGGGGAAACATCAGAAACTGTGGAAAAATTAGTCTTTGTCAACTTTGCCCTATTTCTCTTTTTAAGCATAATCCTATTGACAATTATTGTTTTTGGAGTTACTATTTGGGTGAGGAGACGCAAGGCGCATCAATCTAAGTTAGTATTCTAAAAAAACAAAGCTGATATTAGTAGTTGCGTTTCGCGAAGCCAAAAAAAATAAACGAGTGTAAGGTATGAATAAAACACAAAAAAAGATTTTAGGCTATTTGGGGCTAGCTTTTGTAACTGCGATTACTATTTTTGCGGCGTTTCTGCCGGGTCCAGAAGCTTCAGCGACAAGCGCTGTAACTGATGTCATTAATATTAGAGTAATTGGCCGTACTCCATCAGCCGAAATCATCAAACCAGCCTCGGGCAGTGTTTTTGTGTCGCCAGAACAATCTATTCGAATACTTTACGATTATACAAGAACACTACGCGCCAATATTCAATGTACGGATCACGATGGAGTGGTCCGAGAGAAAGTCTTATGGGATGGTGGCTTAAATAATGAAACTGGGGAATTAAGTTTTGATTTTGTCGAGATTAGTGACGAGCTTGGGTTTGGCGAATATGTGATCACTGTTAACGGTATTGGGGTTGACGGGATACCGTTGCCAGGTGATAGTGTGGCTTTTTCTTACTATCCAGTAATTGGTTCGATAAATTCTAACTCGGAAACCGGCAAGGTTCTTCTCGACCTAGATTATTTGCCTTATGAAGCAAATGGTATTGGCAAGGTAAACACTTTGGAAGTTAATGTCTACGACCAAGACGGGAACCCCATCAGCCAACTTTCTAATATTATAGTGAATGCTCCTAAGACTCAGCTGGAATTGCCGTTCGACATAAATGATATTAGGCAAGGAAAGTATCGCGTTGAGATATTCGCGTTCGGCATCGATGGTAACTTGCTCTATTTACCATATTATACCGTAGCAGAGTATAACCCGCTTCCACCCGAGGCGCCAAATACAGGCAAAATGTTCGAAACACTCAACATCTCAAAGGTAGATTATCTAATTACTGGCGCGATGATTTTTTTGATAATTGGTGTTAGCGCTATCGTCTTCGTGATTCGCTGGAGTACGTCTTCGAGACGACGACGCAAGTAACAGTGCAGATTGGGTGCTAATACTGCGAGGGCACCCAATTTAAAAACATAGACTGAAACCTCAAAAAATGAGCTAGACAACAAAGTCTAACTCATTTTTTAGACAGCTTTTGCTTGTATTATTCAGTAACACCTAATTCGATGCGCTTGAATTGACGAATAGTAATATTTTCGCCAGTTTTGGCGATTGCCTCTTTGATGAACTGCTCGACCGTTTTAGAATCATCCAAGATATATGGTTGATTCATTAAAACCTTGTCAGAGAAGGCCTTTTTGACTTGACCTTCTAAAATTTTTTCTTTCATATTTTCTGGGCCTTTGAAGTTCGCTTCGAGCTCTTTGATTTTTGCGGCACGGTCTTCCTCTGGAATATCTTCTTCGGAGACATAGAGCGGGTTCATTGAAGCAATCTGCATAGCAATTTGATGTGCCAAAGTCTTAAACTCGTCAGTTTTGGCTACAAACGATGTTTCGCAGTTAACCTCCACGATAGCACCAAGGCGACCGTCATGGATGTACGCTTCTACTAGTCCTTCCCGAGTTTCACGATCCCCACGCTTCTCAGCCTTAGTCAAACCCTTTTTGCGCATCGCTTCAAGTGCCTTATCAAAATCACCATCAGCTTCTACTAAAGCTTTTTTAGCATCGGTAAGACCGGCACCTGAGAGCTCTTTGAGTTTTTTAATCTGTGCAATTGATATTTCTGCCATGTTTTCTCCTATGGTTTTATTATTTTTTGGCTTCGGTATTTTTAGCGTTTGAGCCTTCTTTGATGGCTTCCACAAAATAGCTCAACAGAAGCTGGGTCGCTTTGATTGAGTCATCGTTGGCGGGTATAACATAATCGATATTAGTTGGATCCACGTTAGTGTCGGCAATAGCGAAGACTGGTATACGTAGAGTATTAGCCTCTTTGATGGCGTTCTTATCCTCGATAGCATCAGTAACTATAATCGCAGCTGGCTGCTCGGTCATATCTTTAATGCCACCGTAGCGTTCATTGAGGAGGTCAATTTCTTCCTGAAACCTCTGGACTTCTAGCTTAGAGTAGCGGTTTTCGAGCTCACCAGAGTTCATGCGACGCTCTAAGTCTTTTAGTTTTTTGATTTGGCTGTTGACGGTTGCGACATTCGTGAGAGCGCCACCTACCCAACGTACAGTGACATACGGCATTTCTACTGATTCTGCTGCTGCTTTGACAATGTCTTTGTGTTGTTTCTTAGTACCAACAAAAAGCACTTTTTTACCAGATTTAACAACCTCGGTGATTTTCGGCAAAGCAACTTCTAGACCCTCAATCGTCTTCTCGAGATTAATAATGTGAGTCTCACCACGCTTGCTGTGGATGTATGGCGCCATCTTGGGGTGCCAACGGCTAGTTTTGTGCCCAAAATGAGCACCTGCTTCCAAAAGAGCTTCCATATCGACATTAACTGTCATTATATGATTTCCTTTCTCTTTGTTTTTGAGCCTTTGAGCACCTCTTGTGCCCAGGAAACCTCCCAAAAACTGTTTCGTTAATTAATAATATAGTTCTATTATATCACATAAGGTTAGAAAAAGCAATTTCCTCGTGTTTTCAACAGTAAGCAATATTGCTCAGCTCCCCGTTTAAAATTTTAGCCCCAAAGCTCAAGATTTCGTCATTAATATATTTATAATTTGGTAGAGGATTCATCACATAAATTGGTTTACCTAAGCCATGGGCGTAACCCATTTCTAAGGACGTGTTGGCGCCAATGTAATTTTCTATACCATTTTTTGTAAAATTGCAAACCAGTATCGCGTCCGACTCCTGAATCTTTTCGAAATGATCACGAATTGCGTTATATCCATCATCGCGTTTAGCCAATACGGGATCAAAACCTTTCATATAAAATGCGTCCTTTAATACCCCGTTCGGCAATAATACCTCGTGCCCCATTTTCCCTAATTCATCTGCTACTTTTTTACTCTATCTGTAAAAGACAAACTAGAACACACGCAAATTATCAATTTTACCTCTTTTTATTATATCATTTTTCGGTTATTCGAAAAAGCTATTTCAAGGTCTTTTATGTTACCCGGCTTCAACAACTCGCGCCAGGAGTGGCGAGTTCGGGTCTTTACATTCTTTCTAATCCCTGGTATAATTAGGGATAGTTATGAGTAAAAAAGAGTTACATCCTAAAGATTATCGCTATGTCGTGTTTTCGGACGAAACTGCTAGTTTTTCGTTTTTAACCAAATCTACAGCTAAAAGCGAGGAAACCATTAAATGGGAAGACGGTAACGAATACCCATTAGTTAAGGTTCAGATTTCTTCGGCATCGCACCCATTCTTCACTGGCGAAGAGAAGATTATCGATACAGAGGGTCGTGTAGACCGCTTTAAGGCGCGTGCAGAAAAGGCCGCCAAGCTCCGAAATGCGCTCGGCAACAAGGCTAAAAAGGTCGCAAAAGAGGCCGAAAAAAAGGCTAGAGCGAACGATACCACCGAAGCAAAAACCGAATAGCTTCTGTCCGCAACGAAAAAAACTAGCTCCTACCTGGAGTTAGTTTTTTATATAATATCTTCCGCTTTATGTTTTATGTTACAATATAGTTATTAAAAGGAGTTTTTATGTTTGACACAAATGAAGAACGCAAAAAAATGGACAGCGTAGTGCGAAGATTTATGGACGAAATGAAAAAGGTGCGTACTGGACGAGCGCATCCTGATATGGTTTCCGGTGTAAAAGTGGAAGTTTATGGACAATTTATGCCGCTGAATCAGGTAGCGAATATCACAGCAACGGATGCTACGCTTCTAACTATTACGCCGTTTGATCCGTCAAATATCCAAGCAATAGCAACTGCCATTCGCGCGGATCAGTCTTTAGGTCTAAACCCATCAGATGATGGGCGGGTTGTTAGGGTGCCGATTCCACCATTAACAGAGGATAGACGCAAGGAAATTGTCAGAAACGCTTCCTCTAAGGTGGAGGCGGCAAAAGTTGCGCTTCGAAATGTACGAGAAGATGCGAGGAAGTCTATTAAGAATACCGAAGAAATGAGCGAGGATCTCAAAAAACGCGCCGAGAAGGACATCGACGAATTAACTAAAGAGTATACTAATAAAATCGAAACAGAATTCAAATCTAAATCTGAAGAAATTATGACATTATGAGTCTAACACATCTTGGAATTATCGCCGACGGGAATCGTCGGTGGGCAACAAAAAATGGCTTACCGAAGATTGAAGGACATACGCAAGGACTGCAAACTATTGAAAAATTGGTAGCCGCTGCAGCGATAGCAAAAATCCCATACATCAGTTTCTATGTCTTTTCGACCGAGAACTGGGGAAGAGACGAGAGCGAAGTTTCGCACATTATGAAATTAGCCGAGACTAAGATTATAAGAATGGCTAAAAAAATGTCAAAGAATAATATTAAGTTGCTAATTTTGGGTGCTCGAAGAAGAGTTAGCCCCAAACTTGCCTCGTTGGGTAGGAAAGCGGAAGAACTCACGCAGGATTGCACCGGAACTACCGTTTGTTTCTGTTTTAACTACGGAGGTGAGCAAGAAATTGCCGATGCTGCCAATATCGCAATGGAAGTAGATGGCGAGATTTCGCCTACCACCATCCGTAAGCACTTGTATCACCCAGAAGTTCCCGACGTCGACATGGTCGTGAGGACTTCCGGCGAAGAACGAATCTCCGGGTTCATGCTGTGGCGTATTGCTTACGCCGAGATGATGTTTGTCAAGAAATTTTTTCCCGAGATGAATGAGGAAGATATCACAATGATAATCAATGAATATAATAAACGCCATCGCAGATTTGGTAAGTAGTGTTATAATAATCTTATGGATATATTTTTAGGTGTGATTGTTGGGCTTCTCGTACTAATGTTTTTAGTGACAGCTCACGAATTTGGCCATTTTCTGGTAGCTAGAAGAAATGGTGTAAATGTTTTAGAGTTTGGTATTGGTTTTCCGCCTAGAGCAATAGCTTGGAAAAAAGATCAAAAAACCGGCAAGTGGAAAAGGCTTCCCCGTGCCGAATGGAAGCAAGAAAAAATTTCAAAAGTCGTATTTTCTGACAAGAAAAACCAAGGTTTGGCTCAGAACGGCATGATTTTTAGTCTAAACTGGCTACCGATTGGTGGTTTTTGCCAGATGGACGGAGAGTCCGCTATCGATAATAGGGATGGGACTTTCGGAAAAGCAAGTTTCTGGTCTAAAACTAAGATTTTGTTTGCCGGCGTAACGATGAACTGGCTGGTTGCTATCGTCATTTTCACGATTTTAGCTTGGACTGGTTTACCAGATTTTTTGGATGGACAGTTCACAGTGCAAGGTGATACTAGGATAGAATCAGTTCCGGTGCAGATTTTGTCAGTAGCAGAAGGTTCGCCGGCCGAAATGGCAGGAATGAGAGCTGGCGATTATATTATAGGGGTAGGTTCAAACGACGTGATAGAAAACACGGAAAACATTACTTTAGAAGACATCACTAGTTATAATAACGATCACGCTGGGAAAGAGGCAACTTATAAGATTCAGAGAGCAGGCGTGACAGGACCACAGACTGAAATGATTCGCGCGACTCTAAACCCACCCGAATCTGACTACTTTCTGGGCATCACAATGGCCTCGTCACAAAAGACCTCATACTCTACTTGGTCTGCTCCAATTGTGGGGGTAGGGCTCACTATCCAGCTCACCGGTGAGACCTTTAAGGGACTGGGGGAAATGGTCTGGAACCTCATTTCTGGTATCGGCTCTCAATTTAGTCTGGATCAGGTGGTGCGAGAAAATGGACAACAGGCCATCTCTGCTGTAGGCGATTCCGTCTCCGGGCCAGTGGGGATTATTGGCGTACTGTTTCCGGCTTTCACGGCAGCTGGACCAGCCAACTTAGCGTTTCTTGCGGCGTTAATCTCAGTTTCGCTAGCCTGTATGAACGTTTTACCAATACCAGCATTAGATGGCGGTAGGTGGTTCTTAATTGCCCTCTACAAGATTCGTAAAAAGAAACTCACCAAAGAGATTGAAGAAAAGATTGTCTCGAGGGCATTCATGATTCTGCTAGCCTTAATCTTAATCGTGACCGTACTAGATATAGTGAGAATCGCAAGATAATGAAAAAAACCGTTGATAATCATAGACGAAAACCTTTAGGGATTATTTTAGCCGAGAAAAAAACGCTTCGTCTGGTGATTTATATAATAGCATTACTAATTTGGGTAAGTATGGTATTTTATGTAATGAAATACCTAGTGGGCGGAATCGCCTCATTGTTAGCGCAAACTACTAGCCTACCGGTGCCTTATATTTCGGCATCTTGCGATATTTTACTAAGTTTAGTTACGGCTGGCATTATTATTTTAACTCCGAAATGGATGGAGGTCTTACTGCCCAAAATAACCCACACCAAGAAGAAACACCTAAACCAAAAGGTTCAATGGAAGAGCTTGGCCAAAGAACTGGGCTTAACTAATCTCCCCACCTGGACCGATATCGGTCTAGCTCCAATCGGATACATTGTGTATGTTTTGTTGGCGTTGGCTTTTGAAAGCCTTTTTGGCCTATTCCCGTGGTTTAACGCCAATGAGACCCAAGACGTTGGATTTAGTTATTTCACATCAAAACCGGAATTAATTTTTGCTTTTTTTGCTTTAGTCGTCGTGGCCCCAATCGCTGAGGAGATTATTTTTAGAGGCTATTTGTATGGAAAATTACGCGAGAAAACAGCAACAATAACTTCTAGTAAGACGTCTACTATAATATCCATTCTTCTCGTCTCCTTGCTATTTGGTGTAGCACACGGTCAGTGGAATGTGGGCGTGAATGTCTTTGCGCTGTCCATCATTCTATGTATGTTGAGAGAAATCACGGGCACAATCCATGCCGGAATATTATTGCATATGTTGAAGAACGGAATTGCTTTTTACTTAGTTTATGTTCTAGGTATGGGGCTACTGTGATATAATTATCGCATGAGACTATCTAAAACTTTTATTAAAACCTTAAGAGACGCTCCTAAGGACGAAACGGCCGTTAATGGAGCCTTGCTTACGCGGGCGGGATATGTTCATAAAGAAATTGCTGGTGTATACGATTATTTACCACTGGGCATGAAAGTGATTGAAAATATTAAAGAGATTATCCGTGACGAACTAAATAAGATTGGTTGCGAGGAAGTTAATATGGCAGCCCTACAAAACCCAGAGCCATGGGAGAAGACTGGGCGATTTTCTGATCAAGAAGTAGATATTTGGTTTAAAACCGAGTTGGCCTCTGGCGGGGAACTCGGTTTAGCTCCTACACATGAAGAGCCGATTACGGAATTAATGAAGTCGTACATTCATAGTTATAAAGATTTGCCAGTTTATGTGTACCAATTTCAAACTAAGTTTCGCAACGAACTACGCGCAAAGTCGGGGATTCTGCGCGGACGAGAATTCTTAATGAAAGACCTTTACAGTTTTAGTGCCTCCGAAGAAGGCCTGGATACATTTTACGTAGAAGTAGAACAGGCCTATCGACGAATTTTTGACCGACTAGGAATCGGTGATTGTACTTACGAGACTTTTGCGAGCGGCGGAATATTCTCAAAATACTCACACGAATTCCAAACTGTATTACCAATCGGCGAAGATACTATTTATTACAATGCCGATAAATCCGTAGTACTAAACAAAGAAGTGTTTAACGATGAGGTATTAGAAGATCTCGGTGCAGCAAATGAAAAATTCGAAACTACCTCAGCGGCTGAAGTTGGGAATATCTTTAAACTCAAATTTAAATATTCTGAACCCCTTGGGCTAAAATACATCGATGAGTCCAATGAACAACGTACTGTATATATGGGCTGTTACGGGATTGGCGTATCTAGGTTAATGGGCGTAATTGCAGAAAAGTTTGCCGACAAAAAAGGTCTAGTCTGGCCAGAAACAGTTGCCCCATTTAAGTATTATCTAGTTGGAATTGGTGAGCGCGGAGCCAAGAAAGCTGAAATGGTTTACACGGCAAATGAAAGCAACATTTTATTTGACGATAGAGATAAGCGTCCAGGAGAAAAGTTCGCAGACGCAGAGCTTATGGGGATTCCATATCGTATTGTTATCTCCGATAAAACTTTAAAGAATAACCAAGCCGAAGTTACAGTTCGCGCTACCGGCGAAACGAGAATGATAAATCTCGATGAGCTAGAACAAGAAGTATTGTAGTTTTTGTTAATTTATCAACTATAAAATACATACCTTGGTACTGCGACATAATGCGGGGAAACTGACAGGATTAATAATAAAAGGTGACATACCTAAAATTTTGGGGAAGAAAGACTGGACGGACTCTGCCTGATTTTAGATTATATTATGGTGCGTTCTTGGAATAATCTTCTTGACTTGGGTTGGGTTTTCGTATAAACTAGATAAAGTTATTGGAGTTACGGTTATGATTAAGAAAACAATTAGTTTGACTGAGGAGGGGAAGAAAGAGCTGGAGGCAGAGCTCGAAGAATTGATAAATAATCGCCCAGCGATAGCCGAAAAAATTGCTACGGCCAGGGCTTTTGGCGATTTATCTGAAAACGAGGAATATAGTTCAGCTCGCAACGAGCAAAAATTCACTGAAGGACGCATACTTGAGATTCAGGATATTTTGAAAAATGCCACAATTATTCATGGTGGCAAAAAAGATAAGGTAGATTTGGGTGCTGTAGTGAGTCTAGATATGGGCGGGCGCAAGGTGGAATATTCGATAGTCGGTCCGACCGAAGCTAATCCACTCGAAGGTAAGATTTCCAACGAATCGCCGATTGGTAAGGCCTTACTGGGCAAAAAAGCAGGCGAGTCTTTTGACTTCAATGGTAAGAGCGTAAAGATTGTCGAGATTAAATAGTTATCAGTTATCATTCGGCATCCGTAAGCGGTTCGTCACATCTTGGAAATTTACGTAATAGGATAGAAATTTTTGTTGCCCAACCTCTTGGTTGTCGAAGCGTAAGTTTTATTATTTTTTAGTATCGGTAAATTAAGAGGGACGTTTTACTATCTAATCCCTAGTTTATGAGAAAGTAAAATAGTCACGATCGATTCTTTTT
>JAEEGL013844427.1_pt1 | contig 33827 bp, 24 predicted proteins | sample 9134231 | NCBI WGS metagenome assembly JAEEGL01 (sample SAMN16246548, study PRJNA631951) | gut metagenome | biome: gut microbiome; feature: rumen; material: fiber-attached | host: Bos | place: Iran: Karaj | collected 2018-10 | reverse complement strand
GACCGAGGGCGCAGACCGCCTCTTCCTCGGTGCCGAACACGGCAAAGGCCGACGATCCGCTGCCGGACATCAGCGCTCTGCCGAACAGTCGGCGCAGCCCGGCAAGAAAGTCTCCGGCCGCCGGGCAGACGGTCGGCAGGACCTCCTCGAAGCGGTTGTACAGGCCGTCGGCGACGGTGCCGGCGCAGCCCGAGTCAAGCGCGCACATGAGCCTGTCGGGGCGCTCGGCCTCATGGCCGAGAAAGTTCCCGTGAAGGCGGTCGAGCTCCGAGTAAGCGCCGGGGGTGCTGATGCCCATTACGGGCTTTGAGATGAGCAGATGGAGCTTCGGGCCATTCAGCCTCGGACCGGTAAGCTCGCCGGCCCCGCCGACCCGCCGGAGCCCTCCGGCAAGGCAGAAGGGCACGTCCGACCCTACCCGGGCCGCGACGTCCCGGAGGCCGGACACGCCGAGAGGCCCTCCGCAGAGGCGTTCGAGCGACGCCAGAACGGCGGCCGCGTCGGCGCTGCCGCCTCCGAGGCCGGCCTGCGACGGGATCCGCTTGTCGATCCTTATCCTGCAGCCCCCTCCGGCGCCCGAGGCCGCGAAGAAGGCCCCGGCGGCCCTGGCAGCCGTGTTCTCGCGGCCGCAAGGCAGGGACGGGTCCGAGCACGAGAGCTCTATCCCGCCGTCTGTCAGCTCGACCCTGACGGTGTCGCTGAGCGAGACCGACTGCATCACGCTGTCAAGAGTGTGATAGCCGTCGGGCCTCTTACCGGCGATCTCCAGGAACAGGTTGACCTTGGCATACGCGTTCAGCACCTCGAACCTTCCCATGCTACCTCCCGAAGCCCGGCCCGGGGACGGGCCGCTTTTGCATTATATAATAATACCACATCTGCGGTCTGAAATCAATAGAAAAAGCGGTCTCCGGGGCGCCCGTAAGTTGACTTCCGGCCCGGCAAGGAGTATAATATTGTCAATGAAAGAATACCCGCCGGACGACGTCCGGCGGAACGAAAAGAGGTCTTTTTCAATGTCCGACGAAACAAGAAACGAGAAAGCCGGCGCCGGCGAGGCGGCCGCGGACAAGGAGCGCGACGGCGCCAGAAAGGGCGGTATCACCGTCGAGACCAACCACATCTTCCCGATAATCAAAAAATGGCTCTATTCGGACAAGGACATCTTGCTGCGAGAGATAGAGTCCAACGCCTCCGACGCCATCGTTAAGCTGCGCAGGCTCGACTCGCTGCGCGAGTACACCCTTCCCGAGGGCGAGGACCTGCGGGTGACCGTCGAGCTCGACCGCGAGGCCGGCACGCTCACCGTGACCGACAACGGCATCGGAATGACGGAGGATGAACTCTACAGATACATCTGCTCCATCGCCCTGTCCGGCGCGCTCGACTTCATACAGAAGTACGAGAAGGAGGACGGCTCGGATTCCGCCTCGAACGGCATCATCGGCCACTTCGGCCTCGGCTTCTACTCGTCCTTCATGGTCTCCGACACCGTGGAGATCGACACGCTCTCTTATACCGGAGGGCAGGCCGTGCACTGGATCTGCGGCGAGTCCGGAGAATACAGCGTGACCGACTCCGACAGGACCGAACGCGGCACGTCCGTTACCATGCACATATCCGACGCCGAAAAGGAGTACCTCGATCCCTTCCGCATCCGCGGCATACTCGACAAGTACTGCTCCTTCATGCCAGTCCCGGTATATTTCGATGACGGCAGCGGGAACTCCGCCGGCAGTACGGACGGTGAGGACGGGCCGGACGGCGCAAAGGACGCTGAGGCGGCCGGACCGAAGCCGGTCAACGAGACCATCCCGCTGTGGGCCAGACCGGCCTCTGAGATCACGCCCGAGGAATACAACGCCTTCTACCGCAAGCTGTTCGGCGACGCCGACGACCCGCTCTTCTACATCCACATAAACGCGGACTATCCGCTCAACTTCCGCGGCATCCTCTACTTCCCGAGGATCCGCACCGAGACCCAGTCGCTCGAGGGCCAGGTAAAGCTGTATTACAACCAGGTCTTCGTCGCCGACAACATAAAGGAGGTCCTCCCGGACTATCTGCTCATGCTGCGCGGCGCCCTCGACTGCCCCGAGCTTCCGCTCAACGTCTCAAGAAGCTATCTGCAGGACAACCAGTACGTAAAGCGCATCGCCCAGTTCATAGTGAAGAAGGTGGCGGACAAGCTAAACTCCCTGTGCCGCACCGACCGCGAGAAGTACGAGAAGGTCTACGGCGACATCCGCATCTTCATAGAGTACGCCTGCCTGCGCGACCGCAAGTTCTACGACAGGGTCGCCGGCAGCCTGCTGCTGAGACTGACCGACAGGCGCTGCATGACCATCGACGAGTACCTCGAGAAGGGCGGCAGGCCCGGCCCCGCCGAAGCGGACGCAAAGGATGAGACCCCCGAAGGAGCCGCGGATGCCGCGCAGGCCCCCGAAGGAGCCGTGCAGGCCGAGACTCCCGCCGGCGGCGGAGCGGAGGCGGAGTCCGGATCCGGAAGCGCCGCAGGCTCCGGCGACAAGCCCCTGTACGGCACGGTGTATTACACGTCCGACCCCGCCCTTCAGGCGCAGTACGTGTCCATGCTCACTGCAAGCGGCATCGGCGTGGCCGTCTTCGATCTGCTCCTCGATTCGCAGTACCTGACCTCGCTCGAGGAGTACCGCGAGGGCCTGCGCTTCGTCCGGGTCGACTCCGACATTTCCGAAGCCCTCGAGAAGACCCCGGACGGCCCGGCCGAGGCCGGCGAAGCCCTCACCTCCCTCTTCCGCAGGATCTCCGGCAACGACAAGCTCAAAGTCTGCGCCGAGAAAATGAAGGACGCCGGCGTCCCCGCCGTGCTGCTGGTGAGCGAACAGTCCCGCCGCTTCGAGGACATGATGAAGCTTTACGCCGCCCCCGGCGACGACCGCCCGCAGTTCCCTCTCGACTACACCCTCACGCTCAACACGGCCGCCCCCTCGTTCGCGAGACTGTCCGAACTAGCCGACTCCGGCGATCCGGGCACCGACACTTACGCGTCCTTCGTCTACCGGCTTGCGCTGCTGGCTCAGAAGAAGCTGACGGCCGAGGAGCTCTCAGCCTTCCTCTCCGACAGCTACCGGATCCTAGGCATGATATGACTGACGCCGCCCGCGGGCGGCTGATGAAGGAATGAAGAAAAAAGCCGCCCTTCGGGGCGGCTTTTTTGTTTTTTCCGGTCCTTTATTCCCCGGACTGTTTCATCGACTTCAGCGCGCGCGCCAGCTGATCCGGGCACGAGGTCGGTTTGAAGCCGCATCTTATGCCCTCCAGGCGCCTGATCGCCTCGTTCATGTGCATGCCGGTGACGAGGGCCGCGACGCCCTGCGTGTTGCCGCTGCAGCCGCCGTGGTACTTTACGTATGTGATGACGCCCCCGTCGTCGACCTCGACGTCGATGGCCGAGGAACAGGTTCCGGAGGTCTTCCAGGTTATCTTTTTCATGAGCTCTCCTTTCGGGTCCGCTGATCAGCGTAAGTTGTGTTTATTATTTTTATCGGTTCCGCTGATCCGCGCCGGTCGTGTATCTGCCCTTCGGGTTCACTTGTCCCCGTCGGTTATGTATATGACCTCGTCCGGCGGGACCAGGCCCAGCAGTTCCTTCGCGAACTTTTTGACGTAGTTCTCGTCCATCGGGGATGAGATGTAATAGTTCAGCTCGTCGATGCGTCCGTCGAGCTTCTCGAGGTTCTTCTCGAGTATCTCCTTCTGCTGAAGTAGCCGCGTGTAGTCCATGAACATCTTGAAGGATATTATAACAAGGAACAGCACGATTATGACGGCGGAGATCTTTATGAATATGCCGGCCTTGCCGAGGGGGGTGTCGTCCCCGGCGGCGGATGGCCTTGTCCTTCTGTCAGGCACGCCCTCACCTCCGTTTCCGTCAGCCGCCGGTCCGGGCGGGTCCGGCGTCCGCGGCCTGTCCCTCGTCGACGACCTCGTAGAGCTCGGACGCCCCGTCCTTGCCTACGGTCTCGGCGACCTTCAGCACACGCACGGTCAGCGGCCTGCGCCCGAAGCCGATCGTGATGAGGTCGCCGGGCTTCACCTCGTAAGAGGCTCGCGCCGTGCGGCCGTTGACAGTGACCCGCTCGCCGTCGCAGGCCTCGTTGGCGACGGTGCGGCGCTTTATGATGCGGGATACCTTCAGATACTTGTCAAGTCTCATTGCTGCAGTCCTCCGCGGCAGGTCCGGCAAAGCCGGAGTAAAAGCCCCTGATCGCGTCGATCAGTCCGTCGCAGGTGCCCCTGCTGAGGTATTCGTAAGGATATTTGGGATTGTAATACCTCTTGATGGCCGCCCCGTCCGCGGCGTCGCCGCGCACGAACTTCGCGACGGCTCCCGCGCCCACGGCAATGATGGAATGGATCTCCTCCATCATGTAGATGTTGTACCTGCCCTCCCTGCCCGGCACGGAGAAACCTACGTTCTCGTAGTTGCCGACGGTGTTCTTCTGGCGGTACATATAATAGGGGATGTATCCGGCCTGGCGGAGCTTGATCTGCGAGTAGTCCACGCACTTTCCGGCGTCTCCGCCCCTCATCGAGTAGAGGTTGTCCGTCTGGCGGAACTGCGACGAGCGCTTTATGCAGAAGGTGTGGACCGTGACGTTGCCCGGGTGCAGGGCGATGATCCCGTCCACAGACTGGGAGAAGCGGGTGAAGTTGTCGCCCGGCAGACCGGCGATGAGGTCGGTGTTTATGGTCCCTATGCCGGCGTCCGACGCCAGCTCGTAAACCCTGAAGAAATCGTCTACGGTATGGTGACGTCCGATGCCCTCCAGCACCTCGGGGCAGAGGGTCTGCGGGTTGACGCTTATGCGGTCGACGCCGAACGAGCGGAGTATGTCCAGCTTTTCTCTTGTGATAGTGTCCGGGCGGCCGGACTCGAAGGTGAACTCCTCGGGCTCTGCCCCTCCGAGGCCCTCTCTCAGCACTGACAGTATCCTGACTATCTGCTCCGGCTCGAGCACGGTCGGAGTCCCCCCGCCGAAGTAGACGGTCTTGACGTTCAGTCCGTAGCTGCGGATCTCGCCGCATATGCGGACGATGTCGGCGCACAGCCGGTCGACGTAATCCGGGATGAGGGACAGCAGGCGCTTAGACGTGTACGAGACGAACGAGCAGTAGGCGCATCTGGTCGGACAGAACGGGATCGAGACGTAGATGCTGCAGTCGCGGGGATCCGGTCTGCCGACGATGCGCTGCTCGTTGAGCGCGACGTCGGTGGCAAGCACGGCCTTCTTCGGGAAGACCATGTAGTCCATGACGAGCGTCTTCCTGACGCGGGTCTTGCTGAGTCCCTTTTTGAGCAGCTCGGTGGCGACCTTTGCCGGCCTCACGCCGGTGAGTATTCCCCATGACGGGCGGTATTCCATGAGCTCGCCGAGCGCGGCTATGACGGCCTCGCCGACGGCCTGCTTGCCGCACCGCTCGACGGAAGAAGGATCGGACAGGGCCCTCTCCTTTTCGGCCCTTGCGGTCCTCCCCTCGTACGCGGCCTCGGCGCACGCCCGGAACACCTCTCCCTCTGACGTCAGCGAGACCGAGAGCTCGGGCACGCCCGGGCCGGGCTGCTCGAATGACGGGAACGATGCGCCCGGGAAGAACACCATACACAGCGTCTGGACGTAATATCTGTTGATATCGCCTTCTATGTGAAGTATCATTGTGAGAATCCTCTTGAGACCGTGTGCACGTTCCTGAGAGCGCGCAGTCTCGATACAATGGAATTAAAGTGGTCCGTGTTCTTGCACGCTACCTTGACGGAGACGGATACCGTCCCGTCCTGACGGTGCATCGAGTTTATCTGAAGGATGGCGACGCGCATGTCGGCCAGCGCGCTCGTGATATCGGCTATGACGGTGTACGAATCGGATGCCACTATGCGGATGTTGGACTCGTAGACGCCCGCCGCGGCTGACGAGGCGTTCTCCCACTCGACCCTGACCCATCTGTCGGCCCGCTCGGGCACCTGCAGTCCGTTGCGGACGTTGGGGCAGTCGAGCTTGTGGACGGAGATCCCGAAGCCTTTTGTAATGAAGCCGATGATCGGGTCCCCGGGGAGCGGTGTGCAGCACTTCGCGAACTTGACGGCGCACCCCGCGGCCCCGTCCACTATGACGCCGCTGTCGGTGCGTATGTTCTTCGGCTTCGATGTGACCACGTCCTCCGTGGTCATGGGTACCTCGGGCTCCTCGGGCCTCACCTGGCGGTCGAACTCGTCGCGCAGCTTGGCTATGAGCTTGGTGAGCGGTATCCCTCCGTAGCCGATAGTGTTGAACATGTCCTCGGCGTTGGAGAAGCCGTTGCGCCCGGCCACGGCCTCGCAGACCGCGTTCAGCTGGGCGTCCGTGAAGGGCCGTCCGGACTTGCGCAGCTCGGTCTCTATGGCGGCGCGCCCGACCTGGATGTTCTCCGCCCTCTTCTCCTTCTTGAACCAGGCGCGGATCTTCGTGCGCGCCTCCGAGGTCCGTACGATGTTCAGCCAGTCGCGGCTCGGCCCCTTGGACGCCGACGAGGTGATGATCTCGACGATCTCGCCGTTCTGCGGGACGCGGTCGATGGGCACTATCATCCCGTTTATCTTGGCGCCGACCATCTTGTTGCCGACGGCGGAATGGATGCTGTAGGCGAAGTCAATGACCGTCGAGCCGTAAGGCAGGGCGATGACGTCGCCCTTGGGAGTGAACACGTAGGTCTCGTCGTGGAAGACGTCGGTCTTGAGCGCCGCCAGGAACTCGTCGGGGTCGCGGGTGGCGTCCTCGGTCTCGATCAGCTTTGCTATCCATTCGAGCCTCTTGTCGAGCTCCGCGCCGCTCTGCTCGCCCGTCTTGTACTTCCAGTGGGCGGCCAGACCGTACTCGGCTATCTCGTGCATCTCGCGCGTGCGGATCTGGACCTCGAACGGTATGCCGTCGCGGCCTATGACCGTCGTATGGAGCGAGCGGTACATGTTGGGCTTCGGTGTGGATATGTAGTCCTTGAAGCGGCCGGGGATCGAGTTGAAGAGCTCGTGGATGATGCCGAGGACGGTGTAGCACTCGAGCTCCGTCTCGACTATTATGCGCAGGGCGTAGAAGTCGTAGATCTCGTCGAAGCTCTTGTTCTGGGTATACATCTTCTTGTAGATCGAGTATACCGTCTTTATGCGCCCCTCGAGCGAGAACCTGATCCCGTATTCGGTCAGCTTGGTGTCGACGAACGACCGCACGCTGTCGATGAAGTCCCTGTGGTTGCCGTATTTCTTTTCTATGTCGTCCCTGACCTCGCGGTAGCCTATGGGGTCGAGGTACAGCAGGCCGAGGTTCTCGAGTTCCTGCTTGACCTTCTGCATGCCGAGCCTGTGGGCCAGCGGCGCGTAGACCTGCATGGTCTCGAGGGCGATGATCCTCTGCTTGTTCTCGGGCTTGGCACCGAGAGTCCGCATGTTGTGCAGGCGGTCGCAGAGCTTTATGAAGATGACACGTATGTCCCGGGACATGGCCAGGAGCATCTTGCGCAGGTTCTCGATGTGCTCCTCTTCCTTGTCCTCGACCGATAGCGCGACGATCTTCGTAAGGCCGTCCACCAGCATGGCGACGGTCTTGCCGAACTGCTTCTCGAGCTCTGTCAGGTTCGTGCGGTCTGCGCAGTCCTCGACAGTGTCGTGCAGCAGGGCGGCGCAAATGGAATCAGTGTCCAGGTGCAGGCCCGCGACTATCTCGGCCACGGCCAGCGGGTGCGATATGTAAGGCTCGCCGCTGTCGCGGAACTGGCCCTCGTGGAGCGCCGAGGCGTACTCGAACGCGCGGCGGATCTTCTCGGTGTTGTACTGGCTGCCGGAGGCGTCGAGTATGGTTATGAGTTTTTCGAACCGTTCCAGGATCTCGCGGGACCGGACGGCCGTTGCGTCGTCTGACATGTGCGCCTCCGTATCAGGTGTCCCCGCACTGCGCCCTGAGGTTGCGGAGCAGCACCGAGGATTCGAGATCGACCTTGACCGGATGGCTCACCCTCACGACCGACACGTAGTCCTGGGGGAGGGCCCATTCGCTGGCCTGGGAATCGGGGACGCAGGGATACTGGCTGACCTTCAGCAGATCGAGCTCCGCGAAGATGGCCAGCAGCAGCTTGTATTTCACGTAGTTTATCTTCCGGTCCGCCGGGAAGCGCCTGTTCATCAGGAACATGATGTACTGGTCGCTGAAGGAGTCCCTCCCTCCGCGGATGAGATCGTTCACGACGCCGTAGAAGTTGACAAAGTCGGTCCGGTCGGGCAGATAGCGGTCCGACTGGGAAAAGACGGCGCCGGCCATGAGCTCGGCCACCTTCCTGCGGTCCTCCACCCTCTGGCGGAAGAATCTGGTCGAGAAGCTCATGTCCTGAAGAATGAGCTGGGCGGAGGTCTCGCCCATGTACCTGTTCACGCTGAGCGTGAACAGCAGGTCGACGGAATCGTCCTGGTCGTAGTTGAGCGAGGCCGGAGACATGCCGAAGAAGATGGCCTGAAAGCGGAGGCCGTCCTTCTCGACGAGGATCTTGGTGTGCTTGCCGTCGCTGATCGGCCGCAGCGATACCACCCGCGCGTCCCTGAGTATGAACACAGGGGGCGGATTGCCGGTCCCGCAGGGCTCCATGAGCTTCTTTATGTTCTCGGCAAGGTCCAGCGTGATCTGCGAGGCGGATATCTCCATGTCGGCCTCGTACGTCACGGTGAAGTCGAGGTCTCCGAACTGGGACCTCGCGTATTCGTTCAGCCTGCGGCGGAACTCGGGCAGGTTGCCGCGCGTCACCGAGAGGCCGGCGGCAAGCTCGTGCCCGCCGTAGCGCAGCAGCAGCCCGTCGCAGTACGACAGGGCCGAAACCAGATTCATGCCCTTGACCGAGCGCCCGGAGCCCTTGCCGACGTCGAGCGGCGACGGCAGCCCCGGCGTCCTCATGCCCTCGAAGGTGACGAGGATGGTCGGTTTTGCGTATTTTTCCGTCAGCCTCGACGCGACGATGCCTATGACGCCCTGGCGCCATTTGTCGTCGTCGAGCACTATGACGCTGTCGTCGAAGAAGGACTCGTCCTCCTGTATCCTGGCTATTGCCTCGGAGGCTATCCTGTTCTCCTCCATCTGGCGGGACAGGTTGATCTCGCACAGCTGGGCGGCGATCTCGGAGGCCTCGTCGTCGCTCTCTGACAGCAGGAGCTCGACGGCCAGAGACGCGTTGTCCATGCGGCCGGCGGCGTTGAGTCTCGGGGCGATGGTGAAGCCTATGAAGCTGGCCGTTATATCGCGGCTCTGCTCCTTCTTCCTGGATGAGGCCTCGATGAGGGCGGCGATGCCCTTGCGGGGCGACGACTGGATCTTCTTCAGACCGAACGACACGAGCATCCGGTTCTCGTCTACGACCGGCATGACGTCCGCGACGGTTCCTATGGCGACGAGGTCGGCGTACTTCAGCAGCACGGCACGTTCGGCCTCGAAGCGGTCCCTGCCTTCGGCGTCCGCGCGGTCCATCTCGAGGGCGGAGATCAGCTTGTATGTGACTCCCACCCCGGCAAGTTCGCGGAAGGGGTATGTGTCGCCCGGCCTGTGCGGGTTGACGATGGCCACCGCGGGGGGAAGCTCGGGGCGGCACTCGTGGTGATCCGTCACGACGGTGTCGATGCCCAGCGAGGCCGCGTATTCGATCTCCTCAATGGATGTGGTCCCCGTGTCGACGGTTATGATGAGGGTTACGCCCCGCTCGGCCAGGCGGTCGACCGACTCGCGGCTCATGCCGTAGCCGTCTGCCCTCATGGGGATGTAGTAGCCGGCATGCACGCCGCGCGACACCAGATAAAGATAGAGCGCGCTGACGGAGGTGACGCCGTCGACGTCGTAGTCGCCGAAGATGGCGACCTTCTCGCGGCTGTCCCCTATGGCTCTCTTTATGCGGGCGACGGCCCTGTCCATGTCGGTGAGCAGGAAGGGGTCCCTGCCCGAGATGTAGTTGTTGTGGATGAAGGCCGCGGCGGCCTCGACCGAGCCGCAGCCGCGGTCGAACATGAGTTCGGCCAGGCACGTAGGAATGTTGAACTGGGCCGCTATCCTGCCCGTTATCTTTTCTCTCTCGGCCCTGTCTGCGTCCGGGAAGGCCGGTTCCCGCAATACCCATCTTTTCTTTTTTTCATTCGAATTCATAACTCGAGTCACAATCACTTTCACATGTACATATTATCATTAAAAATGAACAGTCACAAAACTCCCGTCCGGCCGGGCCGGAAGGGCAAAACATACCGGCGCCGCGTTCAGCTGCCTGCGGTACCGTTCCCGCCGGCCGGGACGCCGTCCTCGTTTGCCGGGGCGGCGTCACTCCCAGCGGACCCGTCGGGTCCGACGGGCGCGGAGGATACTATCCCGGTTATCTCGGCGTCGCAGCGCCTCTTTCCCGCCGAGCGGGAGTAGACCGACACCCCCAGCATGCACAGCGAGAGAGCGCCGAAGGCGGCCAGAAGCGCAAGGGATTCCCTTATCACGCCGCAAAGAGCGAAATAGACCCCGATAGATACGGCCACGGGGAGGATGAAAACCAGAAAACAGTAAAAAAGAATGACGCCCGAGCGGCTCTCGACGGTAACGCTGTCGCCGGGCTTCGCACCGACGGTGTTGATGGCGCGGGTCCTGGCGGTCTTGCCGCCGCCCCCCATGAGGGTGCAGGCCGAGCAGCCGCCGTCGCCGGTCTGTTTGTGGCAGCCCTCGCAGGCAGACATGCGGCCGGTCTCGACCGTTGCGAAATCGCCGTCGACGCTGACGACGGTGGCCCTGGATGTCACGGTCAGCCTCCCGTTATGCCGTCCACGGCTCCTTCGCCGGTCTGCGGCGAGCCGCCTGTCGGCTCAGCCGGTTCGGTGACGGGCTCGGGTCCGGTCTCGGGCGGCTGCTCGGTGTCGGGCGGCTGCTCGGTGTCGGGCGGCTGCTCGGTGTCGGGGACGACGGGGACGAAGGTGACGGTCACGGTGACCGTCCCGGGATCGTTGACGATGCCGACTCCGGCCGGCAGCTTTATCGCGGACGTGGGCACGTTCACGGGCCCCGTCTCGGTGCCTGTGACCGTGTATATTACAAGGTTGCCGATGGACGAGATCAGCGAGGCCTCGCCCTCGAGCTTCAGCGAGGCGGGCGACACCGTCACCGACTCTATCTGCGAGCGGTCGGCGTCGGCGGCGTAGGCGACCTCGAGCGGGCGCACCGTGGACGTCATTATCTGAACGTTGACGTTGACGTTCTCGCGGTCCATGGAGAGGTACTGGCTCTCGACGGGGCGACCCTCTGAGTCGACGGGCGTGAGCTCGGCGTTGTGGACGAAGCTCGTGGTGATCCACTGGCCGGAGAGGTTGAGGTCGGCCCTGACCTCGGCGATCTTAGACACGACAGCCGCGGGTCCGGTGACACTGACTGACCCGACCTCGGAAGTGATGGAGCCGAACGAGAACGACGTCGGCATGGAGAAGGCCGACGGGCGGCAAGTGACGTCTATGTCCCTGGTTATTCGCTCGTCGGTGTAGATCACGATGCCGGTCGGCGAGTATGACTTCAGCGACACCGACGCCGGCACGCTGACCTTGACCGGGACGGTCTGCTTGCCGGTCTCCCTGAGGCCGGAGACGTCGATGTAGGCTATGAAGTCGGAGGATGACAGCTGGGATATGTCCTTGCGCGAGCCCGACACGGTCACGCTGAGCTTGCCCTCGCTGATGTCGTAGATCGACAGGTTGGTATTCTCTGCCAGGGTGTCCGTACCCTCGACCTTGATCTCGATGAGGGTGAAGGTCTTCTCGGAGGTCTCGCTGGTCACGCTTATAACGTAGAGCCAGATCACGAAGGCAAGGACGAGACAGATGATCCTGGGGATGATATAAAGGTTCTTCTTTTCGGCCGCTTCCCCGCCGCGGTCTCTCTGCGCGTCCTTCATCACTTGTCCTCCGGTTTTTCGCTGTTCCTGCGCGTGCCTATGCCCCTGATGCCCTTGCCTATGCGCTGGACCGCGCCGGTCTCGGCGATCATGTAGTCGGTGATAAGGGCCCTGAGCGAGACCGAGTTGTAGTTGCGCGTGAGTTCGCCGTTCATGGCGGCTGATATGGTGCCGGTCTCCTCGGAGACGACGATCACCAGGGCGTCGCTCTGCTCGGACAGGCCGAGGGCGGCGCGGTGGCGCGTACCGAGCTCCTTGTTGACGTCAGCCAGCGAGAGCGGCAGGTAGCAGCCGGCGGCGTGGAGCTTGTTGTCGCGTATTATCACGGCTCCGTCGTGCAGCGGGGCCTTGTCGAAGAAGATGTTGCAGAGCAGCTCGGAGGACAGCTCGGCGTTCACTATGACGCCCTGGGACAGGTAGTCGCCGAGCTTGGTCTCGCGCTCGATGACGATGAGCGCTCCGACCTTGCTGCCGGAGAGCTTGCCCGCGGTCTCGGCGACCACGGAGGCCATCTGCTCGGTCTCGCGGATGTCGGCCTCGCTGACCGGTCTGAAGTTCTTCAGCGATGTCGTGCCGACCCGCTCGAGACCCGCCCTCAGGTCGGCCTGGAAGATCACGATGAACGCGATAAGGCCCACCTGATAAAAGTTCTGGAGGATGTACCTGATGGCCCTCATGTTGAAGATCACGCTGAGGAGCAGCACAGCTATGACCAGACCGAGACCGACCGCAAGCGTGCCGGCGCGCCTGGCCCTGATGAACCTGTATATATAGAACAGGAACACGGACAGCAGAAGGATGTCGACGATGTCCACCAGAGTGATGGATCTCACCGACGTAAGGAAGTTCTCGCCGAAGACCTCCCTGAAAAAATCGCCTACTCCGGAAAATTGATCAAACATGGCCACTACCCCAGTTTATAGTTATAATTATTTTATCACATTCGCGCGCGCTTTTCAATACCGCGGCTTAATATATATTATTAAATATCGTGCGCGGGCGCTATCCCCTGCTCCGGGGCGGAAGAAACAAAAAAGGCCGGTCCTCTCAGTGGATCAGAGAACCGGCCGGTCGGGATCGCGTATGACAGTCTCCGTCTTATGCGGGACGGCGCCGGGCGCCCGCTAGCGGTCCTCCCTGAAGTAGGAGAGCCCCAGCGATGCGGGAGGCTGGTTGTCCCTGCGGTTGAGCAGGCGTATGACTATCAGCACAAGGACCGTGATGAGATACGGCACCATGCCGAAGAGCTTGAGCTGGTTGAACGAGAGCGGCAGATAGGCCGACAGGACGTAGAGACCTCCGAAGAGGATCGAGCCGAAGATCGAGAGCACGGGCTTCCACATGGTGGCGATGACCAGCGCCACGGCCATCCAGCCGAAGGTGTCTATGGCAGCCTCCGAGAAGGTCGTGCCGTTCGACTTGTCCATCACGTAATACAGCCCTCCGAGGCCGGCGACAGCGCTGCCTATGAGCACGAAGGCGTACTTGAAGGCCGAGACGTTGATGCCAACCGCGTCAGCCGTGGCGGGGTTCTCGCCGACGGCCCTGAGAGCCAGTCCCGTGCGGGTCTTCCTGAGGAAGAACGAGGCGCAGACGGCTATGATAATGCCCAGGTAGACCAGTATTCCGTGAGAGAGGAAGATCCTGCCGAAGGCCCCGCTTCCGGAGTAGCCGAACAGGTTCTTGAAGTAGCGGCTGGCCCCGTGGAAGACTATGTCGTTGTTGATCTTCTTCGAGAAGAACCGGAGCACGCCCACGCCGAAGGTGGTGAGCGCCAGGCCCGCGATGTTCTGGTTGGTGTTGAGAGTTACCGTAAGGAAGGCGTATATCAGACCGGCCGCCGCGGCGAACACCATCGCCAGCAGGACGGATACGGTAACGAAGACCCAGCCGGGCGAGGCCGCGGCGTCTGTGGCTCCGGCGCTGCAGATCCAGACGCCCAGGCCGCCGCCGAGCGCGCCGCAGCACATGATCCCGGGTATACCGAGGTTGAGATTGCCGGCCTTTTCCGTGAGAGTCTCGCCGACGCAGCCGAAGAGGAACACGGTGCCCATGGCGATGGCGTCGGTCAGTATGTTGACTATGTTGATACCGCCCAGCATCAGGCAGTCCCCCCTTTCTCTTCACTCTGTTTCTCGCGGACGCGGAAGACCTTTCTTCCGCGGTCGGTGAGCTGCACGTTGTACCTGATGAAGAACTCGGACGCCATCACGAAGAAGAAGACGATGCCGACCGTTATGGAGGCAAAGTCGTTGCTGCCCAGCCTCAGCGAGGCCGCCGCGTACTCGGTGCCCGATGTCAGGAACATGACGAGGAACGACACAAGGGCCATGACAGGAGGATCGAAATTAGCCAGCCAGGCGACAAGTATGGCGGTGAAGCCCTTGCCGCCGACCGAGGCGTTGACCGTGTGCTCGATGGAGCCCGCGTAGAGCGCCCCCATTATGCCGCACATGAGGCCGGACAGGGCCAGGGTCCTTATGATGACTTTCCTGACGTTGATGCCGACGTACCTGGCCGTGTTGACGCTCTCGCCGACAAGGGCGGTCTCGAAGCCGTGCTTGGTATACTTCATGTAGACCGTCATGAAGACCGTCATCAGGGCGACGACCAGCACCGACGGGAAGTATTTGTTGATTATGTTCGGGAACCAGCCGGCGTGCGAGAACAGGTTGACGATGCCCAGCGTCCCCGAGCCGCTCTTGTCCCACACGAAGACCATGTAGTCCACGAGGCCGATCGCCACGTAGTTCATCATAAGCGTGAACAGCGTCTCGTTCGTGTCGAAGAATGCCTTGAACACCGCCGGTATCAGGGCGAACACCACCGAGGCCGCGACCGAGGCCGCTATGATGAGGATTATGACCAGCCAGTCGGGCAACGCGCCCGAGAGGAACTTCATGCAGGCGATGCCGGCAAGGCAGCCCACGAGCACCTGACCGTTCGCGCCCATGTTGAAATACTTCATTTTGAAGGCCGGGACCACCGCCAGGGCGAAGCCCAGCAGCACGGCCGTGTTCTGGAGCAGCGTCCATATGTCTATGAACGGCCCCTTGAAGATCGCCGCGTAGATCTCCAGCGGGTTCTTCCTGACGAGCAGGACCCCGAGCAGTCCCGTCAGCAGCATGGCGGCAAGGACGGCCGCGGCGCGGTAGAGCAGCCCCTTCCACACAGGCAGGGCGTTGTTCTTGCTCACATGGAACAGAGGCTCTCGGACCGGTCTCTGTTTCTGCATATTCTTTCCGGTCATCAGTCCGAGTCCGCCTCCCCTCTGTCGGCTCCGGGCCGGCGCCCGACGTCCGCCCACTCGTCCGGCGAGAGGGCCGAGTCGCTGGCTATCCCGAAGTGCTTGTCCTTCTGTTCCCTCGTAAGATCGACCGCGCCGGTCATCATGAGTCCGAGCTCGTCCTTGGTCACCTTGGACGCGTGGACGATGCCCATGACCCTGCCGTGGCAGAGGACCATGATCTTGTCGCAGAGGGCAAGCATGACGTCAAGATCCTCTCCCACGAAAAGAATGCCGACGCCGCGCTTCTTCTGTTCGTTGAGGATGTCGTATATGAGGTACGAGGAGTTGATGTCGAGGCCCCGCACCGGATAGGCCGTCACTATGACGTTCGGCCCGGATTCGATCTCGCGCCCGACCAGCACCTTCTGGACGTTGCCTCCCGACAGGCGCCGCACAGGCGTCTCGGTGGACGGCGTCACGATGTCCAGGCGCTTTATCAGGGCCTCCGCCCTGCTCCTTGCGCTGCGGCGGTCAACGAAAGGCGTCGAGCCTTCGGAGTAGGTCTTGAGCATCATGTTGTCGGTTATTGAGAACGACGGCGCCAGGCCCATCCCGAGACGGTCCTCGGGGATGAAGCTCATGGAGACGCCCTTCTCGATGATCTCCCTGGGCGGCAGGCCGACGATGGACTCGCCCTTGTGTATTATGGCGCCGGACTCTATCGGCCGGAGGCCGGCGATGGCCTCGCAGAGCTCCTTCTGGCCGCAGCCGGTGATGCCGGCGACGCCCAGCAGCTCGCCGCCGCGGATGTAGAAGCTCACCCCGTCGATGGCCAGGCTGCCGTCGTCGGCCCGGATGCTCAGGTCGCGGATCTCGAGCAGCGGGCTCTTCTTCTCGATCTGAACGCGGTTTATCTCAAGATCTATCTTCTGGCCGACCATCATCTCCGTCAGCTGCTTCTCGTCGGTCTCGGCCGTGTTCACGGTACCGATGTACGCGCCCTTGCGCAGGATGGATACGCGGTCGGATATCTCCATGACCTCGTTCAGCTTGTGGGTGATTATTATGATAGACTTGCCGTCCGCCTTCATGTTGCGCAGGATGGCAAAGAGTTTTTCGATCTCCTGGGGCGTAAGGACCGCCGTCGGTTCGTCGAGTATGAGTATGTCCGCTCCGCGGAAGATGATCTTTATGATCTCGACCGTCTGCTTCTCCGAGACGGACATCTCGTGGACCCGCTTTTTGGGGTCTATCTCGAAACCGTATCTTGCGGCGATCTCGCCTACGCGGGCGTTGACCCGCCTCATGTCGTATTTCTCCGCAGTGCCGAGGATTATGTTCTCGGCGGCGGTGAAGGTATCCACCAGTTTGAAATGCTGATGGATCATGCCTATGCCGTATCCGAAGGCCTCCCTCGGGGAACTGATGACCGCCCTCTCCCCGTGGACGAAGATGTCGCCCGCGTCAGGGTAATAGATGCCGGAGATCATGTTCATGAGGGTCGTCTTGCCCGAGCCGTTCTCGCCGAGGAGGGCCAGGATCTCGCCCTCGTACAGAGAGAGGCTTATGTCCCTGTTGGCCCGTATCATTCCGAAATGCTTCGATATGCCTCGAAGCTCCAGCGCGATCTTCTTTTCCAAAAGTGTGCTCCGATCTCTGAATTGTAAAAAGCCGTGTGCGATGTGTGCCGGAAAAACAAATTGTGGCAAAGCGGAGCCGGAGCTCCGCTTTGCCGGAACGGTCGCGGATCTGTGGTATCAGTATTTCTCGTCGCCGATGATGGAGATGCCGTCGATCTTGATGTTGAAGTACGGGGCGGAACGGTACTCGGATTCATGGAAGTAGCCGTCCTTAATGGCCTCTGTGTCGGGCGTGTACTTGTCGTCGGTGTCGACGTCGGCCTTGTAGGTGGTCAGGGTCTGTCCGCCGACGGTGAACTTGGAGGTGTCGAACACGTGGAGGGTGCCGGCCTTGAGAGCGGCCTTGGCGCTGTCGATGGCCTCCTGGGTGCCGGCAGCGGCGTTCTTGGAGAGGTCGAGAAGGACTACGGAGCCGGTGTCGATGGTGCCGGTCCAGTCTTTGTCGATGACCTTGCCCTCGATGGTGCAGTTGATCATGTACTTGAAGTAGGGAGCCCAGTCGATCTTGGAGGAGACGATATAGGTGTTGGGACCCTGGCTCTCGGTGCTGCCGTTATAGGAGATGTTGGGGACCTTGGCCTCTTCGCAGGCGTTGGGGGCTCCGTAGGAGTCGGCGTGCTGGGAGATGAGGACGCACTTGTCGGTCTCGATGAGCGCCTTGGCGGCGGAGTACTCGGTATCGGTGTCGTACCAGGAACCGGTGAACCTGACCTTCATAGTGGCGGACGGAACGACGGAGCGGACGCCGAGGAAGAAGGAGGTGTATCCGGACATGACCTCGGCGTAGGTGTAGGCGCCGACGTAGCCGACGATGGCCTGCTCGGCGGTGATCTTGCCGCTGTCGATCATTTCCTTGAGCTTCATTCCGGCGGCGATGCCGGCGAGGTATCTGCCCTCATAGATGGCGGCGAAGGCGTTGGAGAAGTTGTCGAGCTTGGCGGTGTGGGCCATAGTGCCGGTGGCGTGGCAGAACTTCACTTTCGGGAATTCCTGGGCGGCCTGGAGCAGGAAGGCCTCGTGTCCGAAGGAGTCGGCGAAGATGACGTCGCAGCCGTCCTTGACCATCTGCTTCGCGGTGTCGTAGCACTGGCTGGTCTCTTCGATGGAGGTGGAGAGCACGAGCTGCTCCTCCTTGATGCCGAGATCCTGCAGGGCTCTCTTCATCGACTCGATGAAGTTCTTGTCGTAGGTGGAGGAATCGTCGTGCAGCGTGATGAGACCGATCTTGATGTTCTCTTTCGTAATGGTCTTGCTGGTGCTGCAGGACACGACGGAGAGAGCAAGAGACAGGATCATGCATACGACGAGGATCGCGGAAAGAATCTTTTTCATAATTCTTACTCCTTTTTATATGATTGAATTCACAGCAAAAGAAACGGGCCCGGATGATCCCGGGTCCCGAAACAAGACCGCCCCGTCGTCAAACGAAGCAAGAACCAACTTATAGTCGGACTGTTTACGGAAGCCCGGTAGAGACTCTCTGACCATATCTCAGAAATTATATAAGTATGCGTATTCGTATTACGGACTCATTATAGCACAAATACCGTTTTTGTCAATAGATTTTTCCGAAAAAACGGACCTCTGATTCGCCGCTGAGGCGGCGTCTCCGAGCGTGAGTTTCAGTGCGCCGGCGTTGACCGCCGCGGTCCCGCGCTTCATCACGGACAGCGCCTCCGGGTCGTACGGCACCGCATAGGCCGGCAGTTCGGGGCTGCGGTAGACCGTGAGCTCATCCCCGAAGACCGGGGACAGCGGGGCCGTCCTGGGCACCGGCCCGTGCACTCCGAGGACGGCAATGTCGTACCTCTCCCCTTCCAGAAACATCCGCCGTACCTCGGGCGACTCCCACGCCGAGCAGCCGCAATAGAGCAGCGACCTGCAGCCGCGGCAGAGGGAAAAGCAGACGCAGGGGTGCGACGAGCGCGAGATCCCGCACGGTCCGGAGAATCTGAGGACGGCGTCGCCGAGGACGGTGAGCTCTCGCCACGGATCGTAGACCGTAAGCGGGACGCCGTTCGACCGGCAGACCTCCGCAAGTTTCAGGAGACAGGCGATGTCCTCTGCCGTCGCGGGCTCGGGCGCCCAGACGCTCCTGACCATGTTGGCCGCGGTGAAGTAGCTCACCGCCGGCGCGTGCCTCGAATGGTAGTGCGTAAGGATGAGCGCGCCGATCTCGGTGGCGCCTCCGGAGCGGGCGTCGCCGAGCGCCTCCCTGAGGGCTGAAGACGAGCCCGACGACATGTCTATGACCGCGGCGCTTCTGCCGCGGAAGACGGCCGCGGTCTCGCTGCCGCCGGGGGAGCCGTCGCCGCCCCTTATCACGACCGTGGTCCCCGGAACGAGCGAGGCTGTGATGAACAGGCACGCCGCGAAGACGGCTGCCCCCGCCGCCGCGGGAAAAACAATGAGCCATTTCCTCCTCAGCCGGAGAATGAGCATGGCGGCGGTGCAGACCGTGACGGGGACAAGGATGTACGGGACGAACGGGTATCTCAGCGACAGCACGACGCCGCGGAGCGAGGATATGCGCGAGGTCATCCTTATGAAGGCAGTGCACAGCAGCCTCGCGTAATAGGCGAACATGCCGCCGAGGAAAGGCAGACGCAGGCAGACGAGGCTGAGCACCGAGAGGATCATGATCCCGAAGGCGACGGGCGGCAGCACAACGTTTGCCGGGAAGGACGCTAGCGAGATCTCGCCGAAGGAGAGGGCGACCGGGAGCAGAGTGAACACGTTCACCGCCGCGCAGCAGGCGGCGGCAACGGCGGTCCTGTCGACGGCGGCGTCCAGGACGCCGAAAAGGCGCGCGGCCCTTCTGCCCCCGGCGCGGCCCCTGAACAGCCGCAGTGTGAGGTCCCTGCGGGAGCGCAGGACCCTGAGACGCGACGACATGAGTCCCCCGAGAGTCGTCATGCCGAGTGTGGCGCACACGGTCAGCACGAAACTTATGTCAGCGCACGAGGCGGGACTTGCGAACAGGATCCCGGATACGGCCGCGGCCAGCGACGACAGTCCGTCGGGCGAGGCTCCCGACAGGAAGCCGGCGTAGGCAAGCGCCAGCATGGCCGCCGAACGGACGGCGCTGAGCGGAAAGCCGAGTATGAACAGATAAAACAGGGCAGCCGACGACACTGCAAAGATCCTGAGGTTCTTCCCCGCCCCCAGCGCGGCAAGGAGCTTCTCCAGCAGCCCCGATATGACCGCAAGATGCATGCCGCTGACGGCAAGCAGGTGCGACACTCCCGAGCGGCGGCAGTCGCGGGTGACGAGCGGACCGGGATCTCCGTCGGCAAGCAGGATCTTTGCCGCGAGCTCGCCCTCCTTACCGCCGAGCGCGCGCCTGAGTTCCGTCGAGAGCCTCCTGCCGATCCTGCCGGCCGTCACGGACGGCGAGGAGCCGCCGCCTGTTATATCGAGATCGTCGTAGGTCTCGGAGCTGACCAGGACGTCTGCGCCGCTGCCGAAGCTCCCGGCCTCCAGGCCGTCCGCGGGGGTTATCACCGTGCCGCCGACGGCAAAACGGCAGCCCTCGTACATATCCGCCGCGTAGGCGCAGCTGAGGACGGCGTCGGCCGAGACGGGCCTGCCGTCGACGGCGGTCAGCCTGACCCGGTACTCCGAGAGATAGGAATAGGCCCTCCCCTCCTCAGTTACGTACCCCTCGACCCGCCTGCCCCCGCCGCAGAGCTCCGCGGCCGTCTTCTCTGCGCGCGAGTAATAAAGCCCGCAGCGCAGACACATGCACAGGCAGACGCCAAGCCCCAGCAGGACCGAGAACAGCCTGTAGCCCGACCTCCTTTTCCCCGATATGAGCAGCGCGGCGGCGCCGATGACCAGCGTTGCCGCCGCCGCGGCCATGGCGGCGGCTCCTCCGAAATAGCGGGCCGCGACGGCCAGCATAACGCATACGGCGGCGCAGACGGCCGCCGGCCTCCCCTTCAGTATCTCCAAGCGGACCTCCGGCAGTTTTTGACTATATTTTAACATATTTTTAACTTTTTGCAAGCGGTTTATTGCAAATTTATTAACTGCGTGCTATAATTGCCGCGATGGAGGCCTGGTATTGAAAAAAAAGAACAAAAAGAAAAAGGGCGTGCCCCCGGGCGCGCTCAGGGCGATACTCGGAGTGCTGGCCCTTGGCCTTGCCGCGGGCCACTATGCGGCAGTAGCGGGTCCGGCAGTCCGGCCGGGACCGTCGCCGGGCTGCGCCGAGTTCCGTTTCTTTTACGTCGGACAGGGGGACTGCGCGCTGATCACCGAGGGCGGATGCTCCATCCTCGTCGACGCCGGCCCCGACCGCTCCGAGGACACGGTAAGGAGCTGCCTCGACCCGCTGGCGGGCGGCGGGCTCACCGCCTGTTTCTTCACCCACTCGGACGAGGATCACATCGGAGGCGCCGACATGGTGCTGACCAGGTACGGGGCCGGGGCCGTTTACATGCCCGGAAGGCGCGACGACAATCCGTCCATGAGGCTGCTGTCGGCCGCCGCGGCGGCGCGCGGAACCGATATTACCGGGGTGAGCGGAGGGGACGTCATCATCATCGGCGGGCTGGAGGTCACGGTCCTGGCGCCCCTCAGCCTCGGAGAATACGACGCGAACGAGGAGTCGCTCGTTCTGAGGATAAGGCACGGCGCGGTCACGGCGGTGCTCGCGGCGGACGCCGGCCTCACCTCGGAGCACCTTATGATCCGGTACTGGGAGACGTCGGATCTGAAGTGCGACCTTCTGAAGGTGGCCCACCACGGCTCGGCCTCGTCGACCGGCCGCGAGTTCGTCGAACTGCTCTCCCCCGCTTACGCGGTGATCAGCTGCGGTAAGAACAACAGCTTCGGGCACCCGCACGCGACCGTCACGGCAAGGCTCGAAGCGGCGGGCAGCAGTGTCTTCCGGACGGACGTCGACGGCGACCTTCTGTTCGTATCCGACGGCCGGACCCTGACTCCTCCGGACTGATCTGCCGCGCCTGCTCCGGCATGCTTTCCGCATCTTTTTTGCCGCTCAAAAAACGCATCACGTGTTGACTTTACTCCGGATTTGTCTTATAATAGTCACGGAACCAAAAATATGAAAGGAAGCTTTCGGCATGGCAAAGAAGAAGAAGGAAGGCGGATTCTGGTCCGACTTCAAAAAATTCATCTCCCGCGGCAACGTCGTGGATATGGCCGTCGGCGTCGTCATCGGCGGAGCCTTCGGAAAAATCGTCACCGGTCTCGTCAATTACGTTATCAACCCGTGCGTCTCCCTGCTCACCGGCGGGGTCGACCTCGACAGCGTCAAAACGGTCCTTAAGGAGGCTGTTCCCGCCGACGAGGCTGCCGGTGTCGCCGCCGTCGACGAAGTGGCCATCCTCTGGGGCACGTGGATCCAGACCATACTTGACTTCATCATCGTCGCCCTCTGCATCTTCGCGGTCATAAGGATCATCAGCAGGACCAACGAGAAGATGCACGCCAAGGAGAACGCCGAAAAGGCAGCCGCCGAGGCAGCCGCCGCCGAACAGGCCGCGGTCGAAAAGGAAGCCGCCGAGAAGGCAGCCGCCGCGAGGGAGGCCGAGGACGCCGCCGTCCGCGCCGCCATCCTCGAGATACGCGACTCGCTGAAGAAGAACTGACCCGTGCAAAACGCGGCGCGGCATCGCAGATGCCGCGCCGACAGTTTTACTCACACGGAACAGCGCCCCGGACCGGTCCGGGGCGCTGTCGTTTTGCGATCAGCTCAGCCGAGGTTGCTTACAACGTCGAAGACGTACACCGCGAAGATGTAACCGCCCCTCGTGTAGGTCTGGGAGAGCGGAATGCCGTCGCCCCTCGAGGCGTAGTAGGCCGACGGATCGTAGACGATGAATGAGATCTTTGAGCTCACCTGCTCGTCCGGATCGGTGACTCCGGCCGCGACCATGTAATGGGTCGACGAGCCCTGCTGGAAACCGATTATTACGCCGGCGGGGTGCTCCTCGAGCAGCGACTTTATGAACTTCTTCGTCGGGGAGTAGTACTTCTTATAGCCGATCTCCTCGCCGTCCACCGTGAAGCGGCTGGCGATGTAGGACCACCTCACGTAGACGGGGTTGCCCGTCATGCGCTCGCTGACCGAGCTCACGCCGTAGTTGCCGGAGTTTGCCAGGGCGACCGTGTAAGGGTCGGCGGGAAGGCCGTTCGTCTGGCCTGAGCGCAGATCGTAGCCGGTCGTGAGGGTGGCGCCGAGGTTGTGGAGGACCATGGCGCAGGAGCATATGGTGCAGCCCGTCGTAAGCCAGCACGTGGAAGGATTGTCCTCGTACTCGAGGGCGAACACCCTGGTCCTTCCGTCCGCGTAGAACCTAAGTCCCTCGAGGTTCGTCCCGTCCCAGTTGCTGGCGGTGATGCTGTTCTGGCTGTACCAGGTGAAGCAGTCGGCGTCGACGACCTCGACCGATATGGTCACGCTGCAGCCGTCGGCCGACGCGGTGACGTCGGAGGTCCCGGCGGACAGCGCGCAGTAGTTCCCTCCCGGGCCGATGAGGAGGACGTCCTCATCGGAGGAGGTCCACACGATGTCCGAGGTGTCCGCGCTGTCGGGATACTTTCGGGCGTAGAAGGTGCCGGTCGAGTACAGCTTGACCCTGGTGTTGCTGAAGGCGGCCGTGAGCTTTTCGGTGCCGATCTTCTCGAGCACCCACAGCTGGGTCTGCCGGCCGGAGACGTAGTCCTCGAGGACGGCCATGTCGTTCTTCTCGGAGTCCCTGGCGTAGGAGGCGGCCAGCACCGCCCTTATGTTGTCGCCCGAGCTCGGAGCTATGGTGCAGACTCCGCCGGGCAGGAAGGTTATGTCGAAGCCGGTGAGGCCGGCGCCTCCGTCGGCGGGGACCTTGGACAGGCTGGTGCCTTCGGGAGTGAGCGACGGATAGCTCACGGCGTACTTCTCGTCCTCGCTCCGCGGGACGAGCTGCCACGAGTCGCCGCTGGCCCTGAGCCTGAAGTACTGGGCGGTCTCCCCGCTCTTCAGGGCCGTCAGACAGAGCTTGCCGGGGAGCTTCAGCGAGTAGTTGTAGGCAAACAGATACTTTCCGGTCCCGGCGTTCCGTATCGTATATATGCCGCCGTCCGCCAGATAGCCCGGATCTCCGGGCCGTTCGCCGGAGGACCGGTCGTACGCCGAGGCGGGGACCGCGGTTATAAGTATGATCAGCGCCAGTATGAGCGCCGGCGCGGTGAGGCGGCGTGCCGTCCCGCGCTGGGTTCCGGGTTCAGTCATGCGAGTTTCTGATCCTTTTTTTCATTTTTACAAGGTCGCGCAGCATGGCCGCCGAGTCCCGGAAGACCCTGACCTTGGACTGGCCGTAAGACTTCATGGCCGCCGGGACCTCGACGATCCGGTAGCCGAGCTTGTCGGCCCAGAGAATGAGCTCGTAATCGAAGGCGAACCTGTCGACCGTGCACCGCGGCACGACGTCCCGTATGAAATCGGCCCGGAAGCCCTTGCAGCCGCACTGGGAGTCGCTGAGCCTGACTCCCCCGGCGATATTAAGCACCTTTATGTACGCCCTTGACGCCAGCTTGCGCAGGGGCGGATAGGAGGCGTATCCCTCCTCCGAGAGCTGCCTCGAGCCTATTATCATTCCGGCCCCGGGATCTTTCAGATGGGCCTCGAAGAAGTCTCCGATGATCGCGGTCCCGTAGGCCAGGTCGGCGTCCGTGAACACGGCAAACCCGCCCTTCGACTCGGACAGCGCCCGCCTCACGGCAAAGCCCTTCCCGCGGTTCTCGGGGTAACCGGTCACCCTGACCGTCGGCAGCCCGAGGGCCTCGACGGCGCCGGCGCTGCCGTCGGTGCTACCGTCGTCGCAGAAAATGAGCTCGTACCTGTCTCGGTAGTATTCCTCGAGGTACTCGTACAGTCTCTGCGCGCTGCGGGCGATGACGGCCGCCTCGTTGTACATTGGGATGCATACGGACAGGTCTGTCATGACTCGACCTCCGTAAGCAGGCCGTGGAGGGCGTATCTGCCGTTAGTCGTGCCGGATATGCAGGTGGACAGGGTAAGGACGACGGAATCGCTCGAGAAGCTGAGCCCCTCTACGTGGAACAGCGAGCGGGCCTCCTCCTCGGCAAGCCAGTCGAGGAAGTCCTCGTCGCCGGCAAAGTAGACTCTGTAGTACTCGCCGGTGTCGACGGTCCTGTATATCGAGAACGGCGTGAAGGTGTAGATGCCGTCGAAGGTCGTCAGCTGTATGGTCTTTCCGTAGAAGTTCTCCTCTTTGAGCATGTCAACGACGTGGTGGAACATGCCTCCGTTGGAGAGGTTGTGGCCGTAGAGCACCAGGTTGCGGTTCCGCTCTATGGTGCGGGAGTTGCGGTAGTCGGCAAAGATCGTCCCGGACTTGAGGTTCTGGCGCTCGAAGCTGTAATGCAGGTAGTAGGAGTTGTCGGTCGTCTGGACCACCGGGAAGTTGATCTTGGTGCCGTCTATGTATATGTAGCCGTAAGTGTCGGAGTTCTGTGAGCGGAGGTTCTCGAGGAAGACGAGGATCTGCTGGAAGCGGAGGCTTCCGGTCCTCTGCTGGTACGTGGCCGCGGCGGGCCTGTAGGGCTCGGCGCCGTTCTCGGCGATCTCGGAATAGGATCTCATGGGCGAGGCCAGAGGGTCCACGTTCAGGTTGCGCACGAGGCCCGACCTGCTCCCCGACAGGGCGTTCAGGTAGTCCTGGGCGATGCCGTCGTACAGGTCGTCAGACTGGCGGTAGCTGGCCAGGATCAGCGCGATCTGATATATGCAGTAGACGAAGACGCAGAAGCACAGTACGGCAAACACCGTGCTGAGGGCGTCGGCGGCCTTCTTGCCGCCCTTTCCCCCAAGCGGTCCCTTCTTGTCCCTGGGCACCCTGCGCACCGGGGTGAAGTCCTCGGCGGTCGCGTGCTCGAGCGAATAAAGGAACGGGCTGTTGTCGGCGTTGGGCTCCTGGACCTCGAAGGAATCCAGGTAGTCGTCCACGTTATCCTGTTTTTTCTTGCGGAAAAAAAGCCCCATTGGCTACCCCTTGCTTGAATAAAAGCGCATATTTATTGTATTATACTACAGATCAGGGAAAAATGCAAGACCCGGTTTTAGGGGAATGAAGTGCCGCCTTCGGCGGCAATGAAGTTGCGCGCGCGGCGCGCAAATGAAGTGCCGCTGCGCGGCAGTGAAGCCGCGCGCGGCGCGCAAATGAAGGAATGAAGGCCGAGGGGATGCCCGTCTCACGGACATCCCCGTTTGCGTCACCGTTCCGTATTGCCTTCTCCGGGCACGGTCTTCAGCTCGAACCAGAACGACGAGCCCTGTCCCGGCGTGCTGTCCACGCCGAAATCGGCGCCGTGCAGCTCGAGGTTGCCGCGCACTATCGACAGACCGATCCCGCTGCCGTGCGACGCCCTCTTGTGCTGGCGGTCGACCTTGTAATATCGGTCCCATATGAGAGGCAGGTCCTCGGGGGCGATGCCCTCTCCGTGGTCCGTGACGGTTATCCTGACGGAAGAGTCCGCCGCGCCCGCGCTCTGCACGACGAGGACGGTCCTTTCGTCGCCGGAGTAGTTGACCGCGTTTCCGATGAGGTTGTAGACGACCTGGACTATCATAGAGCGGTCGGCTCTGACGTACACGCTGCCGCCGTGCGAGAAGCTCAGCGAATAGCCCTCGTACGAGGTCAGGCTCGAAAAGCGCGATATGACCTCGGACACGGCCGCCGTAAGGTCGAAGACCTCCATGACGGGCTCCCTCGTGCCCGCGTTGAGCCTCGACAGGTCGAGCATGTCGTTGACGAGATCCGTGAGGTGCCCCGCCTCGTCTATTATGACCTGCAGGTTCTCGGGCGTGCTCTCGCCCGGGATGTCCTTCATGACCTCGGCGTAGCCGGAGATCATCGTGAGCGGGGTGCGCAGGTCGTGCGACACGTTGGCAATGAGCTCCTTCTGCAGGCGGTCGGACTTGTCGATCTCGCCGACGGCGTAGTTCAGCGCGTCGGCAAGCTCGCGGGTCTCCCTGTAGCCCTCGACGCGGAACTCGGGCCGGTAGTCACCCTCAGCCATCCTGCGGGCGGCCTTGGTCATGCGCTCGAGCGGCCCCGACACGGCGCTCGCGAACACCAGGGCCAGCACGACCGCTATCAGCAGTGTGCCGCTGGCGATCCACAGGTACTGGGTGTTCATGGTGGAGATCGTCGCGTTGAGAGGCGTGCACTCGGTGTTGAGGAACAGGGCGTACACGGTACCGTCGGACGCGGTGAGCTCGCTCACGCACATGATCTGTGTGAGGCTCGGGTCGGACGAGCGCAGAAAGCGCCTGCGCCACTTCGCTTCGGCCTCCTGCTCCCCTTCGCCGGGCTCGGCCGTGTCGCCGGGAGGCTGGCTGCCGGGAGTGAATTCATAGGTGTACTTGCCGCCGCTGTCGACGGCCTGAACGTAATATCTGTACAGCACGTCGCGCGGCATATGGTGGATGGCGCACGCGGCCGAGTTCTCGACCGACAGCGTCTCGTTGCCGAGCGAGGAGTCGCCCACCGCAAAGACCCTTATGCACAGGTTGTATCGCATTGCAAGGCCGTAGGCCACCCGCTGCTCGTCGCCCGACGCGCCGGCAATGGCCTGGCAGGCGTCGTCGAGCTCCTTAATCTTTGCCCGCTTGTAGAACGTGTCGAGCAGGAAGATCTGGAAGATCCAGATGATGATGAGCATGAACAGCAGGAAGCAGGAGAAGCACATGACCAGCCTCCCCCTGATCCCCAGCCCGTACTTGCGGAAGGCGGCCTTCTTCCTTCGGCCCAGCTCCCGGAGCTCAGGCTTTTTCTTCAAAGCGGTATCCGATGCCCCTGAGCGTCACTATGCACGAGGCGTAGCGCCCGAGCGACTTTCTCAGCAGCTTCACGTGCGTGTCCAGGGTCCTGGCGTCGCCGTAGAAATCGTAGCCCCAGACGTCGGTCAGCAGCTTCTCGCGCGAGAGAGCCACGTCGCGGTTGGCCAGCATGTAGAAGAACAGCTCGTACTCCTTCGGCGACATCTCGATGCGCTCGCCGTCGATGTAGACTATCCTGGCGGTAAGGTCCGCCTTCAGCCCTCCGTTGTCGAGCTCGACGACCTCGTGCTCCCTGGACGGCGTCTTTACCGCGTTCGCGCGCTTCATGACGGCCACGACGCGCATCATGAGTTCCTTCGGCGAGAAGGGCTTGACGACGTAATCGTCGATGCCGAGGCAGAAGCCGTTGATCTTGTCGTATTCCTCGCCCCTGGCGGACAGGATGATGATCGGGACCTGGCTGAACTTGCGTATCTCCCTCACGGCGGAAAAGCCGTCGAGCTCCGGCATCATTATGTCCATGATGACGATGTCGAACTTGTTGTTTCTGCAGAGCTCGACCGCCTGCATCCCGTCGGACGCCTCGGTCACCTTGTGTCCCTCGAACTCGCCGTATTTCCTGACGATGGAGCGGATGCCGCTCTCGTCATCGACGATCAGTATGTTGTACATCTGCAGTCCCCTTCCGGTACGTTTATTTCAGTTAGAAGCCGCCGGCTTCTTTTCGACGAGCTTAATGCTGACCGTGACGGTCTTTCCGCTGCGCATGACCGTCAGTTTCACGGTATCGCCGACGGAGCACTTCTTCAGGAAGGCGCTGATGTCGGCCGACGAGGTGATCTCCGTCTCGTTGATGCTTATGATGCGGTCGCCGAACGAAACTCCAAGTTTTTCGTTGGATTCAAAAATATACACTCCTGCGGGCATGTTGCTGCGCTTGAAGTAGTACATCGCTTCAAAACTGCTGAAGTCGACATATGAAAGATCGAGCGAAGCCCTGCCGCGGACGTAGCCGTAGTTGATGAGCTCGGAGGCTATCTTCCAGGCCGTGTTGACCGGGATGGCGAAGCCGAGGCCCTCGACCGAGGTGCCGGAGGACTTGGCGTTCACGATGCCGATAAGCTCCCCGTAGAGGTTGAACATGCCTCCGCCGGAGTTGCCGGGGTTGACGGCCGCGTCGGTCTGGAGTAGCGTCATGGTGCCCACGTCCTCGACCTGGATCTCCCTGGCCGTGCACGAGATGATGCCGCTGGTCACGGTGCCGCCAAGCTCCCCGAGCGGGTTGCCTATGACTATGATCTGCTGGCCGGTCTCGAGTATGTCGCTGTTGCCGTTCTTCGCGGCCGTCAGCTTCTCGCCGCCCGGCGCGAAGGAGAGCACGGCTATGTCGTTCTCTTCGTCAGTCCCGATCAGCATGGCCTCGAATTCATTGCCGTTTGTTAGTCTGACAGTGATTCTGCTGGCTCCGTCAATGACGTGGTTGTTGGTTATGACGAGCCCCGTTTCGGATATTATCACCCCGGAGCCCGCTCCGCTTATAACATACTGCCGGGAAAAACCGCCGGACGATTTTATCTCTGTTGTGATCTCCACCACGGAGTCCTTTACGATCTTGACCGTTTCCGCTATGCTCATCTCGGACGACGAGTGCGCCGCAGAGAGATTGACCTCCGGCAGAACCACGGCGCCGATGTCCACGGTCTGCGCCGGCGACTGATCGGTCTGCTGCTGTCCGGCCTCGGCTGCAGTTTCGCTTCCGTTCCGCTCCATATAGTTCCAGTAGGCCGTCATCGCGGATTTGAACAGGTACATGCAGCCCACCGCCACAGCGCCTATGATCAGTGCGAGGATGACCAGCGTCAGCGCGATGAAGAAGATTATCCTCCCCGCCCCGCCGGACTTTTTGGCGGAGTTCCCGCCAGAGTTGTTGTTTCCGTTCGGATAGCTGTTGTTTCCGTTCGGATAGCTGTTGTTTCCGTTCGGATAGCCGTTCGAATACCCGTTGGGATAGCCGTTCATGATGATACCTCCAGACAGTGCCGCGGCGCGCGTCCCGCGCGCCTGTGTTTTCATATAGATTATAGTACTCCAATGTGAAATATTTTTGAAGTTATGATTAAAAAAGGCTGAATATCACACAAAGTAACTACAGTTTACCCGCGTTTTCACAATCCGCGGGCCGGGACGTCGATCCATTCCGGACCCGCTGTCCGCCTGCTTTTCCCGCCCGGCCGAAAAACGCCGAAAAAGAGTTGATTTAACTTGATTTAACAGTTGATTTAACGTTAGAAATATGGTAACATAGAAATAGTATAAATATCGCAGCCCGCGCCCTTTCTCCCTCCCCGTTCACTCTGCCGGTTTTCTTTTTCGCCTTTGTCTTCCGGGTTTTTCTTTTTTGCTTTTGCCCGTCCGGCGATCCGTCCTTCGTCTGTTTTTTCTTCTTTCATCACATGCTTCTGTCATCCATCCTCAAGTCGAACGGCGCCGCGTCGGCCGCCTCCATACCGTTCGAGGCCTGCCGCGTGACGGATCCGCCGAAGCTCTCCCGCTTCGGCTTTCTGCCGCGCTCGGTCTGCGTGGGGATCATACCTTATTACACTCCGGCCTGCGACGGCCCGAGGACCGTCTCCGCGTACGCCGTGCCCCGGGACTATCACATCTTCGTGCGGGCCGCGGCGGAGCGCATCGCCGATGACTTCGGCGCCGCCTTCCCCGGCGAGAGGATCCGCGTGTGCGGCGACAACTCGCCCATCGACGAGGCCGACGCGGCCGCCCGGGCAGGGCTTGGCGTCATAGGGCGCAACAGGCTGCTGATAACTCCGGAGCATTCGTCCTTCGTATTCATTTTCGAGGCCTTCAGCACCCTGCCCCCCGAGCGCGAGGCCGTCGAGCCCGGCCGCTGCCTCGACTGCGGGCGCTGCGCCGAGGCCTGTCCGGCCGCCTTCGGCGATCCCGAGGGCTGCCTGTCTGCGCTCACCCAGACGAAGGGCGAGCTCTCCCCCGGCCAGGAGGAGCTCATACGCCGCAACCGCTCCGTCTGGGGCTGCGACGTGTGCCAGCTCGTCTGCCCTTATACCGAACGGGCCCGCAGGAACGGAACTCTGTACTCGACCGACCCGTGGTTCCTTGAGGATAACATCGCCTGCCCGGACCCGGAGCTCATTCGCGACGGGCAGAGATTCCGCGAGCGCGCCTACTCATGGCGCGGCCCGGGACCTATCCTGCGCAACCTCGCTCTGCTCGGAGAAGGGGGCGGCAAAGAATGATAAGGCTCATTTACGGCGACCCCGGCACCGGCAAGACCGGGCGCGTCATGTCCATGCTGAAGCAGGACGCGGAAGCCGGGATCCGTTCGTTTCTCATAGTCCCCGAGCAGATAACCGTCGAGGCCGAACTGCTCGCGGCGCAGATGCTTCCGCCCGGGGCCCAGCTCTCCTGCGAGGTCCTGAATTTCTCGCGCCTGCCGAACCGCGTCTTCCGCGAGACCGGCGGCCTGCATTACGACTACGCCTCCGATACCGTCCGCAGGCTCGTCATGCAGCGCGCGGTCAGGCAGGTCTTCCCCCTCTTGCGCGAATACGGGGGCGTCTCCGCCTCCGACCGCTCCTTCCCCGGCGTGCTGCTGGCTGCCCTCGACGAGTTCAAGGCCTCCGGCGTCGACGTCGAGGAGGCAGGCCGCGCCCTCGCCTCGTCGGTGCCGTCGTCGCCTGCCGCCGCAAAGCTTGCGGACCTTGCCACCGTCGCGGCCGCCTACGGGGCGATGCTCGCCGAGCGCTTCTCCGACTCCGCGGACGACCTTTCCCGCCTTGCCGATGCTCTCGCGAAGCGTAACTTTTTTGCCGGGGCTCACGTGTATCTCGACTCCTTCCAGAGCCTGACGGGCTCCGAGCGCAGGGTGCTCGGAGAGATAATGAGGCAGGCCGGGCTCACCTGCGTCACTTTTTCGCTGCCGTCTCCGCAGTCGCGAGGCATCGACACCGTCTCGCAGAGGCGGATGTCCGACGAGGTCCGCCTTGCCGCCTCGGCGCTCGGCCTGCCGGCCGAGACCGAGATCCTGACCGTCCCGCACCGCTACACCGGGCGCGGGCCTGAGCTTCTCTCGTCGGCACTGTGGAGGCTCGACGCCGTCCCGGACACCGATGACGGCGGGGAGCGGGACTCCGCGGACGGTTCGGTCAGGATCGTCACCGCCGCGGACATCTTCGACGAGTGCGAGGAGATCGCCGCCGTCGTAAGAAAGGAGCTTCGGGGCGGGCTGCGGTGCCGTGACATAGCCGTCATCGCCCGCGACGCGGGAGAATACAGGGGCATCATCGAGCCGGAATTCGAAAAGGCCGGCATACCGTATTATCTCTCCGAGAAAAGGCCCGTCTCGGCCTCGGCGCCGGCGCGCCTGGTCATCTCGTCACTGCGCGTCTTTCTCTCCGGCTGGCGGCGCGACGAGCTCGTCACCTATCTGCGCACGGGCCTGTCCGGAGTCGGTGCCCGGGACGCGGACGTTTTCGAGACCTATACCGAGAGGTGGAACATAGGCGGCAGGGGCTTCTTCCCGGACGGCGCGTGGCAGATGAACCCGGACGGATACGAGCCCGAGCTGTCCCCGAGGGCCGCCGCCGATCTCGAGACCGCCAACCGCGTAAGGGAGGCCGTGGTGCCCTTCCTCTCAGCCTATTTCGAGAAGCTGGGGGCCTCCGCGAGCTGCCTTGACATGTGCCGGGCGACCTACGAGTTCACCGAGGAGCTCGGCGTCCGCGACCGGATGCTGCAGATCGCCTCGGAGGAGCTTGCCGGGGGCCGCGCCCGCGAGGCCGCCGAGGCCGTACGCTCCGCCGACGCTCTGACCGAAGTGCTGGACTCCGTCGCCGACGCTTACGGGACCTCCGACAGACCGTCACTTGAAGAATACTGCTCCGCCCTTCAGACGGCATTCGAGACCGTCTTCGTCGGGACCATCCCCACGACTCCCGACGCCGTCGTCATAGGATCGGCGGATATGATTAGGACGGAAAGGATAAAGATCGCCGTGCTGGCGGGAGTTTACGACGGCTCGTTCCCCGCCCCGGCCGGCCGCTCCGGCCTTCTGTCCGAGGCCGACCGCGAGGCGCTCGCTTCGGCCGGAGTGCGCCTCGGCTCCGACCGGGAGAGCCGCGCCTCGGACGAGCTGTTCTTCGTCAGGAGGGCGATATCCTTCGCCTCCTCCGCCGTATACCTGTTCACCCGCGGCGACGGCCGCCCGTCCGTCGTTTGCGAGAGGGTGCTGTCGCTGCTCCCGGGCACGGAAAGGCTTGCCGCCGGCGGAGATACCGAGGCGAGGATCACCTCGCCGGCCGCCGCCCGAGAGTACCTGAGGATCACCGAGGGCACGCGGTTCGGCGCGTCGCTGAAGGAGGCCCTCAGGCGGACCGGCTCCGGCGTGCCCGGGGCCTGCACCGCCCCGCTCGACGCGTCGTCGGACTCCTTTTCCGCGGAGTCGGCTGACGCCCTATTCCGCGGTCGGATCGCCCTGTCTCAGTCGCGCCTCGACAGTTATGCCTCGTGCCCGTTCTCGTTCACCTGCCGCTATCTGCTGGCTCTCAGGGAGACCGGCCCGGCTTCGTTCTCTTACAGCAGCATGGGCTCGTTCATCCACTTCGTGCTGGAGCGCTACCTGCGCTTCGTGTTCACCGAGAACGGCGGAGTCTTCCCCGAGGGGGAGCAGAAGCTCAAGCTTACCGAGAAAATCGCAGCGGACTATGTCGCGCGCCTGGCCCCCGAGGGCTCGCCCCAGCGCACCGCCAGGCTGCTCCACACCGCCGGACGGCTGTCAAGGCTCGCCCGGGGCCTGCTGTCCGATCTCTCCGACGAGCTCGGCGCCTCCTCCTTCATACCCGAATACTTCGAGCTGAAGCTCGGCGGCCCCGGAGCGCCGCCCGTGTCTTTCCGCCTCGACGACGGCACGGCGGTCACGCTGTCCGGCGTCGCCGACCGAGTCGACGTCTACCGCACCGGCGGGAAGGCATATGTCCGCGTCGTCGATTACAAGACCGGCGACCGCACCTTCAGTCTTGAGCGCGTCCGCGGCGGCGAGAGCCTCCAGCTGCTTCTGTATCTGTTTGCCGTCTGCTCCCCCGGCGGTCCCGTCCGGGACGGCGACGGCCTGCCCGCGGAGCCCGCGGCAGCCTCGTACTACTCCGCAAAGATCCCGAAG
>JAEEGL013489126.1_pt1 | contig 33827 bp, 27 predicted proteins | sample 9134231 | NCBI WGS metagenome assembly JAEEGL01 (sample SAMN16246548, study PRJNA631951) | gut metagenome | biome: gut microbiome; feature: rumen; material: fiber-attached | host: Bos | place: Iran: Karaj | collected 2018-10 | reverse complement strand
TTGTATAGAATTAAGTAAGTAGATTTATAGAATTAATTATTGTTTATTATTAAAATTTAGATGAAGTTAATTGTTTGATTAGGAAATCCATGACAGCAATATAAGGTTACTCGTCATAATATTTGAGCCACAATGCTTGAAAGGTTTTTGGATTGGGAGAAAATAGGAGTATTGAAATATGACAATAAGTGGAAGGGAGAAATTTTGACAACTGATCAGTTTTGAGAAAGGGTAATTTTTTGTGCACCTCAAACTTATATGAATTTAAGTGGTGAATCTGTTTGACCATTAGCACAGTTTTATAAGATTCCAGTGGAAAATATTTTAGTTTTACATGATGAAATAGATTTTGTAGTTGGAAGAATAGCTATGAAAAGGTGATGAAGTGCAGCATGACATAATGGACTTAGAAGTATAATTTCTAAACTTTGAACTAATGATTTTTGGCGTATTAGAATTTGAATAGGTAGACCAGCAACATCAAATATGGTTGCTGATTATGTGTTATCTACGTTTAAACCTAATGAGAAAGAATTAATGGATGAAAAATTTGAGGAGATAGTAGATTTTATTTTAAAATTTTTAAAAGGTAATGAGTGATAAATTGGAAATAGTTTTGGTTGATGAAAATGATAAAGAAATTTGATTAGGAGAGAAAATGGATGTACATCAAAAATGACTTTTGCATAGAGCAATTTCAGTTTTGATAATGAATAAAAGATGAGAAATGCTTTTACAAAAAAGAGCTTTAAATAAATATCATTGTGGATGATTATGGAGTAATGCTACTTGTACACATCCTTTTTCTGATGAAAGTAATATTGATGCAGCTCACAGAAGATTAAATGAAGAAATGTGATTTGATACGGATTTGGAAGAGATATTTCAGTTCCATTATACTGCACATTTTGATAATTGATTAACTGAAAATGAGTATGATCATGTATTCTTATGATATTATGATTGAGATATGAATTTAAATCCTGATGAAGTTGCTGATTATAAATGGATATGAATAGATGAACTTAAAAATGATATGGTAGAGAATCCTAGTAGTTATACTCAGTGGTTTAAAATTATTTTAGAGAATTATTTGTCAAATAAGAAATCAGTATCCATCCAGTAATTTTTTTCATTATTTGGATCTACATATACATCTATAGTATCTCAAACTGAGATTTTGTGTCAATTGACTACAATATATGAAGGTTTATATCAAGCTTCAATGAGCGCTTTTTCATGTTGTATAGACGTTAATTCTTTTTTTGCAGTAAGTGTATTAAAAAATCATCAACAATCTATTTTATGCTGTAAATCAATGATGTCTTTGTCTATTTCATGTAAAACATCCTTTTTATGAGTCTCTTTTTTATCATATTCATATCAATAAGATTTATAGATTTTTGAGAATTCTGGGGTAATTAATACTTCTTGAACATTATCTTTTTTAATTCCATCGCTACAGTAGATAATATGTCAATGCTCAGCTTCTAAACAATATCAATTAAAGGAATCTCATCTTGCTCTTATTCCTTTGAAATTTCGTCAGTTTGTTTCTTCAATTGATGAAATCTTAACTTTTTTAATTGTTCATTTTCAATTCTTTTTTAAGTTTTTTGAAAAGTATATCTTTGACATTTTTATAGCAAAAAATCATAGTATAGACATCACAATGAGATGTGCTACTAAAATTACCCATACACCAGCATCTTTTTCTATTTCTCATTCTGATTTTAAGATTCATAGAGAAGATAAAATAACACCTATAATAGCTGTAATCCAAATTGTAACTATACATGCAAGAAAACATAGAGTTCATCATGAGAATTGATAACTTATTCAATCGTTTGATTTCCTAATTTTATACATGGTACTATATGTTGAAATAAAATTTTATTTTGGATAACCATTTCAGGAATTTTCCCATTCAATAATAACATTTTATTTATCAAATAAGAAATCAATATCTACCCAGTAATTTTTTTCATCTTTTGGATCTATATATACATCTATAGTATCTCAAACTGAAATCTTGTGTCAATTAATTTCTATGTGAGGAATTATATATCATTCTTTGACAGTATTTAATCGTTTCTCATCTATATTTGCATCCATTATTTTGGAAAAACCTTTTAGAAATCAATCATCATGAGATTCTAATTTGTTTTTGAATATCTTATTTTCAATTTCCCTAATGACATTATATTTATTCTTTTCATTATATTCAAATCAATAATGTTTATAAATTTTTTTAAGTTCTCTTAGAGAAGTTCATTGGTAAGTGCCTCATTCAAATGCATTGCTGCAATATATTTTATCTCATTCTTGTATTTCTATATAGTGTCAATCAAATCAACTACTATTATCCTCTCAAGAAATATAATATTGTTCGATAGATGTTATTTTTAGTTTTTTTACGATTCATCATCATGTCTTTTTATATGATTTGAGTTTATTTATTTTTATATCTTTTATATACATTTTAATTCATACATAAAAACATGTTAAGAATAATAAATAGACAAAAATAATTGTTAAAATTCATGTATCATCTTTATTTGTGATGAATAAATATCAAAATATAACTCAGAGGAATAGAGGTAAAAATATGAAAATATAAGCACTTGTTTTTCAAGATGGTGTTGCACTAATTACTCAGTCTTTTGTTTTTCTAATTACGTACATATTTATCTAAAATTTTATTTTAAATAACCATTACAGAAACTTTTCCAATCCATAGCCTTCTTTCATTCAGGTTTGATTGCGATATTTATAATTGCTGGATTGAGATTTTTTCATTCAATTAATGGTTTATTTTTATTCTCATTATATTTATCTTCATCAAGCTGTAATTCTTCGATAATTACAACTTTTTCGTTCAATTTAAACCATATTTTTGGCCAAATTACATATGCTCTATATTTAGCGTAAATATCTTCTAAACTATCTTTATAAACATTGATTTCTCAGTCAGATTTTTCTATCTTTTGACAAATTGTAGCTAGTGATTCATCTTGTGTAGTAGCTTTAATATTTTTTTTACCATAATTCCATAGTGTATTGCATAAGAATTTTGGACCCTCTTTTTCTAAAGCAGCGATTAAATCTTTTACAGTCCATTCGAATTTTAGAGGGAATGATAGTTGATTGATGATATCTCATGTATCCATTCAGGCATTCATATGCATAATTGTGATTCAGCTTTTTTCTTCTTTATTTAGGAAAATTGATTGGAGAGGAGAGGCTCCACGGTATTTTGGTAATAATGATCAATGAACGTTGATTGGTCCAAAAGTTGGAATATCTAGTATTGGTTGTGGTAAAATTTTTCCATATGAAATAACTACTAGAAAATCTGGATTTTTTTCTTTTAACCAGTCATAGAAATTTTGTCATTCTACGCTTTTTTCTGGGTTGATTTTTAGGGGAGTTTGAATGAAATCTTCAGATTCGTTTGGAAACAATTCCTTAGCTTTGACTTTGATAGGATTTTCTTTGAGTTGCATTCATCTTCATGCGGGTTTATCGGCTTGTGTAACAACTCAGCAAATTTCAAATCTTTCATCAGAATTTAATTCTTCTAAAAAAGGAATTCATATATTTGCACTACAAAAGAAAACTATACGGTAAAAAGCAGGATCATACATTTTTTTACTACTTGGTTTACAGGATAAAATTCTATCAGCAATTGGGGCAAGTCACTTGCAAAATCAATATCTTTTGAGTATTTGGGTGGCATATTCACTGCAGTGTGGAGTATGGCTACAAACTCTGTCTTTTAGAATAGGAGAGAATATTCATTTATCTGGAGATATTGTTAATTGATATAGTCTTATAAAAATAAGAGTTATGGTGGTTAGTATTTTATCAATAAAGTGGTATATGAATTTGATTGTTTTCCGGAGGATAGACATGTTTTTTTCAAATATTAAATTTAAATATAATCTATTTAAGTTTAGTGTTAATTCAATGGATAAAGTCCGTATTGACTTTTTGTAAGTAATATATATTATGATGATGTGCCTAAGAGTAGGTACCGTAAATAAATATATAAAATCTAAAACAATGGTACAGTATTTTAGTAATTTGCTTGAATGCTTTAATCAAGCAAGTAATGATGTAGTAAGAAACATCATTTTCGAAGAAATGGAAGAATATGCTTATTCTTACCGTCCAGATTATACATGTTACGACATGGATATGTATGTTGCCCTTTATAAGTGTGCAAAGACATCTCAGCAAAGAAAACATGTATTAGAGCATATTCAAAGCATCATAGATGAAGATGCTTTTCAGTATCATGATGAACTCATAGAGAACCTTAGACAGTTTGTTTCTATTATAGGTTTTCTAAAAGAGGAAGATGAAAAAGAGTTTGATACAATCTGTATGCAAGCTTTCGAGTTCTTTGATAAACGGTTACAATGGTCTTATGACCAAGCAATTTGTGGTCAAGCTGATTTTATTCCAGATGTACCACTTGGTGTAGCTGAACGTGAACGTAGAGAAGTTGCAGAGATTATCGTTTCTACAGGTATGAGAAACTTGGAAAGCTATCAAGCTGCAGCATCTGTCCTTGGACTCTGAAATTTAAGCTGTGAGTGTATCTCACAGCTTTTTCTTAAAATGAAAAAGTCTGCTAAAATTTGCTTAATTTTACAGTTTTGATTATAATTTTGATAAGGAGTATTTTATATAGATTAAATCTTTAATGGAAAATATAATTCAATCAGATTTGAAAGCTAATTTGGAAGAGCTTTTCTCAAGGTATGAATTTGTGATTAGTGGACATTTTTGATTTAATCGATTCCCTGAATGAATAGGTTCGGCATCAGATCATATAAGTATTATCCAAAAGTTAAAATCTAAATGTTATTTAGGAATTAGAAAGGTGGAAAAAGAATGAATAACTTTCGATAACATTAAAATGTATGATGGGGCAGAAATTATTGATTATAATTTAGATAAATTTAATCAACAATATGAAAAGACTATCAATTTTTTGGCGAAAAAACTAGATTTACAGAATAAAAACTATTGATATGAAATTAGTGTAGTTTCTGAGTGTGCAAAGTGAGAATGAGTTGGATTTACAGGAACTATTATGTCACTATTGGTTTCAGGAATTTATTATGAAGATGGTAGGCTTTCTCGTGAAAATTTGAAAGATTATGAAAAGTTTCAGTCTTCTAATTTATTTAGAGAAATTAATAATCTGGCACATCAATGTACAATAATTGCTAAAAATTGAAATATTTGATCAGCATTTTTTGCAACTTTGGTTCAAGGATCTCATCCGTATGCTTATATAACAGATATAAAAGATGAATTAAAATATGAAGATGTTGATAAATCTTTTGAATATGGTAAACAGCTAACGGACTTATTTAATGTTAAAAATTTTCCTATGGGAACTTTGCCAGTTTGTTGGGCGATAGTTTATACATGACAAAAATCTAGTTCTTTATTCGCAGTATGACAGAAAAAATTTTTAGAATATGCTAATATGGAATATCAAAATTGGTTTGAAGATCTAGAAATTTCAAATATTGATAGTCAGCTAAAATTATGATTAGAAAAATCAAATTATTATGAAACAAAGATTAGAAATTTGAGTAATTTGAGTATAAATATACTCTATATTATGGAAAAAATTTACAAAAAGTGAGCTCAAAATAATGATGTTCATGATTTGATAAAATTGCTGAATGTAATTACTAAGATGTACGATAACATAGAAAGAGATTTTGATGTTACTGAAGATTTCCATAAATCTTGTATAGAGAACGGTGTTTCAAGGGGTATATTTTGATTTTCTCCCATTTATACTAATAAATATGGCTGAAATTATTTAGTTGTTTTCGAAGATGATAGTGATTTAGATGTATTGGAGGCGGTGCTTGAAGATATGAAAAATAATTATCCGGATATAAGGATTCGTGAAACTTATGATTTTGATATGCCAGCAAAAGATGGAATCGTAATAGAACAAGATATTAGTAGTAATATTTGAAAACAGTTATGAAAAGATTTGTATATAATGCTTGATTATGATAATGAACAAAGATTTGTGTCGTACATAGATATTAATCCAAAAGAACAGAAATGAATATTTTTTGATTGAGTAAAAAATAAAATTTATGTGAATTGAAAGGTTTTAACTTCGAAAGATATAAAATCAGCTACAACGACGATAGAATTATTTTATTATTTATTAAAATCTGAAGATCATACGGTGAAAAATAATGAACTTTGACCTTCAAGTTTTTCATGACAACAAAATCAGATGGAAAGTAAAATTATTAATCCATTTATAAAATGTATAAAAAAAACGTTGGGAAAAGAAATGAATATTGAATGTTCAGGTTCTTTAAGAGAATTCTATATTACTTTGTGAAATACAGATATTCCAATTCATTTAATTAAAAAGTATTAGATATTATATATTTATGAAAGAAAAAAGTCTCACGAAACGTAAGACTTTTTATGGATGAGGTTTAGCCTTTTTTTATGATGTGTAACATCTTGTTTCTTGCGATATTACGTCGCATGTCAGCTCTCATCATCTGCTCTTTGGAGTAGGATTGTTTTTGTTTCCCGATAAATCCGGGCATACTGTATTTGTTATACATAGTTTTGAAGCTAGACAGAAATATTCTGTTTTCCCTACCTGTCTCGGGGATTTAAAAACTAGCTGATGTAGTTTATATATAAATTCAATAATATGTCAAGCGAAATATATTAAGAAAATATTTTGATTTTTTTATTTTAATACAAAAGTAATATCTTTAAAGTTTTATTGACTTTATGTAAAAAATATTTATTTATATATTTGCTTTAATCTATGTCTCTAATTAAAGATGGTTTCAGTTATTGATTTAAAATTTAATGGTTTAGAAAAAGAAAAATCTGAATTAGGTTTATCTTTTTTGCAATTACAAAAAAATGAGATTATAGAAAAAATGTATAAAATATTAGATGATGATAAAGAGTGTGATTGAGTTGATGCGATATCTAAGTTAAATGAAGTAAAGTCGTATCGTAGAATTATTAAAGAAATAGATTATAAGATAGAAAATAATGATCAGTTAGTGGAAGATGTTGATAATAGAATATCAAAGATAGTTTCTTATAGAGAGAAAAAATTAGAAGCTGAGAGAAACAATAAGCAAGAATTAATTGCAGAAACTTTTTGATGAGATGAAGTATATCAATATGCTAAAGAATTATGAGATGAGGAACTTATTAAAAGTTTAGAAGATAGAAGTTTGCCTGCTAGAAAATATGTGAATATCTTGGAAAAAGACTATAGGAAATATATGTCTGAAATGTATGAAAAGTTGTTTTTTAATGTATCAATTAATGAAAATACTAATTCGGAGAAAACATCTAAAAAGCCGCAATTACCAAAGTGAATGATAGAGCAAATGAGGAAAGAATTAAAAGATAATAAGTTATTAAATATTGATGATATTGAGTCTTTTTTAAGAAATGAATTGAAGAAAAATTGATGATTAATTAGGGCTTCTCATATTAAGAATACATTTTCTAAAAATTATTTTGATGCTTTAAAATATATAACAAGTTTAATAATTTATTATCCTGAATTTTCTTTTGTAAATAATCTTATTGAGAAGGAACCTGAAAAGCTAAAAAAACATAAGAATAAAAAATTGATATCTACTGTATCCGGTGAAGAAGTTGAGAATAATAGGGGAGAAAGATTAAATATTGAAAAGAATTTATCGAAATTGTTTGAAATAAGGGCGTTAGAGAATATTGAGGATAGAATTTCCAAGTATGTTGATTTTTTTATAGAGCTTTGATATAAATTTTCGGATAGAAAAACATTTGAAGAAGAGTTGAAATGTTCGATAGAAACACACGCAGGTTTTCGAATAGAAAAAGATATTCGAAAGATTTTTGCTTTTTTGATTAATTGAAATGAATGTTTTGAAGTAACATGAAATGATTATTATGTATTTAAGTTAAATTGTGGTCGAAGGATTTTATGATATCCAAATTGAGAAATTTTCAAAATATGTTCGCATACGGATTATGATTATATCATAAATAATGTGAAACCATCAAAAGATAAGCGTAAGTAATTTAATATTATTTTTTAATTAGGCACTGAAAATAAATTTTCATCTTCTATTCATCCAGAACAATTAATATTGAAATCTGGGTTATTTCAAGCATCTAATAAGATGCTAGCAATTTCGCTTTCTATATCAGTAGGAGATTCTATGATAGTTTTTTCTGAAGCTGAAGAACTCGACCAATAATAAGTTTTTTCATCTGTGTATAATGTATAATCGTTGTCTTCTAAATTATAATAAAATCTTTCTCAATCTGTCATAAATTTTCAATGTACTTCTTTTCAGTTATTATCGTAAACATAATCACAAGAAACAGATCAATCTCTTTCTAGGATACTCATTACTTCTTCTAAATATTCAGAGTTTCATTCTATGTTAAAAGCACTACTATTACATTCTCATATTGTATAACTTTCTACTGTTTCAGATTGACATGCAGTACAGCTATTTCAATAAGTTTTTGAATCAGAACCACAAACAGGTTCGTATTGCATAGTACATACTTCTGCAGTTTTTTCTTCAGGACTACAAGTTATAGAATTTATTGATTCATTTTCAGAATTTATCATTTCACATTTATAATTATTACATACAGCTTTATCTAAAGCTAAGCAACTATAAACACAACGCTCTTCTAGATTATTTACAAAACTTGAAACGATATTAAGTGATATATCTATGTATTTTTTATTCATTGGAATATAACATCACAAAGGACATTCTCACATAAAATATCCACAATCATCATCACTTTCGCAGTAATTATAACCATCAAATATTTCTTTAATTTCTTCTGCAGTTGGATATTCATTAACTTCTAATTTATCTACACTTTTTACATCATAATAATGATTTCATGCAGCTCAATCTATAAATTCAACTATTCAATTAAATTTTACTTTGTTTCATGGTAGATAATCTGATTCATTCTTAAAATATTCCTCCCAAATTCATTTATTTAGAAATATATGATCTGCATGGTCTTCGAAAGTTTGGCCTAATACTAGAGTTCATTCCTTAACTGTAGGTTCAAAACTAATTTCAGGTCATACTCATATAATAGTTAAAATTCATTCATAAATACTTTCATTTTCTCATAAGTTTTGATTATTACATCATGCAAATGAAATACAGCAAAGAAATAATCATAATAAAGATAATTTTTTCATTTTGGTGTTCTAATGGAAATAAAATCTATATATTATAACGAATAAATTTAGTAAATGTTACTAATATTTTATAGCTATTGCATAACTGTTGATAATTTTTGAAGCTCAGATTCACCATTCTTTTAAGATATATTTATAAGGAACTTTTAGTGTTCATTTCATTACATCTTCTTGAGTCTTTCTTTTTGTGTTTGAATCATATACATAGAAGAATTTATTTTTATCACTATATCACCATAAAGTTATATAATGCCAATGTGTTAGAGCTCTTCATCGAGAGAATCGTTTTCTTTTAGTCTGTCAATTGGCAATTAAAAGGATTATTGGTCCTCTTTTTAAATGTTCTTTTAGTAATATTAATTTGTTTTCATCATCTAATTTATTAGCTCTTATTATGCTATAACTTAGTTTATATCTTTTTAGTACTTTAATAATTCACCAAGGAGTCATTAAATAAGTGTTTCTAGATCGCCAATCACATGAATAATCTTCGATAGGTCTGCTTTTTTTTCATTTTCATTCAATAACGGCTTTAAGAGAATAATGTGCACATCATCAAAACTTTCTTTCTCTTAAAGGAAATCATTCAGGAGGAATTTGTTTTATCATAAAATCTTTATCTCATTTAGGAGGGGTACTAGAAAATATGTTGAATAAAGATTTCTGTGTTGTCATAAATTTTAACAATTAATCTAAACAATTGAAATCTTTAGATCTCATATTGTATTATCTACAACTTGTTTAACTTTTATAACTAATTTTCTTTCAGGTGCATTCTTAACTTCTTCTTTTTTTAAGAATCATATTTCTTCATCATTCATTGTTTTTAGAGGAATTTCTATTTCTTCTCATTCACTAGGGAATCATTCTAGTAATGATGTAATTAAGTAACTAAAAGTTTCTCAATCGTATTCTTCCTCTTCTAATCATAATTCTTCAAAAGTTAATTTACATTCTTCTAGAAATTCGTCAATTCTTACGAAAGGGGACACAGTCCAAGAATTCTTTCAAACTTTTCTAATAGGAGTAATCTCTACATCATTTTCATCTTGTATGTTTCAAAATATTTCTTCGATGATATCTTCTAGTGATATTATTCAATCAACTCAACCATATTCATCCATTACAAGAGCTATGTGTTTATGAGATGTTTTAAATTTTTCCATAGCAACATCTATAGGAGTTGGAGATGGAATTTTGTGTATAGGATATAATACTAAATCTTTTAATTTAGCATCTCATCCATATTTTTTTTGTAGATTTAATAGTTCTTTTAAAGTTACAACTCTATCTGCATCATCTATTCATCTATGATAAACAGGAATACGAGTGTAATGGAATGTTAGGAATTTTTCTATTGCTTGATTTATTGTTAAGTTGTCATGAACAGCACAAATTCTAACTCTTGGAGTCATGGCTTCTCATACTGTAATATCGCTGAAATTTAACATTTTCTTTACATTCTCATAAGTATCTTCTTCAATAGCATCAGATTCTACAGCTCTTTCTATGAAGGCTTCAACTTCTTCCTGTGAAATCTCTTTTTCATTTTCAGATTTTTTATTAATTTTTTTAGTTAATAAACTTAAACACCAAATTATAGGTGATAAAATTTTAGTTAAATAGAAATAGAATGGAGCTATTTTTAAAGATAAAGTCTCTGTGTTTTGTTGTGCATAAGTTTTAGGAACTATTTCTCAGAAAATTAGTATCAAAATTGTTACTATAGCAGTAGCAATTCATACAACTAATCATTGATTGAAATTAATTCATTCAGCAATACCAATAGAAATAGCTGTAGCTAATGAAGCAGATCCTATATTAACGATATTATTTCATATAAGAATAGCCATTAATACTTTATCATTTTCTTTTTTGCAGTATTTTAAGTATTTTGCTCAGCGTTTATGTTGTTTTACAAATGTATCTACTTTATGTTGTGGGATTGATGTTAATGCAGTTTCACTTCCTGAGAAGAACATAGAAAGTAGAATTAAAATAATGAAACTTACTATCGAAAACGGGTCCATTTTGTAATTGTTATTAATTTATTTTATAAAATAATTGGTGATACTTTAATAGTTTTGTTTATTAATCTAGTGAACAACCTAGAGATTCTAACAGTTCTCTTGATTCTTTATTATCATAATTAGCTAGTCATTTTGTACAATTTCTTACTAATTCTTCTTCGTTTAATTGTTTCCATTGTTCTTGTTGTTGTTTGATCATTTGTCTTAGTTCGTTTTTAAGGTCTTTATCCCAATCTGGATTTTCTGCATTATTTAGAATGCATTCAGCAATCTCGAAATATTTATCACATGCACTTACATTATATTCAAAGTCTGTTACTGATATGTCATCTTCATCTCAACATCAAGAAATTATTAGGATAATTGGTAAGCTTATCAGTAGTATAAATTTCTTCATATGTTAATAAATGATATTGAAAGATAAAATATCTATGTTCTTGTATAGAGATTTTATAGTAGATTACAAATAAAATTAAAGAAATAATTATTAAATATAATGATATTATATATTGCATATATTTTGTATATATGTGTCAAGTGGTAAATTAAGCAAAATGTTCCGATTTTTTGAATTTTTAAGTATAGGAGTATAATTAGATGATTATGTATTGGAGTATAAATTTACTAGTAAAACATTTTGCAAATTTTGTACGGATTCGTACAATGGAGTTCGTAATTGTTTTATTGTTTATGAAAAAATATATGATTCAGAAATTGATGTATGAATTTGCTGAGCTTATAGCTCCTAATCTTTGAGTTTCGGTTGATGAAATTATATGAGATGTAGTTATAGCTCCAGATAATGTTAAATGAGATTTTGCATTCCCTTGTTTTAAATGGGCTAAGACATTGGGTAAAAATCCTGCTCAAATTAGTAGTGAAATAGTAAGTAAAATTAATACTACAGTTTCTTTTTCTGAGATTATTTCTGTTTGACCATATGTTAATGCAGTATTAAATACTGAAAGTTTTGCTAAAAATGTGATTGAAAAAATAGAAAAAGAGAAAGAAGTTTTTTGAAAGGGTGAGTCGACATGAAAACAATATATTCTTGAGTGATGGCAACCTAATACTCATAAAACTATACATATATGACATATTAGAAATATTCTAGTTAGTGAATCTAATGCTAGAATCTTGAAATATGCATGAAATGATGTTGTAAAATGTTCTTATCCGTGAGATATTGGAGCTCATGTTGCTAAGTGGCTTTGGTATTACACTAAATTTTATCAATGAGAAATGCCAAAAGAGAATTTTTCTAAGTGGGTTTGAATATTGTATACAGAAGCAACTAGAAAAGTTGATGAGAATCCTGATGTATATAAAGCAGAGATTTCTGATTTGCAGAAAAAATTGGAAGATTGAGATGAAGAATTGGTTAAAATTTGGAAAGAAACAAGAGAGTTATGTTTAAAAGATATGTTGAAAATTTTTGCAGAACTTTGAAGTGATGATATAGATAAACAATATTATGAAAGTGAAGTTGAAAAACCTGGAGTTGAGTTAGTTCGTAAATTACAAGCAGAATGAAAGGCTGTAATGTCAGAAGGAGCTTTGGCTATTAATTTAGAAGAATATAATTTATGATGGTTTTTGTTGTTAAAGTCTAATTGAGCATGTTTGTATTCAACAAAAGATATTTGATTAGCTTTTAGAAAACAAGCTGATTATCCTAATTATTATAAGTCATTATATGTTGTTTGATCTGAACAAGAGCATCATTTTGCTCAATTGTTTAAAACGTTAGAGATTATGTGAATAGAGCATGATAAATTACAACATATTTCTTATTGATTAGTAGATTTGAAAGAATGAAAGATGTCTTCTCGTGAATGAAATGTAATTCTTTATGAGGATTTCCGTGATCAACTATTAGAAAAAGCTGAATCAATGGTTGTTGATAGGGATATCCCGGTTGAAGAGAAAAAAGAAACAGCAAGGAAAATTGCTTTTTGAGCGATGAAATTTGGAATGCTTTTACAAGATAGTGAGAAGAAGATTATTTTTGATCTACAGACAGCTCTTTCTTTTGAATGAGAAACTTGACCATATCTTCAATATACTACGGCAAGAATGTCATCTATTCTTAGAAAAAATACTTTAGATATTAGTTGAGATATTGATTATAGCTTATTAAATACTGATGAAGAAAAAGCTTTATTATTAAAGTTAGCATCATTTGAAGAAGAAGTTCAAAAAGCTGCAAATGAATATAAACCAAATTATGTAGCTAGGCGATGCTTAGATGTTGCTCAGTTTTTTAATTCATATTATCATAATTATAAAATTATTGATGAATCAAATATAGAACTTAGTAAGGCTCGTTTGCATTTGCTTCAATCAATTCTTCAAGTTATGAAAAATGCATTAAATCTTCTTTGAATAGAGGCTGTAGAAAGTATGTAATTTATTTTCAAGATTTAGCTCTATAATCACTACTATTATGAGTCTTTGCTCATAATCAATCTTTTATTTCTATTCATAAATCTTTACATACTTGTACTTCAGGGATATTTCATGAGAAACGATCTCATCATTTTCAAAATAGTATAATAGTATCATCTCAATATTTGTTTAGAATTAATTTTCTAATTTCTTTTATACTTTCGCAAACTGATCAGTCTTTATCTACAGAAAGAAATACTTCGTTAACAACTTTAAGAGAACTTACTATTTTTAACCTAAAATTTTCATCTTGAAAAACTTCAGTTTTACCTGTTTTTAATCTAGCTTGTTCATCATTATTAACTATTACTCGTAATTCATCTCAAAGTTCTTTACATAGTTCTAGACATTCAATATGTCATGGATGAATTGGATTAAAATATCCTGATGTTATGACGATGGTTTTCATTATAATAATATAAGAGAATTAAAAATGTACTCTAAATACTTCGTATGATACTAGTCAATCTCATACTGTTTTTTTTATCATTGATTCGTTTCTATTTAATAGAGATTGTCAACTTTTTATTTCTAATAGTACAATTTTTTTTAAGTGACCAGAGGCTAATCAGTCAAAAACTAGATAATCTATTCATTTTCATATAAATACCATATCCTTAAAATCGTAGGGAAATCATGGTAAAGCTGGTGCTAATTTTTCGTTAACATCTCATAAAATTACATTACGAGCTTGTTTAACAGAAGTAGAGCGAGCTGATTTTACTGCGGAATGTACAGTTAGTTTTGCAACAATAAATCAAACAATTAATCAAACAATGGCTCATATAATTAGTGGTTGAATTTCCGTTTCCATGTATATTATTTTAATTTTAAATATTGAAGATTATTAGAATATTTAATAAAAGCAAGTTTATTTAAGAAAAACCCTCACGTAATAACATGAGGGCTGGGGTCCCATAAGCGGGCATATATGGAGGGAGGGAAGAAATCTATCTCTCTGTAGGTATATATAATAATTTTTATTTAAAAGTCAACCTATTATTTCTTTTGTTTCTTTTTTGAGTTATTCTTCTTTGAAGGTGATTTTTTAGTGGTAGATTTTTTTGCATTGGATTTCTTTTTCTTCTTTTTTGGTTCAGGTGGTATATATTGAACATTTTTTTCTTTTTCCCGTAGTCATATAGTTATTCAATATAATAGGAAGAAAGGATATATTACCATTCTATCTACTAATGAATGAAGAACTATTCATTCTATACAAAGTCATATAAATCATATTCCGAATCATAGTAGTGTATAATATAATAATTCTTGGTAAGGTGATTTATCTTTTTTGTGGTATTTTTTTACCATCTTCACAGAATATCGAATTATTAATATACATAATAATAGCCAGAATATTATTCATATAATTCAGTATTCCATTAGAATTTGTAAGTATTGATTTTCAGGATTGAAACCATACGTAGAAATCTGATTTTTTACATTTTCTTTTCTTAATAATTCACAACGTTGGTTATCTAAATGAATTGTATCTATATCTTGATATATATCAACCGGTTCATCAGTATAACATAATTGATGTGATGCTGGTCATGAATATCAAGCTCACCATCAGAATGCTAAATTTTCTTTAGCGATATTCCATCAGGCTTTCATTAATTCAACATGTCATGTGTTTGAATGTTCTCTAACCATTATTCATCTTCATAAATATCATATTCATCAGATTCAAACTAGAATAATTAGACATAATCGAATAAAATATTTTTGGATAGATTTTCGGTATAGTATAAAGAAAATTGTAATAGCTTCGAATAATCGAACTGCTATTCATGCACGAGATCGAGTTGAGAAGATTAATAGTCAGAAAATCATAGTAGGGAATACTAAGTCCTTCCAATTCTTCTTTCTTGAATATCATAACATAAATACAGGAAAGAATGCTATTAGCCAAAATCAGAAACTTGTTGGTCTTTCAAATAAAAATTGGTTTCTAACGTGTCATTTATCTATTAATGTATAGTATGCTGCAGGTGGGTTCTGTCATACAGTTCATTCATAGATATTTGGGTTATATCAACATAATCTTAGGGCGTTTGGCATTAATCGTACAACAAACCATCGGAATAATCATAACCATAATACTCGGATGATTAATTTATTATATAGTTGTAATAAATCTTTATCCTTTTCAGTAAAGAATAATAAAGATAAGCATACTCATATTCCAAAAATGAAGAATCATAATAAGTCATATTTTGCACTTAGAACAAAAGCTTTAATTCATACATGTTGTAAACCTACAGCTAATAATAATAGGATTATTGTAGTGACTACAAATACTAATATGAATTGTACTACAAATTTTGACTCGATGTTTTTTAGTAGTAATTGCCATGTTATTTTATCAGTGTTTTCTTTATTCTTTATTGCTTTAATCCATCATTTTAAGTTATATAGTATATATCGTAATAATATAACAACAAATATTAAAAGTATAAATTCTTTCCACATCCAGAAGAATGTTCGGAATTTACCATCTCGTCATAATTTAAATGTTACAAATGTTTGTAAGAAAAATTGTAATAGTAATCATATTACAAATATTTTGCATAATAGAGCTATTCGAAATCTTAAAGGTTTTGAACAAATACTAGATCATCGAGATATTAGTTTTTTCATGTCGTCTGAGAAAATGCCTAAAAGAAGATGTCTTATTTTGTTTTATATTTTTGTTTGTTATTTAATATTATAAGAATTCAATAAATATTATAACGATAGCGGATACTGTAAGAATTGTTTGTATTAACCATAGATACATTACTATTGTATATTCTTTAATTCATTTATATTCAAGGTAGTGATGGAATGGGGCAATAGGGAATAATTTATGATGAAAAACTTTTTTCCAGAACATTTGTAATCCACTTGTGGACAAGTCTATTATGAATATTAAGAATACAATCACAGCAGGAATGAATATTCAAATACTCATGTTTAATAGATAGGTGGTGGAGGCAATTAATCATCACAAACAAAAGGCTCAACTATCTCACATAAATATTTTTGCAGGATTTATATTGAAAAACATAAAGGCAACTAATGTCGCTGCACATATTCATAATACTGTTGTTGCAAGATACCTTTGAGATATAAATAGAGCTACTGCAAATGTAATTAGAACGAATATATTTAATCATCAAGCTAATCAATCTAGTCAATCTGTAATATTTACAGCATTTACAATTAGTATAGTTGCAATAAATGTTAATATAGGGAATCATCGTCATAAGTGGATTACATCTTTAAATATTGGTGATAAATTAATGTAATCAATTCATAGTACATGATAGAACCAATATGAGATCCAAGCAGAGAAAAGAATTAATCCGAACATTTTGGCTCTCATATTTAATCATTTTACTTTACCAACATTACGAATATTTAATATATCATCTATTAATCATATTAATCACATACTGAAGAATCAGAATAGTATAATATATGTTTCTTGTCTATTCCAAAGATAATAATTTGTTCGTCATAGTTTTTGAGATACCCGAGAAACTCAAACCATTAAAACCATCATCAACAAAAATAGTCATCAACCCATTGTTGGGGTTCAGGCTTTATGTTCATGTAATTTTGCAAATATTTCAGATTTTTCTCAGGTTGCAGTATTACTACGTATTGTTTTACCAGCTTTTCGTTTTCTTAATAATTTTATATATATAGGATAGAGTATCATAGCTACAATGAAAGTTGCAAGTGTGAAACTCAAGATTAGTATTAGATTGCTTAGCATATTCAAGATGTCTTTATAAAATTCTAACTTTCGTATAGTGTGTTTTTCTGGTGATAAAAAGCAAGAGCTTTTTTATTTTTTACGAGTTGTGAAGAAAAGATGAAAATAAAAGAAATAGCGGTTATATAAACCGCTATAATCTTAAAAATTTGTTACTTGAAGTTACTGATTACAGGTTTCCCTGTTCGCAAAGCTAGTTCGATTGCAGATGGAAATCTTCTCACTTTACCAGGTATGTCCCAAATACCGCAATAATCTGCACCGGTATCTGCACAGCTTGATCGTTGGCAGCCTACTAATAAGAGAGGATCATTTGAGTAGATTTTACTTCCTTTAGGGATTGTAAAGTTGGGGCTGGCTGGTTTGTATAGTGTTATATAATCTCCTATAAAAATAGGTTTATTACACCAAGGACAGATGATTGTCATCTTTTCAATGCAATCGAGGCAGAGAGGAACCTTTTTAAACGGGTGATATTTAACATGTAATGTTGATTTTTCTCCGTTTATTGTAACTTCTTTTTTCATTTTTGTTTCGTGACCACATTCACATTGTAGTGTGCAGTCTTTTTGCTTGAATAACCAAGCAAAGAAATTCTTTAATTTTTTCATAAGCGTATATTTTTTGTTTGTTGGTGAGAATAATAATTATTTATTCTGTAGATTCAAATAATTCCAATAATATTATGTAAGTGAGTTTGAATATTTGTGGAGAATTTATATATATAATATAGTTTTATGTGTGTGTTTAATTATGGATTTTTTTTCTTTAGTAAAAGCAATATATGATAAAATACCTAACATAACTGCTGATGAAATAAAGGATATGCAGCGTAGTTTTGCTAAAGAGAAAAAAATGAAAGATTTACCATCTAAATCTCAAATATTAAATACATATTTTAATGCAGTAAAAGAGTGAAAATTAGAAAGGAGTCAGGATTTTGAAGTTTTACTTCGTAAAAGAGCTATACGTTCACTTTCTTGAATTGTGCCTGTTCAAGTTTTAACTAAGCCGTGGCCATGTCCAGGACAGTGTATATTCTGTCCTAATGATCCATGAATGCCGAAGAGTTATATAAAATCAGAACCATGAGCAATGCGTGCGTGGTTGAATCAATTTGATCCTATGAAACAGGTTTATAATCGTTTACAATCTTTGACGACTACATGACATCAAACAGATAAAATTGAAATGATAGTTCTTTGATGATCATGGGATGCTTATCCTAGAGATTATAAAAAAGATTTTATTAAACAATTATATGATGCGTGTAATACGTTTTCAGATTTAAAAATTAGACAGGATTTTAATAAATCTGGAGATGATAAATCTAAATATCATTTTGAAATTGAAAATTTAGATGATATAAAATATTCATCTTCGTTAGAAGATGCAATAAAACGTAATGAAACTGCTAAAAATAGAATAATATGATTAACAATAGAGACACGTCCAGATTTAGTTAGTCATGATAATTGTAAGTTTTGGCGTGAACTTTGAGTAACTAGGGTAGAGATGTGAATTCAATCTACAAATGATGAAGTGTTAAATTTAAATAAAAGGGGACATGATGTTCAAAAAATTAAAGATGCTATATATATTATGCGTCAGTATTGATTTAAAATATCAATCCATTTGATGCCGTGATTATATGGTTCAGATTTTGAAAAAGATATACAGAGTTTTAAAGATATTTATACTGATCCATCTTTTCAACCTGATGAGATAAAGTTTTATCCAACTTCTGTTATACCAAACACTCAATTATATAATTTATATAAAGAGTGAAAATATACACCAATAACAACTGAACAAATTCTAAAAGAAATTCGTGAGACGTTCTTGAATATAATACCACCTTATACAAGGATTAAGAGATTGATTCGTGATATACCAGCAACTGAAATTGTTGCATGATCTAATGTAACTAATCTTTCACAAATGGCACATGAATCATTATTAAAAGAAATGAGACAATCTTATTCATGAAAATGAGATAATGAAATTGATATTAAAAAATTTTATTCTCGTTTATATAATAATTATATATTATATATAAGTGAAGAAAAATATTTCGAAGAATTTAAAAAGCATGATGATGAAGATTGTGTTGAAATAATTTGAAATGAACCAGATTTAGAATCTTTTCGTAACTTTGTTTCTTTAGATACAAGATCAAGGGAGGTTAGAAATAGAATAGAAAAAAAGAAATCGGATTCTTTAAATATAGTATTACGTTGGTATAAATCTTCAGTAGGGCAGGAATGTTTTATTTCATTTGAAGATGAACTTTGATATTTATACTGATTTACGCGTTTATTATTGCCTAGTGAAGATAGTGTAGTTTGAATAGAGTGATTGGGAAAATGAACTGCAATTATAAGAGAATTACATGTATATTGAGAATTACAAAAAATATGAGAAAAAACTAATCAATGAACTCAACATACTTGAATATGAAGGCATTTACTTAATTTTGCATGAAAAATCTCAAAGCTATCTGGATTTTATCAGTTCTCAGTTATATCGTGAGTTTGAGTGAGAGAGTATTATAAAAACTTATGATTTGAGTTGAAATGAACATACATGGTAAAAAATATTTAGTATAAATATTCTTATACATATTATAATTTTTTTGTCTGAAAATTTTTTTGAAATTCAGATTAAAAAAGTCCCAAAAAATTTGACAAATTTTGATGATAAATGTATAATTACTGTGTATAATTTTATTATTAAGCATTGTCTAATGAAACAAAAACGAAAGGTAAAAAGCTTACTTCCTAGTGAAAACGATGGGAATAAATGATTATTTACATCGATTTTATTAGTTTTATGAGTAACTCTATGTTTATGATCTGCATCATTGATGACAACATCAGTTTGAGCAGCTGGGTTATCGAATAATAGTGTTTTGCCATTTACAGGATTGGATGATAAATCTATGAATATTTATCGTTTAGATTTTGGTAATCCTGAAAATTTGGAAGGAATTGTGTCAGAAATGTATTTGGATACTAATTCTACTTTGCATGTTTCACCAAGTAATGTGATCATTACTTCTGATACTAGTAATAATGAAGTAACTGATGGTGTATATTGAAATATTTTGTGAGGTAATAATAATAAAATTAAATCTAATAATGTAACACTTATTGCATGAGAAGGTATTGATGTATCTGCATGAAATAATAATGCTACAGTTTTATTATGAAATCAAAAGAATCCTTATGGAGCGGCAGCAAGTAACTGATCTCCATTAGTTGCTGTTTGATGAGACAGACTTGAAGTTGGTAGTAATCATAATGGAGTGGTAATTATTTGATGATATGAAAATAAAATTTGAGATAATGTTACTAATTGAATAATTCTATGATGAGAGAATAATAAGGTTTCTAGTAATTGAGGAATTGTTTGATGAAAAAATGTTAATTTACAAAAAGCAAAAGTATTTGCTTACTCTAATTCATCAAGTGTGTTTGAGCCTAAAACTGAAAAAGCATTTTATTTAAATTTAGATGAGTGAGTTTGAATTGATTATGATAGTGTTAAAAAGTGAGTATCTGTTAATTGAGTAATAGCTATTGCAGATGTAGATATTTCAAATAATTGTAATAGTACTAATTATTGATTAGTATGATCTTATAATTGATGTTTAGTATGATGTACTAAATGAACTGTAGATTCAAGATGGGAACTATTGGATCGTTGAAAGAAGTGTGAGCAGATGTGTAGAGATAATTCTTCTAAATGTTATTTTAAAGAGGAACCTTCAGAAACTCCAACTCCTGATTATACATCGTTTTGTACTGCTAAAACAGTAGGTAATGCTCATATGTGTAATAATGTAACAAATCTTTATAAAAATGTTGTATTTGAATCTAAATTAATAGATTCTGAAGCTGAATGTCCTGCAGAACATGATAAATGTATATTTCAATGTGATAAATGATCACATATATTCTATGATGATAATGGTAAACCTAGTTGTAAGTTAGATTGTGTGTTACCATGGAGTGAATCATGAGAAAAAATTAAGCATAATGAAGAAGTGGAAACTACATATAATGTATCTAGTTTAAGTTGTTCAAATGATGCATGAAAAAGTCCAATTCCAGAATCTTGTGTAAGCCATAAAAAGTCATTGACTTGTAACAATGGTGTTTTGTATGAAAAAGGTACAAATAAAAAGGCTGTTGATTGAACTAAGTGATACATGTATACTTCTTGTAATCTTACTAGTTATAAGTGTGATGTTAGTGAAGGTGGTTATAATTTAACTAGTAGTAATATTAAAGATACAATTAGTTCATGGAATGATACAGATAGATGAGAAACTAACTGAACACGTTGAGTATATAAATTATGTAAGGATTATAATTCTAATTGATATGATGTATGTACAGCAACAGATAAACATTATAAATTAGTTAAATGTCAGAATTGATATTCAACATGAGCAACTCATCCTTATGAATGTAAGGCAAAATGTAGTTTTGATTGAGCAAAATATGATCATTGACAAGAAATTTTATGATATAAATCTGCTTCAGCAACTTGTCCAAGTGCTTGTGAGAGTACAACATTAACTTGTAATGATTGAAAATGGGATGGTGATGCTACAACATATAATAGAAAAACTTGTAGTCTTAGTGTTTCTAGTTGTCCGTCTACATATGATGTTGAATCAGCTGTAGCTATGAAACATCGTGATCATTCTATATATAATGATGGATGTCAGGTATATTCAAGTTATGGTAATAAACATTGTGTTAAATGAGATTTGGTATATGATTTAGTTTGATGTGCACCTGGTTACCATACTGAAAGCAAAGATATTGATGGTAATGATGTTAATAATAAATATTGTGTTCCAGATACTCGGACTGTTGCATGTAATCGTTCATGAGCCCCTGAAGGTGCAACATATGATAGTTATAATGTTCAAATTAGTTGGATGTGAAGTTGGAATAATTGATATTGGACAACAGCTGCTAATTGTACATGGTATTGTGGAGGTAATACTCATTTGGAAAATGGTGCTTGTGTAAGTAATCTTAAATCTGTATCATGTAACACAAATTGAGTAACTAAACCAGATAATGCTTCATGGAACAATCCAGTATTAATTAGTTGGCGTTGAAGTTGGAATGATTGACATTGGGATACTGTTTGAGATTGTGGTTATTCATGTACTTCTTGAGAATATCCATCATGTGAAGAGGAGGATGATGATGGAGGAAGTACATCATGAGGATGAAGTTATAGTTGTTGTTCAGATCCAAGTGTAACAAAGGTGGAGAGGTGTCATATGTATGGTCCAAACTCAAAAGATTCTCATTGAAATTATAATTGATATAAACAAAATGTTTGTACAAAAAAATGAAGTGATAGTAATGGTTATGAACGATGTGATATTGTTCCATGATCTATTGATATTGGTTGATGAGAAAAATGAGTAGGTTGTAGTTGTGCAACATATCCATCTGATGATAACCCATGAAATTGTTAAATTATTTATAGTATTATAATTATAAAGAATAGCTCTATTTATGTGGAGCTATTTTTTTAAACGATTTAAGTTAAAAAAGTGGTATAAAATTTGACAAAATTTGTGGTTAAGAGTATAATTATTATGTATAATTTTATAATTAATTATGCTATAATGAAACAAAAACGAAAGGTAAAAAGCTTAATTAACAAAAATGGTCTTTGTAATTTTTCAGCATTGACTTCATTATTAATTTGGCTTTGAGTGGGATTTTGTATATGTTCTGCAGCATTGCTTAGTGTTTCAATTTCTGAAGCGGCAGATTCTACATCTTATTTGCAATTTAATTGATTGGCTGATAAAAATTTAAAAATTTATCATCTTAATCTAGTTAATCCTAGTGATCTATCCCATACAGAAGCTGAAATGTATATAGATAGTAATTCTACTTTTCATATTACTCCAGCTTCAATTGTAACTAACCTTACTGATTGAGCGAGAGATTTTACTTATGATAATAAGGTAGATGATTGATTATATTCAAATATTTTGTGATGAAATATACAAGAAGTTCATTCAAATAATGTAACATTGATTTGATGAAGATTAAATAATATTGTAGCATGAAATGATAATGCAACAATCTTGTGATGAGTTGATAATGTTTATTGAGCAGGTAATTGAACTCCTATGGTTGTTGTATGATGAACACAAAATATAATGTATTGAAGTCATAATTGAAATGCTATTATTTGATGAAATCATAATGTGATTTGATGAAATGTAACTAATTGATTTATTCTATGATGATCAAATAATGAAGTTCTAAAAAATTCTTGAATCGTAGCATGAAAAAATGTTAAATTAAATAAGGAAAATGCGTTTGTATATTCAAATTCATCAAGTGACTTTACTCCATTGTCAGATAATGCATTTTATTTGAATGCAGATGGTTGAGTTTGAATTAATGTTGATAGTAGTAAGAAGTGAGTATCAGTTGATTGAGTTGTGGATTTCGGAGATATTCAATGACATACCTGTACTAGTAGTAATATTTGAGAATTCGGATCTTTTAATGGTTGTCTTATTGGATGTACAAACAAATCTATGAATCAATGAAATCTATGGGAACTATTAGATCGTTGAAAAAGATGTGAACAAATATGTTCTAATAGTCCTTCATGTTATTTTGAACCAGAAGTAGAAATTACAGTACCTGATTATACATCATTTTGTACTGCTAAAACAGTAAGTAGAGCTCATATGTGTAATAATGTAACAAATCTTTATAAAAATGTTGTGTATGAATCTAAGTTAATAGATTCTGATGATACTTGTCCCGATGAGCATGATAAATGTATATTCCAATGTGATAAATGATCACATATATTCTATGATGGTTATGGTAAACCTAGTTGTAAATTAGATTGTGTGCTGCCATGGAGTTCAACTTGAGCAATGATAAAACATTGAGAGACTGTTGTATGATATAAGGCAGGTGAAGTTTCATGTTCAAATGATCCATGAAACAATCCTATCCCAAATTCATGTACTAACTATAAAAAAACGTTAACATGTAATGATGGTAGTTTGTGAGTTGATGATCAACCAGGTGGATATATTTATTGATCATGTAATCTTACAAATTATACATGTGATACAACTGAATATAATTTATCTCAAAGTGATATTTCTACTATCTCAAAAGATACTGTAAGTTCATGGAATGATACTGATAGAAGAGAAACACAGTGAGCTCATTGAGTATATAAATTATGTAAGGATTATACATCTAACTGATATGATGTATGTACTACAGTAAATAGACATTATAAATTAGTTAGGTGTCAGAATGGATATTCTGTATGAGCATTACATCCATATGAGTGTAGAAAAAAGTGTTATTTGGATTGATCTTCATATGATGATTGACAAGAAATATTAGGATATAGGTCTTCTTCTGCATCTTGTCCAAGTGCTTGTGAGAGTACTAAATTAACTTGTAATAATTGAAACTGGATTTGAGATGCAACTACTTATAGTAAGAAAACATGTAGTCTTAGTGCTCCTAGTTGTCCATCTGCTAACGATGTGCCATCTATAACTGTTTTAGAAAATAGAACCTTTTCAATTTATAATGAATGATGTCAGGTATATTCACCTTATGGTAATAAACATTGTGTGAAAGGAGATATAAAGTTTGATTTAATTTGATGTATTGATTGATATCATACTGAGAGTGGAAATCCTATTTACAATAAGTATTGTGTTCCTAATTCTAAACAAGTTAAATGTATAAAGCAATGAGCGCCTTCTCGTAATGCAACTTATGATTACTATGATGTTACCATTAATTGGATTTGAGAGTGGAATAACTGACATTGGGAAACAGTAGAGAATTGTTCATGGCATTGTAATAATAATTACCATTTAGAAACTCAAGGTTATGTTGCTCCAGGTGTATGTGTAAGTAATAGTGCTTCGGTTCAATGTGATGATAGTTGATATATTCCATCACATGCATCGTTTACAATTAAAAATGTAACAATTAATCGGGTTGGTCAATGGAATAACTGAAGATGGCAAGATCCTAGTGCGTGTGATTGGAGTTGTAATTCAGATCATTGTTGAACTAGCTGTCAGTATACTTACCAAGATTGTAGTGAGAATTGAAAACCTGATCATTCATCATATGTACATTCGACAATTTGTTGATGAGGTTCTTGTGATTGGACTTGTGATTCTTGATATCATTATAGTAATTGAGGTTGTGTTCCTGATTGTCCTGCAGAAGCTAATTTTGGTGAATATTGTTGTAATACTACTAACTGTCTCCCTTCTAAATGAGATTCATGAGCTCCTTCTAGGTTTTGTTCTAATAATAGATGTGTAGAATGTACTACACAATGAAAAGATACATGTACGAGATCTGATACGAGTAGTACTTGTTGTACGGCTGAAGGTGAATGTACTTATTGACATAGTTTCTGTAGTTAATTATACTAAGTTATATTGAATAGTCCCATAATTAATATGGGACTATTTTTATTGTTTAAGAAATACTAATTTAAATAAATTATATTTTGATTATTTTTTTCTTTTTTATATATTAGGGGAGGTTTATTTTATTTAATTGAGCAATGATAATAAAAAGGTTTGTATGATTTGTTTTCTTTTGTGTTTCTTTTGTGTCTTTATGTGGTAGTGTACATGCCTCTTGTTCTAAAACTATAGATTGAGGTTTATCAAAAACATCAAATTTAAGTCTTATATTAAATAAAGATAATGTTTTTAGTATTTGTTCAGTGAAAAAGAATTCATCTGATAATTATAATTTTTTGGATTGTTCGAATCGCTGAATTGTAGGTGTTGAGCATGATGCTTTTTCTAGATTGCCAGATTTGGAGAATATTGATTTATCATGTAATCGACTTGCTAAAGTTAATTTTAGTAAATCTAATTTATCTAAATTATTAATTTTGAATGTATGATATAATAGTATTGAGAGTATATCTGATTTAGTTCTAGATGGCTTAGAATCGGTTAATGATTTATATCTGGATGGTAATAGAATTAATAAAATAGACACTTCTATATTATCTAGTTTATCTGCTCTTAAATATTTGAATTTAGGTGATAATAATGTTTATGGTATTGATAAATGAGATTTTGATTGAGTGATGAATCTAAAAGAACTAGATATTAAGGATGATTATGATTATATACAAGTATGAGCTTTTAGTAATATTAAAGAATTGGAGAAATTGAGTATAAATTTGCCTGGTACTCAATATGCATGAATTTTTTCTTGATTGGATAATCTTAGTCAATTGTCTATTGATTTATGATATGTTGATAACGCATCTATAATTGAATGATTTTTCTCATGATTAAATAATATTATAGATTTAACAATAGTGTGATTTTGAGATAATTTGAAATTGAATAATTTGAACTTATATTGATTAGAAAAACTTAGAAATTTAGTTTTTTCTTGAGTGCAAGTTGATAGTATTTTTTCTTGAAAATTTCTGGATTTAAATATAAAAAATTTGAGTATCTCTAGGTTGAAAAATATAGAAAAATGAATGTTTAACGATTTTGATAGTTTAGAAATTTTAAACATTTGAGAAGTAGACAATATTTGAAATTGATGATTTGATTGATTAACCAATTTGAAGAGATTAAATATCTATGTTAATTGAATAATTAATGATAATGCTTTTGATTCACTAAGTAATTTAAATTATTTAAATTTGCAAATTAAGAATAAAAATATTCTTTCAAAAAGGTTATTATCTAATTTAAGTAATTTGGATACTGTTACATTAGATATTGATAATCGAGAAGAATTTGATTGTCATGAGTATAAAGATTTTTTGTGAATGTTGCGTGTGTGATATTATTATGATTCATTATGAATATTAAAAACTTTGCCTATGACCTATACTTATAAAGTTTATACGTTTTGTAAGTATGTACCTATTTTCGTTTTAGCTTTTATAATATTGTTGATATTAGTTAATATAATTAGAAGGAAAAGATGAAGATTTTGAATTATGTTTTCATATTTTACAATGAAAAAATTCTCAGATTACTTGAGTAATCCAAAGAGGTGGTGGCATATATTTATGAAAATTATCTTTGTTATAGCCATTTTTATACCTTTGTTATCATATATTATTTCTGAATTAATTATTCCTTATTATAAGTACAATAAATTTGATGTATATTATGAGACATTTGATACTTTTGAAAATAGATATACAGATTCGATTGTTAACAAAGCTGAATTGCTGAAAAATTGAGAGATTCCATCGTATGTGGATTGATTCTTTAAAGAATGATATAAATTACAAGTATTTGATATGTATGCGGATTATTGGTGTTCTAATATATGGGATGTTGATAGATTAAAAAAAATTGAAAAAGAATTATGAAAACCTTTTGATTTAGTAAAAACACTTGATGATAGATCATATTTGAAAATTCTTGATAAAATGAATGAAAATGGTTATAAATGTGTGGAGAATTTGAAAAGTTCAGATATTTTGAATGTTAGAGAATATAGTGGATATACTATGATTTGAAAAACAACATTTGTTTCTGTTTTGTTAACAATGTGATATTATATTTTATGTGTATGAGCTTGTTTATTGGTTTGATTGCTATTGGCTTATATTTTGATGTTTTTGTATTATAATATTCTTTTGATATTTATTAATTGGAAATCTGATGATGAACTTGAGGTTGATAAGTTAGCTGATGAATTATCAGATGTTGAGATTGATGAAATTGAAGATGTAGAATAGTAATTAGTAAGTGCTTATTCGTGAAATTTATAGAATAATCAACGCTTGCATTTAATTGTACAAAAATTACTATTCGAGTTAGTTTTTATTGATTATAAATTGTATTATGAAAATTTGAATAGTGTGATTACCAAATGTTTGAAAATCTACACTTTTTAATGCATTGACAAAATCATATGCAGCTCCTGCAGAGAATTTTCCATTTTGTACTATTGATCCGAATGTTTGAATTGTTGATGTTAAGGACCCTAGAATAGATGTATTATCTGAAATGTCTCATAGTCAGAAGAAGGTTTATGCGGCTACGGAGTTTGTAGATATTGCATGATTAGTAAAATGAGCATCAAAATGAGAATGATTATGAAATAAATTTTTGGCAAATATTCGTGAAACTGATGCAATAGTTCAAGTATTACGTTATTTTAAGGATCCTGATGTTGTTCATGTTGAATGAAGTATTGATCCTATTAGAGATGTTGAAATTATTAATACAGAGCTTATTTTTGCAGATTTAGAACATATTGAGAGAATCTTACCGACATTACAGAAGAAAGTTAAGTCTTCTAATTGTACAAAAGATGAAAAAAAACAATGTGAAATCCTTGAAGTTATTTATAAAGCCTTGATGGATTGAAAATTAGCACATACTGTTCGTGATCAGTTTTCAGCTGAAGATTTAAAAGTATTAAGATCATATAATTTCTTAACTCTCAAGCCATTTATATATGCTTTGAATGTATCACAAGATGATTTAGCAAATGCAGAATCAATTAAAGCCGAATATAGTGAAAAATTAAATGCTCCTGTTGCAGTGGTTTGTGTAAAAATAGAGGAGGAAATGATGGATATGTCTACAGAAGAAAAACAAGAGTTTATGGCGGAAATGCTAGAAGTTCAAGCTTCTAAAATACCTACTCTTGATGATTTGATATCATTAGCATTTAATACACTTTGATTAATGTATTATTTTACTACTTGAGAGAAAGAAACAAAAGCTTGGACTATCCCACAATGATCTACGGCTCCTCAGGCTGCATGAGCTATCCATTCTGATTTTGAGAGATGATTTATAAAGGCAGAAGTTGTTTGATATGAAGATTTAGTAGCTTGTGGTTCATGGGCTAAAGCTAGGGAAAAATGATTATTACGTTTAGAATGAAAAAGTTATATCGTTCAAGATTGAGATGTAATGATATTTAAGTTTAATGTTTAGGATCCTACTAATATAACTAAAATTTAAGATAAAGTAACTGTTTTTTATTTAGTCTGATTTTTGCATTTTTTATTTTTTTGTTTATAATTTACTTATAAATTTATCTATCTTACTTAGAAAATGAAAGATATATTTCTATCTTGAATTCAGTGATCTGGTAAATGAACACAGGCAGATTTATTAATGGAGAAATTTAAAAATAAATTTAAATATTTTGAAACATGAGAGATACTACGTACTTTATCTAGTAGTGATAATGCTATAGGTAATTATATTAGAAATGCTGTTGAGTCTTGAGATTTAATAAAGGATGAAGTTACTGTAGCAATTTTTAATGTGTTTTTGCAAACTGTAGAGAAAGGAGATGTATTACTTATGGATTGAGTTTTACGTAAAATGTGACAAACAAAAGCTATATGTGAAGAAATGAAAAAAGCTGGTCGTGATTTTATAGTTTTGCATTTTGATTTGCCAGATGAGGTTGTGTTTGAACGTTTAGCATCTAGAATAGTTTGTAAAAAATGTTGAAATAACGCAAAATGAGGAAATGTATGATGAGTATGTGAGAAATGTTGATGAGAATTAATTCGTCGTAGTGATGATTCAAATATTGATGCCATTAAGACAAGAATTGAAGCATTTCATAATGAAACTGAACCTTGATTAAAATGGGTTGAAGAAAATGGTTGGTTGGTTCACATAGATGCTAATAGGTGAGTAGATGAGATTTTCGCAGATGTGTTAAAATATGTAAAATAATAAAATTTATAAAATAAAAAATCCCTGACAATTATTTATCAGGGATTTATGTTTGTTTTTTTATTCTTTAGGTTGTTCAACTATTTCAGGGTTTTCTTCTTTTTTTCATCATTTTTTAGATTTTACTAATAGGAATATTCATCATGCAGCAATTACTAAACAAGATATTCCTATGACAGGTCTAACTGCTAACCAAGCTATTCATATAGTTAAGAATCATACAACAATTGTTAGTCATAGAGCTATAATGCTTGTTCATACTCATATGATGTTTGCAAGGAATGGAATAATCTTTGCTATAGTTTCAATGAATCTGAACATTGCAGCAAATCAGCAGTACATTATCAATAATCAGATAAATCTGATAATCCAAGTCATTATTTTATTAGCATCTTGAGCAGCTCTGAACATATCTTCTGCAGGCACATTTCATTCATCTAGTAATGCGATAGATCTTCAGTTTGTAGCAGTATAGCTTCTTAAATCACTACCTGCTTGTTTTCATACAATACTTACAGTTCATGGTTTGACAGATGAGAATGTTATTTTTAAGTCTCAGATAGCAGGTTTGCTTGGATCTGCTCAAATATAGATATAATCGTTTAATATGTGGAAATTTTCTGGATGAGTATCAGTAGTTGCTTTATTGGTGTCTCCGTATAAATAGCTATTATTATTGTCTTCTACTGAATTACTACCTGTCTGATCAGATGTTTTCTCAGCTATTAATTGATATTTTTCAGGTGTGATAACATTTTGTTCAGATAAATTTATTGTTTTATAGTTTGTTAGTTTGTCTATAAATATAGTAGTAAGAGTGTATGCTCATAATGTAATTGGAGATTTTTCTTGAGATTTTGATTCAAATTCTCGAGATGTAGGGTTCTCGTGACCATTTGATGTGTTAAAATCGCTTGACGAGATAGGACTATCACTCCATTTAGTATCATAAGTATATGTTGTTGTACAGTCTTCACTTCATCAATAGTTATCTGTACAAGATTCATGTTCTTCTTCATACCATTGATACATTTCTACAGTTCTTTTTAATTTTAAGTCATCAGTAATAATTCAAAATATATCATCTTTTAATGCTTTATCGTTAGATGCAGTTTCTCCAGAAACATGGATTTCTTTTCATTCTAAATCTGGATCAATTTTGTCAGCAACAGCTTCTTGAACGATTGAAGCTCATTCTTCAAGAGCCTTTTTTTCTTCAACATAGTTATTTTCATTCATTACTAGGATTACAATTGCGATTATAACTGCAACGATTCCTCAAATTATTGATTTAAGGCTGTCTCCAAGACGAGATCCATAGGAATGATGAGAAGTAACTGATACTTTATCTACCATTTATATAAATAATAAAATATAAAAAACATAATTCTTAATTATAAATTTTATTTAAGAATGCAACTTATTTTAATATTTATTTTATATAAGCTAGGGGAAATAGTATATTTACAATATGAATCCTACTTTTTTATATACATCTTCAACTTTTTTTTCTGCTATTGGAGAAACAGCTTCTTTTCATTTTTTTAATAATTTGATAATTTCTTCATCAGAAATTTCAGCGTATTTTTTTTGGATTGGAATTAATGTTTCCATAATTTTTTCGAATAGATAATCTTTAGCTTCTTTGAAGCTTAATCCACCATTTAGATATTTTGCTCTGAGAGCTTCATCTTCTTCTGGAGTAAGAAATAATTTACAGAGATTATAAACATTACATTCGTCAGGATTTTTTGGTTCTTCAACTGTTTGCGTAGATGTTGGAATTTGTTTTACTCTTTTAAGAATAGATTTTTCATCATCAAGTAATCAGATATAATTGTTATATGATTTAGACATTTTACGTCAGTCACTTCAAATTATTGTAGCAACTCTACTATCAATTAAAGGTTCAGGTACTTTGAAAGTATCTCAATATTCTCTATTAAATTTTTCTGCGAAGTCTCTAGCATATTCAACATGTTGTTTTTGATCTTTACCAACTGGTACATAATCTGCATCATAGATTAATATATCTGCAGCCATTAAAATAGGGTAACAGAAAGTTCAAACACTGATAGTTCAAGCATTTCATTTAGCTAGTGCTTCTTTATAAGAATGCATTCTTTCCATAGTTCACATGATAGTTAAACATGAAAATACTCGGTTCATTTGTGCATGAGCTGGCATATCTGCAGGATTATAGATATAGAATCTATTTAAATCTGCTCAACATGCAGCGTAAAGTTTTACTATATTTATAGAGTTATCTCTTATTGCATTTCAATCATGTAGAGCTGTTAATGCGTGCATATTAGCTAAAAACATGAATATTTCTGCATCTGGATTTTCTTCAGACATTTTTAGAAATGGTTTGATTGCTCAAAATAGGTTTCATAAGTGTAATTGTCTATCTGTTGGCTTAACTCATGTAAGGATTCTTTTTGTCATGAATATGTAATTTGAATATTAAAAATTGAAATTATAGTAGAAAATTTTTATTATTTTTCAAGGTGTGATTTAGATTATTGCTTAAATTTTAATATTATTTTAGAATATTTACAATATTAGATATCAAAATTGCAAAAAAGGAAGATGATAATTCTAGAAATTTGATTCAAAATTAGCGTTTTTTAGTAAAAAAGATATAATTATAATTGTATTTATTTGAAATCTATTAAAGAAAAAATGAATAAAAATGTAATTCAAAATTTATGAGTTAAATTGATGATTACAGTTATTTGAATATGTCCTTTATTATCTCCAACAGTGTTTGCTACATGAGATATAAGTTTTTCTGATTTAAAAAACTCTGTTATGTTAGATAATGAGGATAATTCATTAATAAATGCAGCTATTGATAGAGTATCTAAATTGCAAACAGATATTGAGAGTATTACAGAAGAATTATTTGAATTAGATGAATCAGAAAAGAATAAGAATCCTAATCTTACTACAAGCTATAGACAAGCAAGATCAGAAATAGTTAGAGTAATTTCTACAATAAATTGAGCTAATACAAAACTTTCATCATCTTTGAAAAAACTAATACAGTATCAAAAACAAATGAGAGATTTGTTAAAAGATTTGAAAGAGGCTCAGATTTCATCAGTTAAAGCAAAAGAATATTTACAAGAATATTTGAATTTATTATATAAAACTCAATTAAAGATTTATGATCAAGATTGAGAGAATATTGATGATATTAGATTATTTGTAAATTCTGATAATTTTAATGAAACATTCATATGAAATGATTTATTATCAGCTATGACTGTTCAATTATGAGAATTGATTAATAAAACAACAAAAGAAGAAGAAAAGAAAACAAATTTACTTACCAAGTTATGAACTTTAAAGTTATCTGCTCAGGAAAGTATTGAAACTTATCGTAATGAAATTGAGACATTAGAACAAAAGAAACAATATTTATTAAGTTTTATACAGTTGTATAAACAAAAATCAGATACTAAATTCCAATCTATCATAACTAGTAAAGAGGATGTAAATAAGATGGTATTGGCATTTATAGATGATATT
>JAEEGL015528418.1_pt1 | contig 33828 bp, 29 predicted proteins | sample 9134231 | NCBI WGS metagenome assembly JAEEGL01 (sample SAMN16246548, study PRJNA631951) | gut metagenome | biome: gut microbiome; feature: rumen; material: fiber-attached | host: Bos | place: Iran: Karaj | collected 2018-10 | reverse complement strand
TATATTTTTACAGCATATAAATATCATTCCTTACAGCACATTTATATCAATCTTGAGAGTTGTGAATTGTGTTTTAATGGTCAACCGGGCAAAAAGCCGCCGCTTCATGATAATGAGCGGCGGCGAAAGATTATTCTTCTGACTTTAGCGCGATATGCTCCAATGCATTGGCAAGCTGATCCGGACAAGAAGTCGACTTCATTCCGCAGGTTATACCCTTAAGCCTGCGGATAACTTCCTGAACATCCATTCCATCCACCAGAGCGGCTATTCCCTTTCCATTCCCGTTACAGCCGCCATCAAAGACTACGTTCTTGACTTTGTCATTTTCTACAGAAAATAGAATCCTTCTCGAACAAGTACCTCGGGTCCTGTATTCATAATCCATGTTTTTAAACCTCCTATCTGTTGCTTAAGTCGTTAGATCTGCTGTAATAATCTCCGCATAAGAGACCAGGTCATGTGGTGACAAGACAAGCTGAACCCCTCTCGCTCCACCAGAAACCGCTATCTCACTATACAGAGTGGCAGTCTCATCAATATAAGTCGGGTATTTTTTCTTCATGCCAATGGGACTGCAGCCGCCACGAATATAACCGGTTAAGTTCTGCAGTTCTTTCATGAATACCATCTCAACCTTTTTATTCCCAGACACTGCAGATGCTTTTTTTAGATCCAGCGTACAACTCACAGGAATACAGCAAACCAGGATACCGGTTCTGTCACCGCGGGCAACAAGTGTTTTAAATATCCGGTCTGGATCCATGCCAGTTTCTCTGGATACATGTAATCCGCCAAGATCATTCTCGTCCCACGAGTATTCCACAACTCGGTACGGAATACTTGCAGAATCCAGCAGGCGCATGGCATTGGTCTTATTCATTGTACTCACACTCCGAGTAAATTATAGTTGGCAATAGTACGTGATGTGATGGCAACCTCACCGAAAAGCATATTCAAATTGTTCAGCACCTGTCAGAGCATGATTACCCATATAAGGTCATCCAGAAGTGTCGGGCAAAACGCCGGATTGCCCTGAAGACAAACAGCCGCTGTCTTCTATAAAGTATCACGATACAGGAATTCGGAGATAAAACAATTCATCCTGCCGATGCTCCATATCAGCCAGATTATTATATGCGATTTTACGGTAAGCCTGTAAATCATCCTTCTGCGATGTCGCCTGGTCTGCCTGAAAGAAATTCCCTTCTGCATCTCTGCAGCCCAGCGCTGTGATGACCGGAAGCTTTTCATAAAGGCCTGCAAGATACTGGTTGTATTTCGGCATATCCAGACCTGCTACCTGCAGCAGAAGTGTTGACAAATAGTTTACGCTGATCTGGTCCACCCACGCTTCCGGGATGTCGTAATTTGCCCATAAGATAAAACGTGTGATGTATCGTTTCTGCTGTATTTCATCATCCAGCTTTGCAATGGGCTTTCCCATTACCTCAGCATAGAAGCTATCTTCTATGAAAGGCTGATGATCACCGAACATAAGAATAATTGTTGGTTCCTCTACAGCAGAAAAATAGCCGATAAGGTCTTCAAAGGCTTTGTCGGTTTCTTTTATAAGAGATAAAAACTGATCCGTCTTCGGATATTGTCTCTTCGTGGAGGTGAGCTCAATTTCCTGCTTGAAATTGTCGAATTCCTGATTATAGCTGGAATGGGTCTGCATAGTAATATTAAACAGGAAAAACGGAAGGCCTGTATCTCTGCTTTCAAACATCTCTTTCACTTGATCAAAGTCATACGCATCGCTGACATATCGTCGAAGGATGATGCTTTTTCCTGGATAACGTTGTTTCAGCAGCCGCTTATAGAGATTGTAACTGTATCCGGACGATTTGTACTTGTCCAGGATGTCTTCATCTATCATGTCCTCGATAGTAATGAAATTGCGGAAGCCCATAAGATTATACACGCTGACACGGTTCCAGCTGCTTTCATAATAAGGATGAAATGCATCCGCTGTATACCGTTGAGACAAAAGTGTGGAAACGAGCCCCGGCTGTTCCTGCTTCACATATAGCTGGTAGGCATTGCTTCCTGCCGGGAGAAATGCCATGGTGTTGCCGGTAAGGAACTCGAACTCTGTATTGCTGGTACCAGTACCTATTGTGGAAACATAGGCGTTTCCCTGAATAGTATTATCCTCCATGCTGTCTATAAAAGGCATAAAAGGTTCATTGGTCTCAATATCCCCGACAACTCGAAGATCAGAAAAGCTCTCGTTCATGATCACAATAATGTTCGGGGTAACGCCTTGTGAACCTGCAGTAGGGATACCGGCAATTCGATGCGCTTCTTCCGGATCAGTGCCCTGCCGAATCAGTGCTGTTTCCAGAATATTGGGAACTCCCTCAGAAATACCGTCTTCCACAAATCGGGGGATATCCTCGGCACGATAGCCCCCAGGCTCAACAAGCCAGAGGTACTTTGTATTGAGGGTGAATTCCAACAATGCTCCATGATGACTGTATCCACGCGTCTGATTGAAAAAGTCCGGCTTATATCCGTTATCCGCCACAAAGTCTGTGTAAAAGAAAGTGTAAGCAAATCCACCGACAACCAGGAGCGCAAGTGCACGGGTAACTGCTTTAACAGGAAGCTTCCACTTCGGCATATTCATTCCCGATGCCAGCGCCATTAATGCGGCCGTGACTGATAACCCGAACAGGATTTCATAACCTATCTCATATGTGTAGCCTGCTGCAACGTTGGCAGCAGTCCGTATGCTTCCAAAATCCATCGGTACCAGCGGGCTACCTTTGAATTCTTTAATGTACATATTTGCTACGCCAAACAGGAGCAGGAGCGGGCTGGTAGTCATAATGCTGATCCTAATACTTCCGCTCAGTCCGAATACTAACAGGTAAAGAAGCATGGATACAGCATAGTTTGCAAGGGTATCTTCATCAACTGTAAGAAAATCTGTAAGGAAATTGCCGTTAAGCCTTTCCACCACTATCACCATAATAAATGGACATGCAACGAAGAACAAGAGATAGCAAATACGCTTAAACCAGCCGCCGCTTTGCGGGCGAATGGCAATTCCCAAGAACACCAGAAAACAGCTCAAGATGCTGATTGCAAACAGTATGGGTCCCCATTTTTCCAGGGTTTCAAATTTCGAATACCCTAATGTAACTGCTGAGAGCAGCAGCATGGAGATAACAGCACCAAGCCGTATGGTTTTTCTCGAAGTTTTCATATGTTTATTGCCCCCGTGTGTTCAAAGGTCAGAACACCATGGTTTGAAAATAATCTTCCGGTGTCTCAGCACGGCGAATCTTGCGGATCCGGCCATCCTCACCCATGAGATATTCTGCACAGCGCAGTCTCCCGCCATACTGGTAACCCATTGAATAACCATGGGCTCCGACATCATGTATCTTAAGGATGTCTCCGACCTTGATATCCGGAAGGAGTCTGTCAGCAGCAAACTTATCTGTGTTCTCGCAAACTGTGCCCACAACATCCCATTTATCTCGTTGACGATCCAGCTCGCGGCCAGCAACGGAAATATGATGATAAGCCTGGTACATCATAGGCCGCATAAGGTTTGATGCGGAAGCATCTACACCCACAAAGTTCCGGGTGCCTCGCCGAACATGGTTTACAGCGGTAATAAGAAGTCCAGCCGGGCCTGTAATCCATCGTCCCACCTCTGTAAAGAGCGAAATACCGTTCAGCTCCGTTCCGGTGGTTTGTGTCTCGAAAACATGTCTTACATGATCTCCGATTTCATTAATATCCAGCTTTACATCCTCTGGACGGTAAGGTATACCCAGACCGCCTGAAATATCAATATAACATATAGAAACAGATGTCTCATTGATCAGCCATCTGGATACTTCAATCAGCTTTTCTGCAATAGCCGGAAAATAAGATGGTTCAAGCGTATTGCCTGCAAGATAGCTGTGAATGCCGATAGAATGTATTCCGTGCTGCTTTAAGCACTTTATGCATTCCTTTGCCGACTCAAGAGAAAAGCCAAATTTCACCTCATCCAGGCGAACCTCTGATACCCCAAAGCGGAATACACCCCCTGGGTTTATCCGAAGGCCGATGCCGTCACGAAGCATTCCCCTTCGCGCATATTCATTTACCAGACCAGGTCCATCCAGTAATACCCTGCAGGAAAGCTTCGCCGCTTGGTTCAAGTCATCTTCAGTGGGATAGTTTGGCATGAACAGTATTTCATCCGGAGAAAAACCGCATCGGCTGCATAGTTCTAGTTCTGCTGCCGAAGAACAAACGACGCCCTGCCCTTCCGCTTGAAGTATTTTGAGTATAGCGGGAGTTGGGGTTGCTTTCACAGGAAAAAACTGTCGATATCCAGAATTCCAGGAGAATGTTTCTTTTAATAATCTGCAGTTTTCACGTATTGTTTTCTCATCATAAAGATAAAATGGTGTTTTATATTGATTTCCTAATTCAATGGCAGCCTTGCCAGAAAGAAACGAATTATCCTTTTCTTCAGGATGATCTGATTTGGCAGGCAGATTTGTATAACAGCGAACAGGATGTTTTAAGACAACGTTACGGATATAGCGAAATGTATCTTTCTTCCCCATATCTGCCAACATAGTCAAAATCTTTAGCACCTGTCCCCGAGTGATCGGATGCATAAGGCCAGCATCATGACTTCGGTTAAAATACTCAAGGGGGTCTTTATCTGTATAACGTTTTCCATGGTAAACTCTGCAAGCAGAGATTCTGTCCATGCAGAGTTCAACCATATACTTTGTGGGCATGGGCTGACCTACCATATGGTAATCTTTCCCGCCATAATCCATCCAGTACTCCAGGTGATGCTTGTTGCGCCCCTTGTGGTGCAGCCATGCAGTTGAGTAACCGATTTCTTCTCGTTCAGAGGCATTCGGGCTGTGTGTACCGCTGTAGTACTTCGCTCCAATACGAAATTCTGTCAACGAATACTTAGACAGATCGTGCAGAAGCCCCTGCCGAATCAATCCAACTTGAAAGCAATAAAGCATGACTAAAAGCTTGTGGTACGTTATAGTTTTAAAATGGCCCCAGGGATTCACAGCCTCGCCCCCTCTCGACTATTTTGTATAGTATACATCGATTCTTCTGCTTCTTCAAGAGTCGAACGACCTTAAAACTCTTCATTCAGTATTCAAAAAATGGAAATGAATCAACATTCTATCTGTGCACTGTATCCAGGTGTAATATTGAGTTAAGCTTTATAAGCAACGACCTTATTAACGGATTTCATAATAACAATACGGATCTGTGTGCATCACAGATCCGTATTGTTAAATGGCTGCAGTACATATAATGCTGATATTGAAACTAGGCCAGGCCAAGGGCAGACTTCAACTCTTCTGTTTTGATTATTCGCTCCCATGGAAGATCAAGTTCTGGGCGGCCAAAGTGTCCGTATGCTGCTGTCTGACTGTAGATTGGACGGCGGAGGTCTAAGTAACTGATTATTTTAGCTGGCCTAAGATCAAATACAGTACAAACTGCATCGGAGAGCTTTTCGTCGCTGACAATACCAGTACCAAACGTATCAACAAGCACAGAAACAGGCCGTGCTACACCGATAGCATATGCCAATTCAATCTGACATCTCTTTGCAAGGCCGGCTGCAACAATATTCTTCGCAATATGCCTTGCCATGTAAGCCGCACTTCTGTCAACCTTTGTCGGATCTTTACCGGAAAAGCACCCACCGCCATGGGCTGCATATCCGCCATAGGTGTCTACAATTATCTTACGACCAGTCAAGCCGGAGTCTCCGACCGGTCCCCCTACAACAAAGCGACCAGTGGGATTCACAAAAAACTTGGTGTTGCTATCAAGAAGCTCCGGAGGAAGCGTATATCGGATAACATTTTCGATGATTTTATCTCGGATGTATTCAATATCAACGGTATCGCTATGCTGAGTAGATACGACGACTGCATCAATACGTTCCACATCTCCGTTCTCTCCGTACTGAACGGAAACCTGTGTTTTCCCGTCTGGCCGAAGCCATGGTAATAGTCCCGTTCTTCTGCACTCAGTCAGTCGATGTGCCAGTTGATGCGCGTAAGAGATAGGTGCCGGCATTAATTCCGGGGTCTCATCGCAGGCGAATCCGAACATCATCCCCTGGTCTCCAGCCCCCAACTCATTTTCTTCATCGTAAGCTCTGTCAACACCCAAAGCAATATCAGGGCTTTGTGCATCGATTGCGGTCATTACGGAACAGGTGCGGCCATCGAATCCGTATTCGGGATGATCATATCCAATGCGGCAGATAACGTCCCGGGCAATACCGGGAATATCAACATAACAGTTTGTGGATATTTCGCCCATTACAAAGACCATTCCAGTTGTTGTTATGGTTTCGCATGCAACTCGTGCCATAGGATCACGAGCCAGAATTGCGTCCAGAACCCCATCAGAAATCTGATCGCAGATTTTATCGGGATGTCCTTCCGTAACTGACTCAGAAGTAAAAATCCGTTTCATTATATTAACCTCTTTTCCGCATAAAAAAAGCGTTCCGCATCTGCGGAGCGCTCAAAGACTATTCTGCCTCATCTTTCGATTTGCACCGCCGGATTTGGCACCTTGCATAAGCAGGTTGCCGGGTTTCACTGGGCCGTTCCCTCCACCACTCTGAATAAGGTTTTATTCAATTGTTGGTATTATAGCATATTTCACTTGATTGTCAACTGTTTTAAGGAACATGCATATGTCTAACAGTATCCGAATGTTCACAGATTATTTATGGACTTTTCCGCTCAAATGAAATAAAATATTTTTATTCCACTTATGGGAGGTCTGAGCTTTGAAAAAAATGCGCCTGGAAATCGACAGGTTTCTATATAACAACAGAAGCAAGGGAATACCAAACCTTATGCTTCTGATATGCATTGGCACGTTTATTTCATACTTTGTCATGCTTGCTGATAAGAGCGGTATGTATTACACATTTATGTGCTTTGACCGCACTCGTATTCTTCACGGTCAGGTATGGCGTCTGTTCTCCTATGTTTTTTTACCGCAAACGCAAGGCCTCTGGCTGTTCCTGCTGTTATTTGCTTATTACGGTATAGGTCGCATGGTTGAACGTGTATGGGGAACACTAAAATTCAATCTGTTTTATCTGTGCGGGATACTGGTCATGGATATTGCCGCCATGATAATAGGCGCACAACCGGGGGCTTCCTATTTAAATATGAGCCTTTTCCTTGCGCTGGCAACACTGTATCCTGATAATCGTGTACTTCTTATGTACATTATTCCGATTAAAATGAAGTACCTTGCTTGGGTTTATTTGCTTCTTCTGGTCGCGGATTTGGTCCGGCTTGATTTCTTCCCACTATTTGCGCTTTTGAACTATTTCATCTTCTTTGGTTCAGATTGCCTTAATGTTCTTCCGGAAAGATGGCAGCAGAAACTTCGCCGGTCTTCCGTTTCAAATGATAAGCCAAATACTAACTGGGCAAGAGCGTATGTAAAAAGACCGTCCTCCAGACCAAAAGAAACCGTAGTTGATGCTCCGGCATATCGGCATAAATGTGCTGTATGCGGAAGAACTGATGTGTCAGATCCGGAGCTTGAATTCAGATACTGCTCTAAATGTAGCGGTTACTACTGTTACTGCAAAGATCATATCAATAACCATGCTCACATAACATAATCAGTCTTTTACCTTCTCCATACAGAACAAGGGGGGCTGTGAAGTCTGGGAGATCCGGCGATCTTTCTGCTTCACAGTCCCCTGTTTCACGCTCTGTTTGCGTTTTCCAAAACGAGAATAACTTGATCTAGACTCTCTACCAGAGAAAAAAGAATAGAAGTCGTTTGATTGTCGGGCGACTGAAGATCCGGAATCATAACAGGCAGGCATCCTGCAAGATGTGCGGCATGAATACCGTAAACAGAGTCTTCCAGTACTATACATTCATCAGGCGGCAGAGCAAGCCTCCTGCAGGTTATCTGAAACAATTCTGGATCCGGCTTCCCTCTCGAAACCATATCACCAGTTACAATACATCTGATTCGGCTCCAGACCCCGATAGATTCAAGTTTATAGCGAGCATCTTTCAGTTCAGCGGATGTAGCAACAGCGTATGAAATATGCGCATGATCCAGATAATCTAAAAGCTCGTAAAGCCCGGGTTTGACAGGGACGCCATATCTGTTGCAATGGTTGCGGGACAGAGATGAAGCACGTCTGAGGATACTGTCATAGTTAAATTCTGAACCAAGCTGTTCATAGACGTATTTCATAGTATCCTGATAATTAAGCCCTGCGCAATGGCGCACGATCTCATCGTGTTCAGGATATCCGAGCTCTCTCATCACCTGGCACCAATACTTCAGGAACAGCCGTTCAGTATCTGTCATAAGACCGTCCATATCAAAGATGACTCCGCGAATCACAGCAGTACTTCCTTTCCCGGAGAAAGGAAGTACAGATACATTTCCTTAACAGGTTTGCGGAATATCCGTTCCAGGGCAGTTTTGTAAGTATTGAGTTGCTCTCGATAGTATTCTGCCCGCCCATATATCTCGGAGTCTGATACCAAGTCTGATTTGAAGTCCAGCACGCATATTCCATCCGGCTCAATCCAGGCGGCATCCACAACCCCCTGCAGCAGTATCTCTTCATTTTCTTGATTTGGAAAGAATCGAGATGCATCCTGCAGAATAGAAAACTTGAATTCACGAATCAGGTTTTCTGCCTTTAACAGTCTTTGTCCCAGTGAAGAAGTAAACAGCCTGATAATAGTATCCGGGTCTACAGCTGCTAACTGCTGTTCTGTTAGAAACTCATTATCTTCCAGTCGTATTTTCTCCTCTTTGATTCCCAATGCGGAAATGCAATGAGAGTAATCTGCGTATTGGAGAAACAAATGTATTGCTGTTCCACGTTCTGTTGAGGTAAGCCCCCGTTGTTGTGTTACAAAGTCTGGACTCAGAATCTGAGGAATTTTTGCCTGGACAATGGTTCCTTCAGCTGCTTCAATATCTTTTCTTCGACCTTTCATTTGAGTAGCCGTTAGTTTGGAAGGGATCCTGGATGCATCGATATATTTGTATTTCCAGGTCAGAGCATGTACCAATTCTTCAGCAGAAGGCAGGGACACATAAATCAGGGAGTCATGTTCCTCTCCGGGCTGTTGATACACTTTCCTCTCAACTTTCTCGATATGCTCATAAGTTACGGCCCATGGATAATCAGATACAGAAAGGCGGCAGTCCGGTCTTCCGCTTTGCGCGAAAAGAGCGCCACTCTCTGTACGGTTCAGGGCAGCCAAAAGAATCCATTTCCCTGGACTGTCCACATGAGATGTGAAACATGTGTCAGCGGGAAGACCGGTACCGGCAAGAAGCTTACTGAGAACATTTGAAGGATTTCTGTCAGCATAGGTCATGACCAAACGATCTTTTGCCCTTGTCATGGCAACATAGAGCAGTCTCATCTCTTCCGATCGAATCTCAGCTTCTTTCTTAATCCTTTGTGCAATATGGCAGATCCCGGGATATCGGATCCGCTTTTCGCTGTCCGTGATCAATGCTGCAACTCCCATTTCACTGTCAACGAGTAATGGTTGTGAGAGATCGCGCATGTTAAACCGTTGTGAAAGACATGGAAGAATTACCACTGGATATTCAAGGCCTTTAGATTTATGTATTGTTGTAAGAACAATTCCCTGGCTCTTGCGTTCTGTTTTCAGAGTCCCATGTTTTTCCGCTCTTTCCAGCATCCTTAAGAAGCGGTACAGCTCCAGGTGCTGTCCAGCGGCACAGTTTAAAGCGTACTGGTAGACGGTCAAAAGATTATTGCGCCGACGAGCCCCATCATCCATAGCGCTGTAAGCTTCGATCAGTCCGGTTTCATGAATCAGTTTCCAAATGAGACTGTCCGCCGAAAGCTCTCCGGCTTCGCGACGAAGCTGAACGATCTCATCAAGCGCTGACTGACTCCATGGATACGGGCATTCACGCATAGCATCAAAAAAACGTTTCTGTCCACTTGAAGCACGGATTGCGGCAAGCTGTTCATTGGAAAACCGGAATACAGGACTGCACAGTACCGCCAGAAGCGGTATGTCTTGATGCGGATTGTTCAATACCTTCATCAGGTTAAACAGGACTCGTACTTCAGGTGTATCAAAGATATTCTCTTCTGTATCCGCCGCAACAGGTAATCCGGCGGCACGCAATGATCGGCTGAAAGCGGACATTGAGGTCCTGGAGCGAAGCAGAATGGCTATATCTTCCGGCTTAACATTTCGAAGCTCACCGTCCCCCCGGACCTTGATACCATTACTAAGCATGTCCACCACATGACGTGCAACCCATTCAGCTTCTTTCTGCTGCTTTTTCTCATCGTTTCCTCCATCTGAGCTGGCGGTTTCCAGAATGTGCAGCTCTACACATGGATCGATCATCTGCGGGTATTCTTCAAATCCGGCATACAGCCCCTCCGCTTCTCCATATTCAAGTCCGCCCACCGATTCGGACATGACTGTGGCAAACGTATGATTGACTGCTTCCAGTATTCCCGGCATTGAGCGAAAGTTTTTTGACAGGATCAGTTTCCTTGGCTCTGATGGTACTCCATGTTCAGCAGAAGGATACTTCCTGTATTTCTCAAGAAACATCATAGGTTCCGCGTTGCGGAATCCATAGATAGACTGCTTCACATCGCCCACCAGAACACGGTTTTCATCATTCCCGGCAGCAATTGCGCGGAAGATTGTCTCCTGTACATGGTTGGAATCCTGATATTCATCTACCATGATCTCCGAAAATCGCGACGAGATTTCCCGTGCGATGCTGCTAGGACATCCCGAATTGGGATTGACTAAGAGGCGGATAGCCAGGTGTTCCTGATCAGAGAAATCCAGAACGTTTTTTCTGCGTTTTTCGGCTGAAAAGCGTTTATCCAGATCCAGAACCAGTTCAGAAAGTGCCTTCAGAGCCGGTGCAAGAGCACTCTGCTCCTTCCTAAGCAGTTCAGAGCTCCCGGAAAACTGCCGGCGCAATGTCTCAAGCGTAGTTTTTGCTGTAGTTTTCACTGCCTGAATAGCTTTCAGATGATCCATATCCGGGTATTTTGTTACCCGGACAAGCGGGAACTCCATCTGCAACTTATCAGAAATATCATTCCATGGCAGATCTAGTGCTGCTAGCATATTCTTCAGTGAAGCAAGCTGCATTTCATAACACGGAAGATACTTCTTTTCAAGCAACTCATCTCCACGCATAGCTTCTACAGCCCATGTATACTGACGAATAAGCCCTTCCAGTTCTGCTCGGGCATAGTGTACAATCTGTTTGCCCCAAGTTGTTTCTGCAAGATCAACTTCTTCTGGAATACACACTTGAAGTGCCTTGACCCATTTAATCGGATCGGGCTGGCTCAAAGAAGTTTCATAAAGAGATAAAATGCATTCTCCCAGGGCTTTATCGTTTCTTCCAGCTCCAAGTGTATCTGAAAGCAGAAGGAACCCCGGCTCCTTACGAATATATGCATCCTCAAGCAAACTGTCCAACTGCTTGTTAAGCATTTCGCTTCGCTCTGCATCATCAATCATTTGAAAATCCGATGGGATCTCAAGATGATACCCATATTCCCGAATTAGTTCACCGCAGAAAGCATGTACGGTAGAAATATGACTCAATGATAGCAAGACTAGCTGCCTTGATAGGCGCTGCTTATCCGGATGTGATACCAGCTCCTCGGTAATTGCTGCAGAGATTTTAGATCGGAGTTCTGATGCCGCTGCATTTGTAAACGTGATAATCAGAAAGTCATTTATATTTTTTCCTTCGTTAACAATTCTGTTAAGCACACGTTCTACAAGAACCCTGGTTTTACCGGATCCGGCGGCAGCCGACACTAGGAGCGTCCCGCCTCTATTATCAACTACTGCCTTTTGCTGAGCAGTCAGATTCAGTTCAGGCATCTTCATCCCCTCCGATCTTGTCCCAGAAGTCTTGTGCACTTATTTTCGGCGCATAGAATCTCTTTCGGAAGTCCGGGTCTTTCTGGCATACATCTGAATAATCGCAGTAATTACATACATTATCCTCTACGCTGCGGTAATATGGTTCCGGCTGGAATTGCCCGCTGTAGATCCGATCAACCGCGCGCATCATCTGCTTTTCGATATAATTCTCCAGCACATCCATCTGCGCCTCAGTGATTGCATAATCTCCAGGCTTATCCGTCTTCTTCACAGGAAGATATCTGGTTCCGTCACGTTCCATGGCGGCGATGACCGCAGGATCCGACAGAACAAGTCCGGATCTTTTAGGATCCTTTTCCGACATTCTTTTTTCCGATTCTTCATCACTGAGTCCCGCTTCGACTGTCTGTACGGTACGCCGTGTCGGAAGATAGAGGGCTCCTGCGGGGACAGGTTTTTCTGATTGCTTCGGAATTCCTGAACGACGTATGGCAAAAAGATACAGAAATAGCTGTAGTCCTACTCCATTCCAAAGATCTGTATAGTCAAATTTTTTGGTTCCTGATTTGTAATCAATAATCCGGAAATAATCCCCCTTGCTGCTTTTCCAGAGGTCTACCCTGTCTACTGTTCCATCAAGGCGGCCCGCTCCCAGGCTGGTATGTACAGTTAAGTCGCCCATCTCCGTACCTTTTCCGAATTTCAGTTCAAAAGCGCAGGGGGTAAAGTCAGAAACAGAAAGCTCATCCGTTATCTCAGAAAGTATGCGGCCTGCTTCATCAGCATTGCGCAGATATAGATACCTCTCTCGAGCAGAAAGGCTGTCTGCGCTGTGTAATCTCTGCTGTATGTATGAATCCATATAATTCAGTACAAGAGCTTTACACTTGCTCTCATCCATCCGCTTTTCCGAATCAGCCGCAACAATATCGGCAACTGTTTTTTCCAGAATATAATGTACAAATGTACCGTATTCCGTTGCATCAAAGGCTGCTTCCTTAACACTTTTGGCTTTCAATCCGTAGTTCAGGAAAAAACTCAGCGGGCACTTTGCTATCTGGTCCAGCCGTGATGCCGTCAATGCTGCTTCCTTTCCGAACATACGCTCTGCCAGTTGCTTTGGTACAAGAAGATCGCGGGGGGCAGACGCATTTTTTGCTCTGATGATTGAATATGACAGGGATGGAACGCTCAGCGCTGCCTGCTCAATGAGGCTCTGAAGGATATGATCATCTTGTTCTTCAGCTGAAAGGTATATCTGTGTTAACTGCTGTTCTGTAATTGCTGCCGGCAGTATTGACTGTTTTGTTTCTATCCTTAATTCCGGAAACAGTCTAAGAATTCTTTCGATAAGATACGATTGCTTTAGTGAATCCCCGCTTTGAGACTGGCTGAAGGATAGATAAAGCTTTTTGCAGGGAGACGAAAACGTGCTGTAGATCTGCAGAAGCTGCCGCTCCATTAAATCATCACCTGCAGGAGCAAGACTGATCTGCATATGTTCCTTCAGAGCTGACCTTTCCTGTTCTGTTAAAAGGCTGCTCCTGCTGATTTCAGTCGGGATCACGCCTTCATTGACGCCTAGAACATAGAGTACTTTTGGCTCTGCTCCGCGAAGAGAGTCCATACTTCCAAAAGAAACGGAATCCAGTACTGCGGGAATTGTTCCGATTTCATATTTTGATAAAGCAGTTCGAAGAATCTTCAGGAATTCTGAACCATTTACCGAGACAGGTCCGAGCACAGAAACAATCTGCTGAAGGCATTCAAGCATAGTGTTCCACACTTGAGCTGTTTCCTGTGCAGTCTCCATATCACCTGATTCTGTTTCGAGGGCGACCTGCCTTTTAATTTTCTCAAGGAGGCCGATTTCGTCCATAAATATATAAAGGGCGTTTATCTGGGAATGCACATTAGCTGCAGTGCGAATTCCGGAAGAAAGCCGGATCAGCGGGCCACATGCACGCTCACGCAGCTCGTTGAGAAATGCAAGTTCTTCTTTAGTCTGATCTGTAAACCAGCCATCATAGCCTTCAGGATGCTCAGACCATTCATTCCCCCATTTTGAACCAGACACAGACCAGGTATATGTATAGTTATCGAGAAGATCACACTCATCCGGGGTCAGGTCGCAATAGTGAGTTCGAAAACAAGCGATGACCGATTCCCGCTCCATTCCTTCCGTTGCAGCTTCCAACGCATTGAGAACAAACGCAACTGCCGGATGACTTGTGAACAGCTTTTTTACACCGGTATAGACAGGTATGCCGTTTTCTTGAAATACTGCTTCAAGTATCCCCGCATAACACTCCGGATTTCCACATGCAACTGCCATATCTCTCCATCGAATACCGGATATTGCAAGCTGTTTCAGTTCAGAAGCACATCTGATACACTCCTCTATTCTGTCTTCAGCAGAAAAAATATGAATAGCATCTGTAAAATCTTCATATTTCTCAGTGCCAAATTGAAACAGGTTTCTTTCCAGAAATGTAAGCGCCGGAGGAAGCGTCCTCTGGTAAGTAGTTTCTATAATCTGAACTTTACGGCCACATGCCTTTGCCATGGTAATCAGCCGGGACATGGTACCTCGTGCAGAAGAGAAAACATTGTTTACAAATCTTTCTCCGTCAGAAGGAAGTGTTACAACCATGGATTTGCAACGATGCATCAGTGCATCAATTACTCGAAGTTCCTGACCGGAGAAATCTATAAAACCGTCTATAAAGAACCAACGGTCTTCTGCATACTGAGTGTCACAGATCTGATCATACAGAAGATTCAGTCTGTCTCTCGGATCGAGCGTCCCCTGCGCCATGACAGCATCATACGCGCCCAGAATCTCCGAAAGTTCCAGCAGCTTCTGTGAAAAAGTCCCGCTTTCCCTGTTGGCAGCCGCTTGTAACATTTGCGGTGTAACATCATAGGATTTGAACTCATCAATCATGGATAGTATTCCGGTTAGGAATTCTGTTTTGGAAGAAGCCGGAGCAAACACTTTTAATCTGGACCGTATTGTTGTAACAGCCAGTCGGGCGGTAAGCAGTCTTCCTGCTTCATCAAGCGTTTTTCTTGCGTTTCCACCATATATGGAACTTACGCGGTTCTGGAGTCTTGTAAAGCTTAATACTTCAGCCGTATAGCTTATGCTGTCGTCACAGACCTGACTCAGTATTCGCTCCGTCTGATGGCTTAACTGTTCCGGAACTATTACGATCCTTTCTGACATACCGTAGGCAGGGCATGAACGCACGCACTCCATGAGTTGGGTGGTCTTCCCTGTTTTAGCGCGTCCAATGATAAGTTTCAGCATAAGGATCGCCTCCTTCTTTCTGTATATAACTATTATATCATATTATATTATGAGTGTCATCGGAATTCATTGCGCCTAATTATCAGCAGCCGAAACAGATCAGGAGAGTCCTGTAATAATCGTGGATTTAAGACAATCTGAACGATTGCGGTACTTGAACTTTGCCGTCTGCCTGGTCAGAGCATTGAGATGCACAGTATTTATCAAATATGATGTTAATAGTAAGAACGTCCATACTTATGTACGGACGTTCTTACAGCTTACATTGGCTTTGTTAAGAAAGTGTCGCGATAACGGGACTTGAGCTGGTGGAAAGCAGTCTGAGCATTCACAGTGTCAGGAAAAATTCCAAACATTGTAGGACCGGAACCAGTCATGGAAACGCCAAGCGCACCGCTGGATATCATTGTTTTCCTGATTTCATAAAGCTCAGGATGATTCCTGGAGACAATCGGTTCAAATACATTGTACATCTGTGATGCTATGGAGTTTATATCACCGGATTGTAAAGCCATACACATTTTTTCTGTATCCGGGCGGAAAGAGATTGTTTCCCGGTCAACAGTCCGGAACAACTCGGGAGTGGAGACAGGAAAATTCGGCTTGCAAAGTAGAATACAGCACCTGGATAACGGCGGCAGACGTCTGAGAAGCTGGCCCTTCTCTTCTGCCAGCGCAGTACCTCCGAAGAGAGCAAATGGTACATCCGAACCCACCTGTTCTGCAATGAGAAATAATGTCTTCTCGGGGAATGGCTTTTTGTAATGTGTATAAAGAAGCCGGAGTATTGCTGCGCCATCGGCACTTCCGCCACCCATACCAGCACAAACTGGAATCTGTTTTTGAATAGAAACAGAAAAGCCATGGGGATTAATGCCGGATTCTTTAAAAAAAGCCCGTGCGGCTTTTATAGCCAGATTTCCCTCATCATTTGGAATCTCACCGGAATCAGTTGTAAGTGACCATGGCATATCTGTTTCCAGCCTGACCGCTATTTCATCCCCAAGCTCAATTTCCTGCATTACCATGCGAAGATTATGATAACCGTCCGGACGTTTTCCGATTACGTCCAGCGTGAGGTTCAGCTTCGCGCGGGCTGTGGTACTGAGTTCGATCATTTCCGTCTTTTCCCTTCCAGATAGTATCGCTTTTCACGTGCGGCACCCATGGAGAAGGTCTTCCTTGGAAGCACACCGCCCTGCATTACACCTTTAAACAATGCATTTTTGTCAATACCGGGAAGAATTAGGCCTATGGTGCCTTCTTGAGCAGCAAGCGTCCGGATCGTGTCTTCCCCGTGAATGTAATCCATATTTCCACCGTATTCTCTGATCAGATCGTCCAGGACAGGTTGCAGGATGGAAAGAGCAAGTGGACTCAGATTGTGATTTAACATGATCGTCTCTTCGTTCCCTGAGGCAACGATAACAACCGGATATCCTTCTGCGGCAGAAAATGGTTCAAGAGAAGACCTTAAAGCACTAATTGGTATTCCGGTAAGAAGTCGGTGTATAGGCTCGAATTCTATGGCTGAATCATGAATATTCTCTAATTCAACCAAGGCATATCTGCCCGGGTGATTCATTTGCTCCGTTTCCGTCAGGTTTTGTTTTAGCTTATTCCAGCAAGCTTTAGCAGAAGCAAGTGAATGATTCCCGTCACCCACGGCAAAAGCCATAGCATCCTTTTCGCCGAGAATCTGAGTTACAGCATTTATATATTCGGAAATGGCGGCGTTAACAACACTTACACCCAGTCCGTCAATCAGCCATCCTGTAATATGACCTCCGTCTTTCATCAGATCAAAGTCATAGAGCTTTTCACCTAATACAGACTGCGCTGCACTGAAAATCGCGTTTTTCCTGTCATCACAGAGCAGCAGAACATGGGGAAACTCCAGACTGGCATGTTCCAAAAGGCGCATTCTGGGAGGAATTCTATCTTTTACTGTACCCTCAGTGGCTCGTATTCTTGAGCCCGATCCGGGAGTGTAATCATATTCTTCAAGATCTACCTGCCCAATTAATCCGTGCCGAATCGTGCCGTCAGCCATTGCACGTTCCAGATAAACATAGCTTCTTCGATATGTGCGGAAAATCCCCTGATCCAAGTACTGATCCATTTTATTATGAATCTTCTCTACCCTGTTCTCAATACCGTTTTGATTCAGATATGCCTCGGGAACAATCAAGTGAAACGTGGAGGGAGAATCTCCTACAAACTCTGAGACGCTATCCCAGTATTCCGGCTGAGAAGAAAACTGATCACAGGCCACACAAGCCCATTTTTTCATTGAGATATTCTGCGGCACCAGAATATCTCCTGCATGAAAGCAGTTATGCATGTTGATCCGCCTTTCCGGGCAGGTCGAGCACTCGACTACCCGTAGTCTTACAAAATCATAAGGACATGAAAGACTTCATGTCCTTATGTACGGTATCATTCTTTTTTTAGGCTGTCAAGGAATAGCCCTATTCTATGCAATGCTTCTTCCAAATCCTGAAGGCTTGCTGCGTAACACATCCTTACAAACCCCTCGCCGCTCTCACCGAAGGCGTTGCCGGCAATACAGGCAACTTTCTGCTCTAAAAGAAGACGCTCACAGAATTCTTCTGAGCTCAATCCTGTTGAAGCGATACTTGGGAACACGTAAAATGCACCACGCGGTTCAAAGCAGCTGAGTCCAAGCTTTCGAAGGCCGTTAACCAGGAATCTCCTGCGCCCATCATATTCTGCCTTCATTTCCTCGATATCCTCGTCACCGTTCTTCAGTGCCTCTACAGCCGCATACTGGCTGGTTGTGGGAGCAGACATTATAGCATACTGATGGATCTTGGTCATCTGTGAAATAAGCTCTTTGGGACCGCACACATATCCAAGTCTCCATCCGGTCATGGAATAGCATTTGGACATTCCATTCACTACGATTGTCTGGTCATACATTTCGGGAATGTTTGCCATGGAGACATGATGATGACCATAGGTCAACTCCGCATATATCTCATCTGACAAAACAATAATCCCGCGTTCTTTCAGGATCGGAACAAGCTTCTTAAGGTCTTCCAGTTCCATGATTCCTCCCGTGGGGTTTGAAGGATAAGGAAGAACCAATGCTTTTGTTCTTGGCGTTATGGCGCTCAGCAGCTGCTCTGGACTCAGACGGAACTCATTGTCTGCCACTAAACGTATTGGCACAGGAACGCCGGAAGCCAAGGATGCAATAGGTCCGTAGCAGACAAAGCTGGGTTCGGGTATCAGAATTTCATCCCCAGGATTTGTGATACACCGAATCGCAAGATCAATAGCTTCACTGCCGCCTACGGTAACGAGAATTTGAGAGTCCATGTCATAATGCAGATCAAATCTACGTCTTAGATAATTGCTGATTTCACGGCGTACATCCGTCATGCCGGAATTTGATGTATACTTTGTAAATCCCTTCTCAAGAGAATAGATACCTGCATCGCGTATATGCCACGGTGTCTGAAAGTCCGGCTCGCCTACCCCGAGGGATATAGCATCATGCATGTTCTCAAGAATATCAAAAAACTTCCGAATTCCTGATGGCTTAATGTCCTGAACACGCCTCGAAATAACAGAGTCATAGTCGATCATGAGAAAATCAGCCTTTCTTTCTGCTCTTCGCGGCGCTCGAATATGACATCCTGCTGCTTATATTTTTTAAGGATAAAGTGTGTGGCAGTAGATGTAACACCATCTATCGTAGAAAGCTTTTCCGATACAAAAAGAGCAACTTCGCGAAGTGTACGTCCTGTAATGATCACTGTGACATCATACCCTCCGGACATCAGGTAGCAGCTTTCCACCTCTTCATACTGGTAAATGCGTTCAGCTATCCGATCAAATCCTTTGTCACGCTGCGGCGTTATTTTCACCTCGATCAGCGCTTCCACCGCCTCAACCGAGGTTTTCTCCCAGTTAACAAGAGCTTTATAACCTAGAATTACACCTTCTTCACACAGTTTTTGGGTGCGAAGCATTATATCTTCTTCTGTTGTATCGCACATAGCTGCAAGTTGTGACGGAGACATTGTGCAGTCTTTTTCAAGGAGCTTCAACAGTTTATTGGAACGCTGATCCATGATTACAGTCCTCCTAATCGTTTTACGACATTATACATGAGTGAGGCAAACAATGGAAGTGTTTTTTTCAAGTCTTATTTTTTTAAAACTGTATTTTTTGCTACATTCATGCCAATATGTGTAATCTGATCATAAAACCAATATTTCTTGATATTCTATAAAGCACATATGGATAATATGCCACTTGTTTTTTTGTTCATCTGCTTTATAATACAGATATAGAGTGTTGCTAACCTTTTTAGGCAGGGAGGGATATACTTGAATCAAACAGATATGATCCAGCGAATCATTGCTGTTGAGCGTCAGGCTAATTCACTGACTGACTCTGCAAAAACAGAGAAGGAAAATATTGAAGCCAGCATTCAGGCCGAAATTGATCAGCTGCGTACAAATTATCAGGAAAACGCAGAAAACTATTTGTTTAAACTGGAAAAATCTGAACAGGCAAAAAGCGCAGCTCGTCTAAAGGAGCTAGATGAGAGACGCGATAGAAAGCTCAGTCAGGTGGAAGTCATTTATGCAGCAAAAAAAGATGAGTGGATCCAGACAATCTTTGATCGAATCGTAGGAAAGGCGGTCGATTAAATGTCTGCATCGTATTATGCAGTCAATGCAAAAGTCCGTGCACTGTACGGCCGCAGGATGACGGCGGAGGACTATCGCCTGCTGCAGGAAAAACGAACCATACCAGAAGCTGCCGCGTTTCTTCAGGCACATCCTGGTTACCGGGACCGACTTTCGGGACTTAATACAGTCAGCATGCATAGAGAAATGCTGGAAATAGCACTTAGGTGTTCCTATGTTGACGAGTATCGCAGAATCTTCAGCTTTATGAGCTTAACTGACAAAGAACTGATGCGCTTTCCGGTTTATAAAGCTGAACATGCAGTTATTCTCGCAAATATGCGTCGTTTGACATCTAATCACATGCTGGACTACGTCAGTGAATGGGATGTGATGCTGCAGAATGGCAGCGCTATTGATATGCCCGCCATTCACGCGGCAAAGACATTCCAGGAAATAGCTCAGGCAGCTGCTGGCACTATCTATGGTTCGGCATTGATTCGTATTGCATCTGCTGATTCGGGCATTCCGTCTTCTGCCTTTGTGGACAATATGATGCAGGTGGTCTATTATGCAAAACTATACAAAGCCACCGCGAGCCACTATACCGGAGATACAAAAAAGCTTCTGCGTCTTATGCTGGATGAAGAAACGGATCTGATGAACCTGGTACAGTTTCTTCGCTTGAAACGGTATTTTCCTCCCGAAGATATAAAACTTTACAGTTTTCCACTTCCGTGTTCAGCCAAGTTGAAGCAGGAATTCATACAGCAGTTAATCTCTTCGCCAGACTATGATTCCGCATTTGAAATGATCCGGAACAGTCCTTATGGGAATCTGTTCCGCTCTATTGATGCTTCCGGCGTTGAGGCTTATCTTTATACACTACAGTATAATTTTGCCAAGCGTCAGCTTCGTTCTGCCTCTCCCACTGTATATACTCCTATCGCATACTTGACACTTAAGGAAATTGAACTCCGAAATATTATCAGCATCGTCGAGTGTATTCGCTACGGAGGCAATCCCAACGAATATGTCACTCTCATCGGTGTCTAAGAGGTGATGAAATGTCAGTCGTACCTATGAAGATGCTCACAATCACAGGCGCATCGGATTCCATCGATTCTGTGATCAGCACCTGCCTTGTCAATGAGCAGTTCCATCCGGTTGAGGCTGCCCGGGTGATGAACAGCAAACATCTGATTCCTTTTGACTGGAGCAATGCCTGGCAGGCACCGCTTGCATCCGCGGAATCGCTTCTTGGAGCTTTGCAGATTCCACTTGAGTTTATGGACTTTCATGCGAGTCTTCTTACAAAGGAGACTGCAGAAGCGTATCTGCAGGAAGCGACAGCAAAGAATTCCGGCTTTGAAGACCGACGCAAGGAGCTGCAGGAACGCATCCGTGACAATACGCAGGATGTGCAGGATTTGGAGAAGTTCTCAGAACTGCCCAGCGATCTGGAGGAGATCTACCACCTCAATTACATCAGATTTCGTTTTGGCCGGATGCCGAGGGAATCTTATAATTCCCTGCTTATTAAGGTGTCCCAAATGGAAGAGCTGATTCTCTATCCTACTCAGACAGATTCCGATTATGCATATTTCGTCTATGTGACACCCAGGAGAAACGCTTCGCGTACGGACAGCTTTATGAGCTCTCTTGGATTTGAGCGCATGCGCTTAACCTCACATACGGGAGGCACAGCTGAACAAACCGCGCAGATGCTTGATGAGGACATCACACACTGTCAGGATGAACTGGACAGCCTGGAAAAGGAATATCAGGCATGGATTGCGGAGGAACGTGAGAAGCTTCTCACAGTTTACAGCTATGTTCGGTTCATGTACAGTGCAGGAGAAATCAAAAAATATGCAGTTCATGCCGGAGATAATACGTTTATGCTTTGCGGTTGGGTTCCGGAAAAAGCCCTCAGCAATGTGAAGCATCGGTTCTCTGCTTTTCCGGATGTTCTTCTAAGCGATGATTCGCCTTCCTCGGTGAACTCCGAATCTCCTCCTGTTCTTTTAAAGAATAATTTCTGGGCCAGATTGTTTCAGCCGTTTACTGAGATGTACGGACTTCCCGCGTACAATGAATTTGACCCTACATTTCTTATGGCAATTACATATTCCATTTTGTTCGGCATAATGTATGGCGACGTCGGTCAGGGCCTTGTGCTTATTTGCCTTGGTATATTCCTGTACAAGGTCAAGGGAATGTGGCTCGGTGGCATTCTCGGCAGTGTCGGTGTATTTTCTGTGATTTTCGGATTTGTTTTCGGTAGTTTCTTTGGCTATGAACACCTCATTCCAGGGTTCCACGTTTTGGAATCCGGCCAAAATGCCACACGGATTCTGATTGCCACTGCAGCCATGGGTGCAGTCTTGATCATTTTCATGATGGTCATTAATATCATAAACGGTATCAGGCAGAAAAACATCAAGAAAATCTTCTTTACCAACAACTCTCTTGCGGGATTAATCTTTTATATTGCCGTCGTTGTCGGTGCTGTCCTTATGCTTGTTACAGGAAAAAAGATTTTTACAGGAGCATATATTGTTGTTTTCATCGTTGTACCTGTTCTTGTTATGTTCTGCCAAGAACCATTGGGCAAGCTTGCTGAACACCGAAAAGACTGGAAGCCTGAATCTGTTGGCGGCTTCATTGCAGAGAATTTCTTTGAAATGTTCGAGGTAATACTGTCCTTTGTAACAAATACAGTATCTTTCCTGCGGGTCGGTGCATATGCCATCTGTCATGCAGGCATGATGCTTGTAGTCTATACCCTTGCCGGTGATCCTGCGAATCCGGTTGTACTGGTTCTCGGGAATATCATTGTTATGGGAATTGAGGGACTGATGGTCTGCATCCAGGTCCTTCGTCTGGAATTCTATGAAATGTTCGGACGATTCTATGAATCCGGGGGTAAAAAATTCCAACCCTCTGTAGTTGACACGACTAAAATTAATCTGTAATGGAGGAAATCAAGATGACACTATTTATTATGCTGTTTCTGGCTGCCGCAATTGTTCTGCCTCTTACCTATATCGCACGCAGGCACTCTTCCGGAAAACCTGTACGCAGTTCACTGATCGCTCACTGCTTCTGCTTCTTTGGCCTTGTTGCTATCGCGACCATCTTCAGCTTTGCAATGTCGGGTTCTGCATCCGCTGCAGATGAAGCTGCCATGGCAGCATCTGGTGTTGGAGACGGCTTGAAGTATGTCGGTGCAGCTCTCGCAGTTGGTCTGTCTGGCGTGGGTGGTGGTATTGCCGTTTCGTCGGCTGCCGCTGCTGCCCTGGGAGCCATGAGCGAGAACGACAGCATCTTCGGTAAAGCGCTTATATTTGTTGGCCTCGCTGAAGGTGTTGCTCTGTATGGTCTGCTGGTTGCACTGCTGATGCTCTTTATGTAAAATGCGGTATTTTGTTATTTCCGATAACTCCGATACACTTACCGGACTCCGGCTTGCCGGAATTGAAGGTATTAAAGCGGAGACCAGAGAGCAGACTCTGGATGCAATTGCAAACGCTGTACAAGATGCAAGCATCGGGATTCTGCTTATCAATGAGAAGTTGGCTGCACTTTGTCCGGATCAAGTGAATGCTATGAAGTTAACCTCTGTTAGGCCCTTACTGGTTGAAATTCCGGACCGGCATCACACCGGCAGAGCGCCCGATTCCATCACGCGCTATATTCGTGAGGCGATCGGTATCAAGGTATAAAGGACGGAACGCTTATGCCAGATATGAATGATAAATTAGAAAGATTCAAGCAGCTTGTGCTCGAAGAGGCACTGCAGGATCAGCAGACATTGCGTGCACAGGTTGAAGAAGAACGTTCAAGACGTCTTAAAGAAGCAGAAGAGCAGATAAAGCGGGAAACGGATGAGTATGTCCAGAACAGGGCACGTGCCATCACCAGCGAAACTGGCCGGGAAATATCCAGACGTATGTTAACAGACAAGCATGCTATTGCTAATCGTCGGGAAGCCATTGCTGCTGAAGTGTTCTCCTCTGTACGGCTTAAGATACTCGCATTTACTGAAACTGAAGAATATCTTCCTCACTTGAAAGCGCTATATGTTGACGCATTTAGTGCTTTGGGCAATCCATATGACGGCCAGATCTTGCTGCGTCCGGAAGATATGAAGTACTCAAGACAACTTGCCGCAGCCCTTCCCGGCCGTCACATCACTTTCCTTGAAGGTGAATTTAAGCTTGGCGGGTTAATTGTTGATTGCCAGTCCAAACTGCTTAGAGCGGATATGAGCTACGATACTGCATTGGGAGATCTTGAGGGACATTTTGCCGAGCTGTTCGGAATCAGCCTGGCAGACGACTGAGGAGGTAATCATGTCTGATACAAAGTATTATATTCAAGGCGTGAATGGCCCGGTCGTGACAGTTAGAGGAGGCAGAGGCCTGGCCATGATGGACATGGTCGAGGTAGGTCCCGAAAAGCTTATAGGAGAAGTCGTCTCTGTAGAGAACGATACCACTACTGTTCAGGTCTATGAAGATACTACCGGACTCGCACCCGGCATGCCCGTTTATCCCAAGGGTGCACCTATGTCAATCACTCTTGGACCAGGCTTGCTTAATAATATTTATGACGGAATCTGCCGTCCTCTACGCGGGATTGCAGATGCTACCGGGGCTTTTATTGGCCGCGGCATACAGATTCCTGCACTTGATCAGGAGAAGCTTTGGGATGTAACTATATGTGTGAAGCCAGGCGATGTGCTCAGCGCTGGTTCTGTTTATGCAGAATGTCAGGAAACGCCTGTTATCAGGCATAGGAGTATGCTTCGTCCTGATTTGTCCGGCACTGTTCTTACTGTTGTCCCTGATGGATCCTATTCAATATGTGATACCCTTGTAACTATTGAAACAGAAAATGGAAAGATTCTTGAACTGAAGCTGGCTCAAGAATGGCCTATCCGCTCCCCTCGCCCCGTAAAAGAGCGCTGTTCCATTACGCGTCCGCTGATTACCGGTCAACGCATCATTGATGCTCTTTTCCCGCTGGGAAAAGGCGGTTGTGCTGCAATTCCCGGTCCGTTCGGAGCAGGAAAAACAGTTACACAGCACCAACTGGCAAAATGGTCTGACGCAGATCTTATCGTCTATTTGGGATGCGGAGAACGAGGAAATGAGATGACGGAAGTTCTTGACGAATTCTCCGATCTTATAGATCCCCACACCAATCAGCCACTGATGTATCGGACAGTGCTTCTTGCAAACACCTCAAACATGCCTGTTGCAGCGCGTGAAGCCTCTATTTATACAGGAATGACTATTGCTGAGTATTACCGTGATATGGGTTATCATGTGGCTATGATGGCGGATTCCACCTCACGATGGGCTGAGGCACTCCGTGAGATTTCTGGGCGTTTGGAGGAAATGCCTGCAGAAGAAGGTTTTCCTGCCTATCTTTCTTCCCGTCTTGCAGAATTCTATGAACGTGCAGGGTATATGAAAACACTATCCGGAAGGGAAGGCAGCATCACTATAATCGGCGCTGTTTCTCCTCAGGGAGGCGATTTTTCAGAACCTGTTACTCAAAACACAAAACGTTTCATACGCACCTTCTGGGCACTGGACCGTTCTTTAGCCTATGCCCGTCATTTTCCCGCAATCAACTGGAACCAGAGCTATTCAGAATACTTAACGGATCTTACTCCCTGGTACGTCTCTGAATTGGGATCTGATTTTATGGCTCTACGCGCCAGATTACAGGCAGTGATGAAAGAGGAGACCAGTCTGAATGAGATTGTGAAACTAATTGGATCGGATATCCTGCCCGAAGATCAGAAACTAACTATTGAGATTGCTCGTGTGATCCGTCTCGGCTTTCTCCAGCAGAATTCTTTCCATTCTGTTGACACATATGTGCCCATGGAAAAAACAAAGCATATGATGGAAGTTATCTTCCAGTTGTTTGATGGCTGTCGCGGACTGATTGCAAAGGCTGTGCCTCTCTCTCAGATCAGGGCTACCGGTATTTTTGAAAAGCTGATTCGAATGAAATATGAGATTCCTAACGACGACATGAGCCGGTTTGATGAATATCGACAGGCTGTTGATGATGCTATCTCATCTGTTTCGGCGCTCTATCAGTAAAGGAGGCGAACCATAAATGAAACTTGAGTACATTGGTCTTACAGAAATGGCCGGTTCGCTTATTTTCCTGGATGGTGTCAGCGGAATCGGATACGATGAAATGGCGGAAATATCACTTCCTGGCGGGCAAAAGCGCTATGGACGTGTAATTCAACTGGACGGAGGTCGAGCTGTTCTTCAGGTTTTTGAGGGTACCAAAGGAATCTCCTTGGAGAATGCACGCACTAATTTCACCGGAAGACCTATGGAACTAGCTCTTTCCAGTGAAATGCTTGGCCGCGTGTTCGACGGTGCAGGGCGTCCCATAGACGGCCTGGGTGAGCTTTTTCCGGAAGAACGTCGGAATATCAATGGTACTGCTATGAATCCCGTCGCCCGCGTTTATCCACGTAACTGTATTTATACCGGTATTTCCGCTATTGACGGCATGTCAACCCTGATTCGTGGTCAGAAACTTCCAATTTTCTCTGGAGCAGGTATGCGTCATAATGATGTCGCTGCACAGATTGTTCGTCAGGCCAAGGTTTCAGGTGATGACGGAGAATTTGCTATTGTATTTGCCGCAATGGGAGTTAAAAACGACGTGGCAGATTTCTTTAAAAAGGACTTCGAAGAAGCAGGAGCACTGCAGCGCGTTGTCATGTTTGTGAATCTTGCATCTGACCCAATCATCGAAAGGATGCTTACACCCCGTTGTGCACTGACAGCTGCAGAGTATCTGGCGTTTCATCTTGGATATCATGTGCTTGTCATTATGACCGATATGACATCCTACTGCGAGGCAGTACGTGAATTCTCCTCCTCTAAAGGTGAAATACCATCCAGGAAAGGATTTCCGTCCTATCTGTATTCGGATCTTGCATCCCTGTATGAACGTGCCGGTATTCTGAAAGGCAGAGGCGGATCTGTTACGCAGGTTCCGATTCTTACCATGCCTAATGATGATATCACACATCCCATACCAGATCTGACCGGCTATATTACTGAGGGTCAGATCGTTCTGGACCGGGAACTGGAACAGAAAGGAATATACCCGCCGATTTCAGTTCTCCCCTCCCTTTCCCGATTAATGAAGGATGGGATTGGAGAAGGATATACCCGTGCTGATCATTCCGATGTATCAAACCAGTTGTTTGCATCTTACTCCAAGGTTCAGGATGCAAGGTCTCTTGCTTCTGTCATTGGTGAAGATGAACTTGGTGATACAGATAAACTCTATCTGAAATTTGGGGCAGCTTTTGAAGAGCATTTTCTGACTCAGGGTGTGCTGGAAGACCGCAGTATCAATGATACTCTTGATCTTGGTTGGAAACTGCTGTCTATTCTGCCAAAGACAGAACTGGATCGAATCAGTGCAGAGGATATTGATGCGCACTATGTAGAAAATGTAGTATTCTAAGGAGGCACCGCGATGGCAGTACTCCCAACAAAAGGCAATCTTATTGCTACAAAGCATTCTCTGGAGCTGGCTACTACAGGATTTGAGCTCATGGATCGAAAGCGAAACATTCTGACCCGTGAGATGATGAGCCTTATCACAAAGGCAGAAACACTCCAATCCAGCATTGACAGCACCTTTTCCGAAGCTTATGATGCACTTACCCTTGCCAATATAACCATGGGTAAAACAATACATGTTGCTGAATCCATTGCTGTGGACGAGTCTGTAGAGATTCGTTATCGTTCTGTCATGGGTGTTGAGATACCCACAGTCATTACAGCTCCGCCTTCCAGACGTCTTGCTTATGGACTTTCGGTCACTAATTCGGCTATGGATGTTGCTCTGATGAAATTCAACCGTGTCAAAGAGCTCATCAATGAACTTGCGGAGTTGGAAAACACCATCTACCGTCTGGCGTTCACAATTAAAAAAACGCAGAAGCGAGCAAATGCGTTGCGAAACATTGTAATACCCGGTTATGAGAACACTATAGCTCTGATAACAGAAGCTCTTGAAGAAAAAGAACGTGAAGAGTTCTCAAGGCTTAAGGTAATCAAAGCAAGCAAAAAGAACTGAGCAAGAAGGAGACGCGAGGTGCAAATGCATTCACGCGTCTCCTTTTTTCTTGACAAGAGCATAATAATCATGTATTTTAATATGGCACATGGAGGTGTATCGAAGTGGTCATAACGGGCCTGACTCGAAATCAGGTAGGCCGAAAGGTCTCGTGGGTTCGAATCCCACCGCCTCCGCCAATTGCTCAAAGGCAATAGTTTTTGAGCAGAAAGATTGAACATCGATACGGCTAAATCGCCTTTGGGAACATACCGCTCCCAATGTGCAGAGCATTTCCGTATTGATGTTCTTTCTATATTTAACGGGCTGTCCGAGATACGGACAGCCCGTAATTTACAGGGACAGGTACAGAACTGCTGTATCAATCCATAGTATAATTATCGAAATAACCCTGAATATAGACAATAGGGGTGCCTTTGTCTCCACTGCCAGAGGTAAGATCACAGAGAGAGCCGATTAAATCGGTAAGTCTCCGGGGGGTAGTGCCCTCTGATGCCATTTTACCTACCAGATCATCATCCTTCTTCTTGATCTCATGCTTAATTGCGTTCTGAAGCTCTTCTCCGCTAAGATGCGCGAAGTCGTTATCAGCAAGGTACTTAAGTTTGAGTTCATTGGGAGTTCCGTTCAGGCCTATGGTATGAAACGGTGAAACTACAGGGTCGGCAAGTTCCCATATTTTACCCACAGGATCCTTGAATGCTCCATCCCCATAAACCATGACTTCCACATGCTTTCCGGAGGTAGCAAGTATATCTGCCTGAATGCCATCTACCAAGTCCTGAGCATCCCTCGGGAAAAGTTTGACCTTATCATCTGTAGCCTTGTTGGACCCAAGAAGTCCATAATCCTTGTTAAAACCGCTTCCATTAACAGGGGCTGTAAGCAGTTCATCCATACCATAAACCCGCTCAGCACCTGCTGCTCTCAGAAGGCGTTTGGTTCTGGCACGGGTGTGGATATCACAGGGGATGACATTCCCTGTATACGCGAGGATTGCTCTGGGATCATTTGCAAAGATGAATTCTGGCTCTGCCCCGCCGGAACGAATAATCTCGCTATAGAATTCTACGTAGTCTATTCCTGTAAAAGGATGCTTTTCAAAGCCGAAAAGGTCCCGGTACTGAGACAAAGTAAGAACATCTTTATAGGGGTCTATTCCCTTCATATCCAGAAGGTCTTCGTCAAATAAATGGTTTCCAACCTCATCTGCCGGGTATGACAGCTGTACCACCAGCTTTTTTACTCCCTTTGCAATGCCTTTCAGGCAGACCGAAAACCGATTTCGGCTGAGAATCGGGAACACGATACCCACTGTATCAGATTCAAATTTGGCCTTAATATCTGCGGCAATATCATCCACCGTGGCATAGTTGCCCTGCGCCCGGGCTACAATTGCCTCCGTCATGCAGATAATATCACGATTCCGGATTTCAAAACCATCGGACTCATGGGATGATGCCTGCAGGACACAGTCGGTTACTATCTTGCGAAGATCATCACCCTCACGAATAATTGGTGCACGTATTCCTCTAGAAACAGTTCCAAGCATACGACTCATTTGTCTACACCTCATTTTAGTTTTTCACAGTTTTACTCTTTTCCCCGTATATTCTACCACAATCTTCTTAATTATAAAAGTCCATTTAGCGAATGAAAGATAAAAAGTTCCTCCGAATACTAGCGCTTTATTGTAAGAAAAATCAAAACCGAACTGCAGCACCAAAAAACCAGATCAATCTAACATGGTATATATGAAGAATCCGCCGACTATCGCCAGCGGATTCTCTCCTGTTCATGTCTTTATTCACGCTGAGGTTTAATCTCCCTCGGCTTTAGCTCCTCCATCATGCAATATGTAAAGCTTGCCTTAGCAATAAGCTTGTCGCTTTCTGAATCCGTAATAACAGCTTCACAAGTAGTAAACCTTTTTCCTGGTTTTAATACTGTAGCTGTGCATATCAGTTCTTTGCCCGGTACAGTAGGACGCAGATAATCAATGCCGCCGTTTATTGTTACCGTTCCAAATCCTGTGGTACACGCAGCAAGCCCACTAAGCTGATCCATTGCAGCAAACAGTGCACCTCCATGTACTATGTTTCTGGGGTTAATGCTGTTTTCCGAAAAACGAATGACTCCTATAGCTTTACCATCTGTTATTTCCGTTACAGTCAGTCCCAGATCATTGGTCAGGATTCCCGGACTATTGGAACGGGCAATCAGGCGTTTATAAAGGAGTTCTTTATCCATACATCTATCTCCGTTATCCGTTATTATTATCGGCGTTAAATTATTCAGTACCGCCGGGAATAAGCTTCATGGAGATTCTTCTGTTCCCATCAAATTCAGTTATCACACTGACCCAAAGATCTTTATCTCCAGCAGGGATAGGAATAATCTGCGTCATGAGATTACGCTGTTCCAGATACGCAATAACAAAAAGTGAAGACTGCCCTTCTCCTAGTTCAAGACATAAGGTTTCACCATTGCGAATTGCAGTAGGACCGTGACTTTGCATCAGCACCTGCCTGCTCTGCTCTTCTACCCAGCTTAGGTGCTCTTCCTTAGATTTGCCAAGAACGCAGTGGTAAGCCAATCCGAAACAAGCCAGTGCACGTTTTCTGGTAACATAAAGCTTTCGCATATGTATTCCTTCCTTCAATGCGTTGGACCGCTTCCTGTTTTATATTCCTGTACGAATCTGATAAATGTCTCTGTTGATTCAAGATCTGGAAGCAACGCAGTATAATTCTGATTACCCATCTGGTCCCACATCAGTTCTGGCATGCGCTCACATGTAACGATATTATCACCATACTGCTCCATTATTTCATCGTGAGAATGAACATAATCATAGCAGTCTCTTCTTCCTGCATAAGCACAGAACTGGTGATTCTTTGGCTCAGGAAAACGTCGCTCATCAAATGTAACCATATCTGCCCATATCTGGTATACATCCAATGAGTGGGCATAGTCCATCATATCAGGTGTATATCCGCCGGCAGGCCGCATATTTACCTCAAGAGCAACAAAATCTCCAATTTCCCCTAATCCCGGCTTTGCCTGCGTCAGTCGGAAAAATTCCATATGGACAAATCTGCTTCTAACTTCAAACGCATTTACAGCAGCGCGTCCCATCTTACGCAGAGCCTCAGGCATATCTGCAGAAACATAATATGCAAGATCTAATTTCTTATTTACAATATCCATGATGGATGGAGGCCAGCATGTCATAGATTCAAAAAGCGGATTCCCCTTGGAATCAACGATGGCATCATAAGAAGTGATATCGCCCGTGATGAACTCTTCCATTACGTACGGAACCTCTGGGCAACTATTGAAAAAACTCTCCAGATCCGAATCATTAAGAAGCTTGAATGTATCCAGTGCTCCGACTCCAATTTCAGGCTTGACAATAACTGGATAACCCGTTTCGGCAATAAACTGTCTGGCTGCTCCTATATCCGATACTTTATGCTGCCGTGCAGTGGGAATATTGGCCTTTTGATACCACTTTTTCATCTGCGCTTTGCTTTTAAACCTGGTTATCTCGTCACTCTGTACACCGGTAGTAATATGAAAATCTGTCCGTAAACGGGCGTCCTGTTCCAGCCAGTATTCATTATTGGATTCCAGCCAGTCGATCTTCCCATATTTAAAAGCAAAAAAGGCAACGGCACGATAGACCTTATCATAGTCTTCAAGCGTAGAAAGCCAGTAATACTCTGTCAAAGAATTTTTAACATTCTCGGAGAGGTGATCATATGGTGTATCACCAATACCTAAAACATTGACACCATTGTTGCGAAGCCTGCTGCAGAAATTCCAGTAGGTCTGTGGAAACTGGGGAGAGATAAACACAAAATTCATAGTACTTCCTCCTGCTTAAACGGTTTCAAGAACGAATGGAAGAAAATAGCGTATCTGCTTTTTCCACCAGTCCCAGTCATGATTTACGTCATACCCCCAAAAGTCCGTCCATGCGTTAATCCCCTTTTCCATGAAGATTCCTTCCATCTGGCGAAGGGTACGAATCCCCTCATTTTCCCATGCGCCTTGACCAACGCAAAAAATCAGCTTACGATGATTATATGTATCTATATATGGATGATCCTCTGGCATGTTCCTGAGAAAATGTACCGGTGAATTATCGTACCATCTGCTGTCGATATATCCACCTGTAAAATAGGTGGCATCATAGATACCAGATAATGCGATGCAGCCTGAGAACAGGTCGGGCCGGCGAAGAGCAACAATACCCGCATGGGTAGCCCCAAGACTGCACCCTGCAGAAACAGGCTGACGATCTGTGCCTGTGTATCTATGAATAACAGGTACTACTTCATCCACGATATAGTGGTAGTACTGCTCCTGTATCCAGCTACGGTGCTCAGCATTACCATAGACATCGGACCAGCTCTCTCGATCTACGGTATCTACAGTAAAGAGCTGTATATGCCCATTTTCAATGTAGTCCGACAGCGTTTCGATCATACCGAAGTCTTCAAAGTTCGTGCACATGGAATCCTGAGTTGGAAATACAAGGATTGGAAGACCGCTGTCTCCATGAACAAGGACATGCATTTCCCTTTCCAGGCACGGGCTGTAATGAATAAGATAATCTCGTTTCATGTCATTTCATCACCTTAATAATATATTGAAACTATAGTCCCATTTGTGTACTTTGTCAATCGTTTACATCTCAATAATCATAAAAGACGTATGTATAACCTTCAATAGTTGAGAAAACAGCATAAATGAAGAAGGCTCATCGGAAATGAATCTTTCCAACGTTCTTTTGGGCGGGGCTATTGGGACTTCTGTCAAGCGTTTTTATGTAATCGTTCTGAAATCTCTGCCTTTACCTTTTCAAGGTTGCTGGAAGTGAGCAGCGGAATCAGTTGATTAATTTCCTCAACGCTTTTGTCCCACCATTTGAAATCCAGCATAAGCTGAATCAAATCATCATCAAAGCGTTTGCGGAGTTCTTTGGCGGGATTCCCTGCAACAATCGTATATGGCGATACGTCGTTTCCAACAATACTGTTCGCACCGATAATCGCGCCATCGCCAACATGAACGCCAGGTAAAATGACGGCGTTTTGCCCGATCCACACATCGTTGCCGATAATAGTATCACCTTTAAGCGGCATGTCAGATGCTGCAGGAGGTTCCATATCCCAGCCTTCCATTGTATAAAATGGATAAGTAGATACGGCATTCATCTGATGGTTCGCGCCGTTCATGACAAACTCAACGCCGGCTCCGATCTGACAGAACTTGCCGACAATCAACTTGTCGCCATTCCATTCATAATGATGGGTAACGTGGCTTTCAAATTCCGAATCAGCGATATAAGTAAAATCTCCAACAATGATATTAGGATTCTGAACAGTTGGCTTTATATGGATTTCTTTATCATAGCCCGGAATGGGATATATCGTATTTGGATCCGGTTTGACACCTTTTTTCACGAGTCATTCCTCCATAGTCATCTATAACGTTATTATAGGGGGTAGGATATTCAAAATCAATCGTTATGAGTGACCGATTGATATGCCCTTCGCGTTGCATACCGTGTCTAATCGTCCCCGCACAACATGGTTTTTTTATTGAATTAGTGGAAACGACACTATTGCAGGCAGAAAAAAATTCCTTACCCGAATCACTGCCTTTTAGGCAGCAGATTGAGTAAGGAACTTTTGGTGGAGATAAGCGGGATCGAACCGCTGACCTCTTGAATGCCATT
>JAEEGL016731078.1_pt1 | contig 33830 bp, 30 predicted proteins | sample 9134231 | NCBI WGS metagenome assembly JAEEGL01 (sample SAMN16246548, study PRJNA631951) | gut metagenome | biome: gut microbiome; feature: rumen; material: fiber-attached | host: Bos | place: Iran: Karaj | collected 2018-10 | reverse complement strand
TGAGCTTGTCGAAGCACCGTTTGTTATCTGTCGGCCCTTCGACAGGCTCAGGGACCTTGGTTTCTGGAGTTGCAAAAATAGGCAATTCTTTTGACATCTTGCGTATTTCGTTCCGAATGAATATTTTTGCCGTCCTAATCAACATGAAAAACACCCATGAAATCAAGTATCAAACTCCTCCTTCTTTTGGCCCTATCGCTTCTTTCTGCGGTTTCCTTCGGACAGAAAAAAGCAAGCAACTATGTGGAGAACGAATTCATTATATGGCTGGAGCAAGGTGTTGACGCCCAATATTTTGCAGCCAATACCCATAATGAGATTGTGCCCAAAAGAGTGTTATCTGAGAGACTGAACATTTGGCTTTTCGAGATTGCCGACAGCAAAGAGCCCAGAGAAAACAAGATGCGTCGCCTGGCCGCCAACGCAGAGGTACGGCTCATTCAGAACAACCATACCAATATCGTGCTACGCGAGGCGATTCCCGACGACCCCTACTATGAATTCCAGTGGGCACCGGCCATCATGAGCCTGCCGCAGACATGGGAAGACTTCACCACGGGCGGCGTCACCGCCACGGGCGACACCATCGTGGTGGCCGTCATCGACGGTGGCACGGACTGGACCCACGAGGACCTGAACTGTTGGGAGAACCGCCACGAAATCCCCAACAACCTGATCGACGACGACGGCAATGGCTACATCGACGATTATCACGGATGGAATGCCTTCAACCACAATGGTTATGTCGGCGCCAATACCCACGGCACCCATGTCTCGGGTATTGTTGGGGCCGTCGGCGACAACGGGACGGGCGTTTGCGGCGTGAATTGGAACGTGAAAGTCATGCCTATCGCTGGCAGCTCAGGCGACGAATCCATCGTCGTGGAGGCCTATTCGTATGCGTTGGAGATGAGGGCGAGATACAACGAGACCAACGGCGAGGAAGGTGCCTTCATCGTAGCCACCAACTCTTCCTTCGGCGTCGACTACGGCAACCCTGACGACTATCCCATCTGGTGCGCGATGTACGACGAGATGGGTGCCGTCGGCATCTTGAGTTGCGGTGCGGGCCCCAACATGAACGTGAATGTCGACGTAGTGGGCGACGTCCCCTCCACCTGCCCTGGTGACTATCTGATAGGCATCACCAACACCACCTCGGCCGACGAGAAGTACAGCAGTGCTGGCTATGGTATCAACAACATTGACATTGGCGCTCCCGGCACCACCATCTATTCCACCACGCCCAACAACGGATACGGCAACATGACCGGCACTTCGATGGCCACGCCACAAGTGTCAGGCACCATTGCGCTGATGTATGCGGCCCTGACCGAGGAGATGATGCAAGCCTGCAAAAACGACCCCGCCTATTTCTGCCTCACGGTAAAATACCACCTCCTGAATGGTGCCGATCACCTGCCTTCGCTCGACGGACTGGTGGCCGCGGGAAGACGGCTGAACGCTTACGGTGCCATCGAAAGCGTCTTGTACGACAGCATCACTCCTGACTTAATCGGTGAGGTCAATATCATTGGCGAGCCTTTCTTCGGAGAGACCTTGACTGCCGTGACGAATCTGGGATCCACCCCATCCATCCCCGACCTCGGCGAATTGAGCTACCAATGGTGCCGCGACACCACCGCCATTGAAGGCGCCGTCGATTCCATCTACCTCTTGACCGAAGACGATGTGTTTGCCAGGATCTGTGTGCAAGTGACAGCCAGCAACTGTGTTGGGACCCTCACCTCGCCCTATTTCGGGCCCATCAAAAAAGCGGACCAGCCCGCGCCTGAGGCCCCGCTGTTGGAGAGCAACACCGACACAAGCATCACCCTCGTTGCCATCGAAAACGGCGAATACAACATCAACGGCGGCGATTGGCAGCTCTCCCCGGTATTCGAAGACCTGACACAAAACACCTCCTATGTCTTCACGCAACGCAAGAAGGAGACACGCTCACACAATGCTTCGCCGACAAGTCCCGAGGCGGTGTTCAGCACCATGCCCGACCAACTGGGCGAAAACCTCAGGAGTGCCTTCATGGTTTACCCCAACCCATCCAAAGGCGACATCATCGTTGAAGGCTCAGGCACTTTGACCATCACCGACGTCCTTGGTCAGACCCTTCTGACCAAGGAAATCAGTGGCAAGGCAAAGATGGAATTGCCGAAAGGGATGTATTTCGTGAAGTTAGGCAATGAAACGAGGAAACTCGTGGTGGAATGATCTTTATTCCCTCCGTTTCGAATCCATAATGATGGTCACGGGGCCGTCGTTGAGCAGCTCCACGGCCATCATGGCACCAAATTCGCCGCTTTGCACCTCGCGACCCGAAACCTCAGCGAGACGTTTCAAAAACTGCTCATAGAGCGGTATGGCCTGTTCGGGTCGGGCGGCGCGGATGAAACTCGGACGGTTGCCTTTCTTGGTCAAGGCATGAAGCGTGAACTGACTCACCACGAGGAACGAGCCTTCCACCTGGCAGATGTCGAGGTTCATGGCATCATTCTCGTCGCTGAAGATGCGCAATTTGGTGAGTTTCTGGCAGAGCCACTCGATGTCTTCCTCGTTGTCGGCCTCCTCGATGCCGAGGAGAATCAACATGCCGAGGCCGATTTCCGACTTCACCTTGCCGTCAATCGTGACGGAAGCGTGGGTAACTCTTTGTGCTACTATTCTCATAACCGTCAAGGGTCCCTGAGCCCTGAGCCCGTCGAAGGGTCGAAGGGCCCGTATTAACAATGCATTAATTTGAAAATCATCTCTCTATACAGATCCTTCTCGCTTACGTCGCCGCTCTCGTAGCCTTTCGACTTCAGGTCATACTCGCGGAGGAAGGAGATGCAGCGGATGCACTGGTCAGGCGAATAATTACGCGCCGCCAGCAGATAGTCCTTCACAAAGAACGGATTCACACCCAACACGCTGGCCAGGTTGCCTTGCGACTTGTCGGCGCTGCTGTGCACTTTCAATATCTTGGTGAAATATCCATACAGGGTGATCACCGTGAGCAGCAACGGATTGTCTTTGCTTTCGCCGAAATAATTGGCGATGCGGTTGGCTTTCATCACGTCGCGGATGCCGATGGCGTTTTGCAGTTCAAAGGTGTTGAAGTCTTTCGAGATGCCGATGTTGCGTTCCACGTCGGCGTCATCGATGCTTTTCTTCTTGGGCAGGGCGACGATGAGTTTCTCCAGCTCGTTAGCGATGCGGTGGAGGTCGGTGCCGAGGAATTCAGCCATCATCTGCAAGGCCTTGGGCGTGATGGAATAGCCCTTGCCCTTCAGGTTGTTCTGGATCCAGTCGGGGATGTTGTTGTCGTACAGTTTCTTCGACTCGTACCAGACGCCTTTCTTCTCTATCTTCTTGGCCAGCGTCTTGCGCTTGTCGAACTTCTTGTATTTGTAAGCGAAGACGAGGATCGTGGTGTCGGGGATGCTGTCGAGATAGGCCTCAAAGTTCTCCAGGTCCTTCACGTCCTGCGCCTCTTTGACGATGACCACCATGCGGTCGCCCATCATCGGGAAGCTACGGGCGTGGTTGGCGATGGTCTCCACGTCGACATCGCGGCCATAGACCACGATCTGGTTGAAGGCGCGCTCAGACTCATCAAGGGCTTCGTTCTCAATGGTGTCGGAGATCATGTCGATGAAATACGGCTCCTCGCCCGTCAGGAAATAGACGGGTGCGAACTGCTTCTTGTGGATTTCGTTGAGGATCTGGTCGTAAGTCATCAGAACTTCAAATGCTTGACAGTGATACCGTTATTGATCAGTTGCCGCAGCGAGTCGATGCCGATGCGGAGGTGTTCGCCGACGAAGTTCTTGCTCACAACCTTGTCGCTTTCCTCCGTCTTGACGCCTTCGGGCACCATGGGGTTGTCGGACACAAGAAGCAAGGCGCCGGTGGGGATCTCGTTATAGAAGCCCACCGAGAAGATGGTGGCTGTCTCCATGTCGACGGCCATGCAGCGGATCTTGCGAAGGTAGTCCTTGAAATCGTCATCGTGTTCCCACACGCGGCGGTTGGTGGTATAAACCGTACCGGTCCAATAATCGCGTCCATAGTCGCGGATGGTGGTGGAGATGGCTTTCTCGAGGCTGAAGGCCGGAAGCGCAGGCACCTCGGGCGGGAAATAGTCGTTCGACGTACCCTCGCCGCGGATGGCCGCGATGGGCAGGATGAGGTCGCCCACCTTGTTGATCTTCTTCACGCCACCGCATTTGCCCAAAAACAGCACCGCTTTGGGGTGGATGGCACCCAGCAGGTCCATGATGGTGGCCGCGTTGGCGCTACCCATGCTGAAGTTGATGATGGTGATCTCGCCGTCGGTAGCGCAGGGCATCGACTTGTCGCGCCCCACAACGTCAACACCCTGCCATTCGGCGAAACGGTTGACATAGTCCTGGAAGTTGGTCAGCAGGATGTATTTCCCGAACTGATCCAAGGGCAAGCCTGTATAGCGCGGCAGCCAGTTTTCTATGATTTCTTTCTTGGTCTTCATTTGCTTTCAAATATTTGTGCAAAAATAGGAAATCTATTTGAATTGTGCGTATCTTTGCGGCGAAAACGGATCTTGAACGAAGATAAATGACACGTTATCCCGTAAAAATACTGATGGCGTTCGGCTGCACCTTTGAGCCCGGAGGCGACGAATTCTTCGAGTGGCTCATGCGTAACGGCTACCCCGAACTCGGCGCGCTGAGCAACACCATTCAGGGCGACCACGAGGCCAAAGACTGGCTGATGGAACACGGTTTCCCCCACCTGGCCGCCATCGACAGCGCCATCGACAAGGAACCCAAGGCCGAAGAATGGCTCATCAAGAACCATTTTGAAGTCAACCTCGCCTTCGCAAAAGCCATCAACCGCGACGACGACGCCACCGACTGGCTCGAAAAAAACGACCTCCTGGTTTTCATCGTCCTCGCCGATAAGATTCGCAAATATTTGGATGACAAATACTTAAACTTCCACAAAATCCATTTTTAATTTCAAACGATTTTTTTTGGCCTACATAAAAGAAAAAATCCTAACTTTGCGGCCAATCCGAAAGAGTATAAAAATAGAAAAACCATACTACAATGAAAAAAGGATTATCCATCGTCATCAACATCATTCTGTTTGCCATCATCGTGCTTTTAGCCTGGCAAGTCGTGAAGAGCATCCAAGCTCCTATCAAGTTCAACAACGAGCAATCGACGCGTGAGAGACAAGTCATCGAGCGCCTCATCGACATCCGCAATGCCGAAGTGCTCTACAAGAACGCCAACAACAAGTACACGGCCGACTTCGACTCGCTGATCCAGTTCTGCCAAACCGCAGAAATCCCGGTTGTGAAAATCGTTCCCGACCCGACCGACACCACCTTCACCCGCACCATCAACGACACCATCGGCCATGTGAAGGTTATGGACTCCATCCAAGGCGCCAGAGAGAACTTCAACATCGCCGACCTCAAGTTCGTGCCTTTCGCACCCAACCACGAGACGTTTGAACTCGAAGCGGGCACCATCATCCGCAACGAAGTCATCAAGATCCCGGTGTTCGAGGCAAGAACCCCCTACGAGGTCTATCTGGCCACCCCGGGTGCCAGCTTCAGCGAGAAGGATTGGAACCAGCGCCGCGACAACGCCAAAGCCGAAAAGGAAAGCATCAACCGTTATGCTGGCTTGAAGGTTGGCTCGATGGAAGAGGCTTCCACTGACGGCAACTGGGAGAAACTCTAAACCGACAGGATGAATGGCGGCATCATTGAATCCCTATATCTCCCATTACGGCGAGGAGTTTGATGCCGAGAAGTCATCGCAATACAGAATGGCCATCCAATTCTCATTGGGTGGTCTTTCTTATGCCCTTCTCGACAACGAGAGCCATACCCTCGTGGCCTTGGAATGCTACCAGTCGGACCTGCTGGCCGACAGCAGCGACCTCTTCCGCACCTTGGAACGGGCCCTCGAGTCGAAAGGACTCAACAACAAGGCCTTCCTCTCGGTGACCTGCCTCGTCGGCAACCGCCTCTGCACCCTCGTCCCCGAGCCCCTGTTCGACGAAAACGACCAAGCCAAGCACCTCGAGTTTGCCTTCCAGATTCCCGACGGCTACACCATCGCCTCGGAGCGGATGGAGACCGCCGCGTGCTACAGCGTCTTTGCCTGGCCCAAAGCCCTGCTCGACATGGTGTCGGCCAAATGGAAAGACGCCACCGTCAAACACTCCAGCACCGTGTTCATCGACAGCGCGATGAGAGCCGACGTGGAGACGGGCGTGTTCGTGCAGGTCAACAACCGCGACTTCGACATGATGGTCAAGAAAGAGGGCAAGCTGTTCTTCTTCAACAACTTCAAGTTCGTCACCAGAGAAGACTTCGCCTATTTCCTGCTGTTTGCGATGGAGCAAAACGGCATGGCAGGACAAGACACCCCCGTGTGCTTCTCGGGCCTCATCCGTCCCGCCTCCGAGATCATCGACCTCTGCGGACGCTATGTCAAAGACATCCGTTTCGTTGGCGACCCGCACGTGCTAAAGGTGAGCCAAGCCCTCGAAGAAGTGCCGCTCCAGTACTATTTCACCCTTTACCAACTATTAGGACACAAGACAAGCAACCCTTAGTCCCCAGTCCTAAGTCCCTAGTCCCACGTCAAAAAGAAACCAGATGAGAATCATCAGAGGACGATACCAACGGCGTCAAATCGTGGCCCCGACCAACCTGCCCGTGCGCCCCACCACCGACATGGCCAAGGAGAGCCTGTTCAACATCATCGAGAACCACTTCGACTTTGAAGAGACCGAGGCCTTGGATCTGTTTGCCGGCACGGGCAACATCTCCTACGAACTCGTCTCGCGCGGCTGCCCCAAGGTGGTGGCCGTCGACCAGGACTTCGGCTGCGTGAAATTCATCCGCGAGACCGCCAACCGACTCGACATGAAAGAATTGCTCGTGGTTCGCTCCGATGTGTTCCGTTTCTTGGACAAACACCAGATGCAATACGACCTCGTCTTTGCTGACCCGCCCTACGACTGCGAGCATTACGACACGCTGGTGCAGCTCATCTTCGACCACAACCTGCTGCGCGAAGGCGGCATGTTTGTGCTTGAGCACGACAAAAACCAAAACTTCGAGGAGCACCCGCACTTCATGGAGCAACGGCACTATGGCAAAGTGAATTTCACCTTCTTCGCACAGACCATCGAAGAAGAGGATTGATTGTTTTACAAGTTTTGTTCTAAATCAGATATACCCGAAACGTTTCCTGACGGTTTCCTTCTCTTCGTCGCTGCTGTCGCGGAAGAGCGGCATCACCTCGTCCTCGGGGAAGTCGGTGAAGGTGAGGAAGAGTAGACTGTCCAAAGTGTCGTTGAAGTCGGGGTCGACGTTGAAACAGAGGAACTTGGCGTTCAGTTTCAGGTATTTCTTGAACAAGGTAGGCAGGCGGTATTGGCCATTGCTCAGGCGGAACATGAACTTGTCGAACTTCTCGACGCCGTCCATATTGCCTTGCATCAGCACATCGGCGTCCACTTTGAGGAAGTCCTCGTGGAACGGCGTCATCGGCGTGGCCATGTGGGCGAGTTCTTCGCTCACGGGATGCTTCTCGGTGACGTATTTCACAATCATGCTCATATAGAACTTGGGATACCACGAGCTGATGCTCACCGGCCCGATGAAATGCTTGGCTTCGGGGTAGCGCACCACCACGTCGGAGAGGCCGCGCAGCAACAGCATCAGCGGCAACACCTCTTTCTGGTAATCCAGGGCGACAAAGGAACGGCCCAACTCGATGGTGTGGGACAGTTGTTCGGTAAACGCCTCGTCGATGTTCACCAAGGTGCTGACATAGAAGCCTTTGATGCCGTATTTCGGGACAATCTCGCTGCCGATGCCCAGACGATAGCAACCTGCAATCCTCTGCTTCACCTTGTCCCAAAGGATCATCTGTTTGAAGTGGGGGTCAAACTCATCCTGGTCGAGGCTCTTGCCCGTGCCCTCGCCGATAGCGCGGAAAGTCTCCTCGCGGAGGCGGGCAATCTCGTACATCAAGTTGGGAATGTCCTCGTAGTCAGCCAGGTAGCAGTCGTAATCAGAGGCCGAATAAAGGAAAGCCTTCTCGCGGATGGCCTCCAGCTCGGCCAGCATGGGTGCCAGCTCCGTCGGGGCGTCGATCTCAGCCTGTTTCGCCTCTTTCTTCTCTGCCGCCTTGGCAGGGATGTTGGCTTCGAGGGCGTAGGAGCGGCTGCGCAGGTAGGCGGCCAGTTCCTTGGGTTGCTCGTAGACCGCGACTTCGGATGGCATGATGGGCTTGCCGATCTGCAGGTTGAAGCAAGAGTCGTGCTTGTTGGCGAGCTCGCGCGTCAGGCGGGCGGTGCCGAGCATGGTGTGTATCTTGTCGACGGCATAAAACAACTTCGAGTTGCGGCCTTCCCAGAACACGGGGATCACAGGCACGCCGGCGTTCTTGATGATACGTGCGATGGAAGTGCTCCACGGCAGGTCTTCAGGGAAGTCGTGGCCATGGTAACGCGACACCTCGCCAGCCGGGAACACGCCCAAACCGTTGCCAGCGGCGATATGTTGGATGGCGCCTTTGATGCCGCTCACGCTGCTCTTCCATTCGGGGTTGTTCTCGAACGGGTTGACGGCGAAGAAGCAGTCTTTGAGGTTGGGGATGTGCGAAAGAATGAAGTTGGCCATGATTTTGAAATCGGGCCTCACCTTGGCGATGGCACTCAGGAGCATCACGCCCTCGATGCCACCGAAGGGATGGTTGCTGACCACGACAAAGCCGCCCTCCTTGGGGATGTTCTCAAGCTGCTCGGGGCTGACGTCGATGGTGATGTTCATGTTCTCCAGCAGGTGGTCGGCAAACTCACGGCCTTGATAGTCGGCGGCGCTGTCGAACAGGCGGTTGATCTCGCCCAAGCCCAACACACCGTAGGCCAGCCCTGCCACACAGGTGCCGAAGAAGCCTTTCATCCCAAAGGCATTTTTCAAATCTTTGTTGGTAACTACTTTTCGCATGGTCTTATCAGATTGCAAAAATACGGGTTTTTATTAATCAAACCGCTATTTCCGGCAAGAAAAGTGTACCTTTGCCCTTGGTTTACATCCAAACCCATGGTGATACTTTTCAATAAACCCTATGGCGTGCTCAGCCAGTTCACCCCCGAGGCCGGGCATCGGGCCCTCGACGAGTTCGGGTTCCCTGAGGGCGTGTATGCCGCCGGGCGCCTCGACCACGACAGCGAGGGGGCTCTGCTGCTCACCGACGACGGCAGGCTCATCAAGCGGCTGCTCGACCCCAAGTTCGAGCATCCACGCACCTATCTCGCCCAAGTGGACGGGCAGGTCACGCAAGAAGCCGTCGACCTATTAATAAAAGGAGTCACCATCAAAGGCTACCGCACCAAGCCGTGCCAAGCGGAGATCGTCGAGGCGCCTGAGAACCTCTGGGAGCGGGTGCCGCCCATCCGTTACCGTGCCAACATCCCCACCAGCTGGGTCAAGCTCACCCTCGTCGAAGGCAAAAACCGCCAGGTGCGCCACATGACCGCCGCCGTCGGCTTCCCCACCCTGCGCCTCATCCGCGTCCAAATCGGCAACATCGCCTTGGGCGATTTGCAGCCGGGCGAGTGGAGGGTGGTCAACGAGAGGGTGATCTGATATTAAGCCATGTTTTCCGTCGGGTAGCCGTTCTCGTTCCACGCGATGCTATAATTCTTCGAGAAATAGCGCATGGCGTGGCGGTTGGCCCGTATCTCGGTCCAGAAGACGGAGTGGTCGCCTTTGCCCATGGCGTTCAACAGGCTAGGCAGCCCGATGACGGGGAGATAGAGCCACCCGAAGCGCTGGCTGTCGGCGGTATGTCCGAACTCATGCATGCAGATCTGGTTGCCGAGGATATACCCATCGCCTTCGCCCTGCATCCATGGCGCGGCCCACAGGTCGACGAAGGTACCCAGCGACACGCCCATGCCAAAGCTGTAGCCCTTCTTGGTGGCGAAGGTGATGCCGCCGAGGGTATCGACGCGGTCGACCTTGCCAACGAGGGCCCGTCCCACGGAATAGAGCCACCCCACCAGTGTCTGAGGCAGCTCCCAGGTGAACCTTGAGAGCAGCTGCCACACACGCCCCATAGCCGAACGGCGAGCGTCGGTCAGGTAGAGGCCTCGGGTGATCTGGGCGGAGAGGTGGAGACGATGCAATATCATATGCGCAAAGGTAAGCATAGTTTTCTGATGGAAGTGAACAATGCACAAAAAAAATGGCTCTCTGCGGAGAGCCATTTTTTCAATTGATATTTTTTAAATCAATATTCATCCTCGTTGAAGAAGAAATCGTCCTTCGACGGGTAGTCGGGCCAGAGGTCTTCGATGCGCTCGTAGATCTCACCCTCGTCCTCCATCTCCTGAAGGTTCTCTATAATCTCTTCCTGGGCGCCCGTACGCAAAGCCCAATCCAAAAGCTCGTCGCGGGTTGCAGGCCACGGGGCGTCTTCCAATTTCGATGCTAATTCAAGTGTCCAATACATAGTCTTATTTGCTTTTTGAATGAGGGCGCAAAAGTACAAGTATTTTCTTTACCAGCAAGGGCTTTTTATTAAAAATTACAAACCGATTATTTATTTGATTCCCAGTTATTTTCGTTAATATGGTCTAAATAACCGAAAAATCGTGCCAAGACAAAGAAGTAATCCGACAGGCGGTTGAGGTACATCAAATCGAGCGAATCGACGGGATGTTGGGACGCCAGACGCCACCCTTGACGCTCGGCCCTGCGGCACACCGTGCGGCACACATGGGCATGGCTCGCCTTGAGGTTACCACCCGGGATGACGAAGCTCTTCAGCTCAGGCAACTGTTCGTTCATCACGTCGATTTCGTGCTCCAAATAGGCCACATCGTCGGGCGTCAGCACGGGGATCATCTTCTTCACTTCCGAGTTCTCGTCCAAGGCAAAATGCGACTCGATGGTGAACAACTTGTTCTGGATGGTGTCCATCACAGCGCGCATCTCGGCAGTGACACCCTCCTGGTCGTACAACACGCCAATGAAGGCGCTCAGCTCGTCGACGGTGCCGTAGGCCTCCACCCTGTCGTCGTATTTCGCGACACGCAGGCCTCCTATCAGCGAGGTCTTACCTTCGTCGCCCGTACGGGTATAAGTAATGTTTTTCATAGCCTTTAGTATTTCAATACAAAATCTTGTTTCTCGATGCCTTCGCGGAAGAAGACCAATCCCATGCTGTACAAGTCCATGGTGAGGGTGACGCCTTCGTGCGCCTTGATGGCCTCCCAGGCATCCTCGGTGCGGCGCGAGTGGTGGATGCCCTCAAAGACGAGCACCGTGTCTTCGTCGGCCTGCGCCATACCATCCTCTAAGTTGTCCCAAGTGTCGTCACCGAAGTCTTCGATGCCATAGAGCACGAAGCCCGTGTTGTAGCGTTCGATCCGCTCTTCTTCGTCGGCATCGCGGCGGATGAGGTTCACGTTGACGACACCCATGGCCGTCAGCGTCTCCTGAAACTCGGGCGTCTGCTCCAGATAGACCTTGGTTTGCAGGTTGCCCAATGCCAACGCGCAGGTGTTGAGGGCCGAGACACGGCCAAAGCTAAGCACCGTCTCGGGCTCGAGGTAACGCACCAAGCGATAGAGGAACCGCCCCTGCTTGCGTCGGGCACGCGTCGCGAAACGCTTCCCGTCGACCAGCCGGCTGATGCGCAGCATCAGGTCGTAGTCGCGGTTGGAGCCGCTGTCGTTGAGCACCTTGCACATGAATTCGTAGACGAAAGGCGAATGCACCTTGTATCTACTCTTGCGCTGCAACAGATATTTTATCCAGCTTCCCACCATGGCTCACTCGTATTGGACTTTTTGCAAATAAAACACGGTACGGCGCGGCTTGGGTTGCGTGCTGTTTTGGATGATCTGCGAGCCGTAGATGAGGAAACGGTTGCCATACCATGGTGCTATCTGGGCGAAATACTCGTCCTCCACATAGTCGGCGCCAAAGATGGGGGCCAGTTTCTCTTCCTGTTGGTTCATCAAGACCTGCCCCTGCGCATCGAAGGCGGTGTATCTCAACCGGTTACGATAAGGCGAGGCCACTACAAGCTCATCATAGCACACCCCTTCGCCACCATGGGGGAAGAGGTCGTAGGTCAGCGCGTTGTCGAACTTCACTGACTGCTGCCACTGCAGCTTCCCGTCGCGGTCGAAGGCCAGAATCACCTCGCTGAAGAAGTCATAACCGTCGAACACGGTGTAGGTGTAGGGATAACCGCCATAGTAGCCGTAATAGCCATAGTTCATGCGGGTCTCGGTGTGGTAATAGGGCATGAACGCTTCCAAGGCAAAGACCGTCAAATCGCCAAAATCAGTCAAACGGGGTGTCAGAAACTGGAAAGCAATCTCCGACAAGGTGGTACTCTCTTTTTTCTGCTTCTTTAAACGCTCCTCACGCAAACGTACCCGGTCGGAGGCAGTCAAGGCATGCTCAATCTCAGGCATATCCTTGAAGAGATAGACATGACTCTCGGGCGATGACGATGTGAAACGCATCCACACCACGCCGAGACTCTCCTTGTCGAAGTTCTCGGTCACGCCTTCGAGGTTGACCTTGCGGCCCGTCTCACGCTCCAAGGTGCCGATGACGACCAAGTGGCCGCTCTCGTCGAAGCGGAACCCCATGCGGCCCAAGGAGGCACTGGGGATGTTCTCGTAACGACAGCTGCCTTGCAGGCTTCCCACGGGCGAATACAGCTGGAACGAGGTCGACACGAAGCGCTTGTTCTCGAACTCCTTGGCGGCCACCACGAAACAATGCTCGTTCTTGAACGCCGCCGTTTGGAACAACACGAGGCTGGCCGACGACGCTGTCGTCACCGTGCGGAACTGGTTGTTCGTAAGGTTGTAGAAATAAAGCACGCCGTTGCTGGCCTTGTTGTTCACAGCCATCATCATCGTGCCGTCAACAACGTTGATCGACAGCGGCACCGACTTCTCGGCCCATTTGTTCCAGAAAGTCTGGTAGCTGCCGTTGGCTTTGTCGAACGAGACCACGATGAAATCGAGGGTGTCGGCGGCTTTTTTGTTGCCGTCGTTGACGAAGAGGAAGGCGGCGAAGCGACCATCGCTGCCCGAGGCCGTGAACTTGACCTTATCAGGCAGGGGTATCAGGTCGTTGCGGGTCTCGTAGAGCGTGCTGTCGAGACAGGCGAAGCTCCACAGACGGTGCTTCTCCTTGTCGGTCTTGTCGGTCTCGTAGGCCATGATGCCGTCGGCTTTGCCGAGGGCCTGAAAATGACAGCCTTGCTCTTTGTTCCACCGGCTCACTTCATAGCGCACCGGCTCCACCTGCTGGGCGGAGGCCCAACTTGTGATGAACAAAAACGCTATGAGGAGAAACCGTTTCATCTGTTATTGCTTTTCGTCATTGCGAGGAGGAACGAAGAAGCAATCCAGGGTGAAAAACTCATTGTCTGGATTGCTTCGTTCCTCGCAATGACGCTATCGCGTCTGTATTAGAACTTCACGAACTTGGCGACGGCCGTCGTACCGTTGGCATAGCGGAAGTTGACGAAGTAGACGCCGTTTTCGAGCTCACTCACGTTGAGTTGGGCGTTGCCGGCGGCCATGTTCATCTCGTTCACCATGCGGCCTGTCATGTCGAAGACGCTGACTTGGGCATCGCTTTCGAGCGTGAAGGTCACCTGCGAGCTGGCGGGGTTGGGATAGAGGCTGACCGTCTGGACGTTCTCGTTAACCGAGACCAAGGTCTTGCCTATGATTTTCACATAATCAATCTCCCATGAGGAAGCAGCCTCGTCAGTACTGGTGTACACAAAGGCGAAATGATAGTGACCCGGTTCTGGATCCAACATGAAATATTGTCCAGACTCAACCCATTCGTAGTTGCCCGTAGAGAAATCGAAGGCATCGGTAATGTCAACCCAATCGTAATCGGTGGGCTCGCCAACACCTTCATAGTCCATAGAAACCAACACTTGAAGAGGAGCGCCGTCAAACTTCATGGCCGTACGGAACTCGAAAGTGACCTCTTCGTAGGTGTTGCTCGGAATAACAATATCAGGGCTGATGAGCCAGTCTTCGTTGGCGTGGTTGGCCTGATTGGCATAGCCATTCATATTGGCATAGGTCGTGCCTTGGTATTCGCCATGATGCCATTCTTGTTCGCCATAGGCATTGTAAGCCGTAAATGCGCCCAGTTCTTCTTCAAAGTCTTCGAAGAGCAGATACTCGACGTTCTCAGTGGTAGCGGTCACCGTAGGATAGTTGCCATCGGTCTTGTAGTCGATGTTGGAGCCACTGTTGGTGTAGGGGAAGATGGCGAAATGATAGGTGGTGTTCCCGTCCAAACCGCTGAAGGTCACGGACTCTACTCCATAAGCCACATTCTTGGCCAGGTCGCTGTCGGCAACAGGGGTGCCGTCGGTAGGAACGGTGATGTCGCCCGTGGAGGCTAACACCAGATACTTGGCAGGCAGCTGTTCGCCAGTGGCATCGTACCAGTCGAGATCCACATCAACGCCGTCGACAGTAGCTTCGAAATAAGTGGGATAGTTGCTCGGCTCCGGATCGGGCTCGGCAGCGCCACCAGCCTTGAAGAAGTAGACAGGGGCCGCCACGTTCGACGACTCTTTGTAGCAGCCGAACAGGGTCGACGAGATGTTGTAGCGCATATAGCACTGCTCCACGCCACCGTTGCTGACGGGCACCATGCCGCCTTCCTCACCATCGGTGATGGTCCAACGGCCCTTGTCGTCGAGCGTGCCCTGCGTGCGGAGGTAGTTACCGCCGCCAGCAGCATAGAGATAGCCCTCGTTAAGGGCGTCGTAGAGGGTCCAGGCACCCGGGGCGCCGTCGAGGGTGAACTCGAAAGCCTCGGTTTGCGACGACGGGTCGGTGGCCACGGTGGCCGTGATGACACCACCAGCCTCGTCGATGGCGACGGCATGGCGATTGTTGCTCTTCTGGTAGCTCATGACAAAGGCTTGTCCGTCGTTGTCATAACCCACGAGGATGTACTGGCCCGGCTCAAGTTGCGAGGCCGTGTTGACCATGGTGTAGGTCGTTTGGGCGATGCCGCTGAGCGAGAGGAGCAGCATGGCCACCAATGAGAATAGAACTTTTTTCATTTTCGTTAGTTTTATGTTAGACAATCAGTTTATAATTCTAATGTTTCGGCTTGCTCCACCGCGGTGATCTCGGGGATGGCTTTCTTCATCACAGTCTCGATGCCGTTTTTGAGGGTCATGGTGCTGTAAGGGCAGCTACCGCAGGCTCCCGTGAGCTCCACCACGACGACCATGTCGTCGGTGAGCTCCACGAAGTTGACGTCGCCACCGTCCTGTTGGAGATAGGGACGCACCTGCTCGAGGACGTTCTTGACTTTGCGCAATATTGCTTCTTTGTCCATAATGATCGTATGTTGTATTGGTAGGACGCGATCAATCGCGTCTCTACAAGATTCATCCTTTCCTAATGATTTCTTGTGCTATTTGGTCGAAGGCCTTGGTGACGGGCGAGTCGGCATCCAAGGCGAGCGGGGTGCCAGCATCGCCGCATTCGGCGATCTTCTCCGTAATCGGGATCTGGCCGAGGAGCGGCACACCGAGTTGGTCGGCAAACTGCTGGCCGGTCTCCTTGCCGAAGATGTAGTATTTCTTGTCGGGCATGTCGGAAGGCGTGAAGTAGGCCATGTTTTCCACCAACCCGTAGATCGGGATCTGCAGGGCCTCTTCCTTGAACATCATCGCGGCACGCAACACGTCGGCGAAGGCCACACGCTGCGGGGTGGTGACGATCAAGGCACCCGACACATTGTATTGCTGTGCCAAGGTCAGCTGGATGTCGCCCGTCCCAGGAGGCATGTCGACCACCATCCAGTCGAGCTCACCCCAGAGGGTGTCGTTCATCAGCTGGTTCAAGGCGCTGGTGGCCATGGGTCCGCGCCAGATGAGGGGACGGTCGGCGTCGACGAAGCTGCCGATGCTCATCAGCTTGATGCTGTAACGCTCGATGGGCACCATTACCGTCTTGCCGTCTTTCTCGAAGGCGGCGGGCTGCTCGTTGCCGAGGCCGAACATCATCGGCACCGAAGGACCGTAGATGTCGGCATCAATCAATCCCACACGCTGGTTGGCGCGCGCCAAGGCAATGGCAAGGTTGGCCGCCACCGTCGACTTGCCCACACCGCCCTTGCCCGAGGCCACGGCGATGATGTGCTTCACCTTCGACAGGGCTGTCTTCTCCTCCACTACCTTGATCTCGATGTCGATGTCACCAAACACCTCGGTCAGTGTGCGCTTGGCACCGTTCACCAAGATGTCGTTTTTCGGGTCGTTGGCATGTTCCACGACGAGGTCGAAACGAATGGCATTCTCCTTGACCATCAGGTTTTCAACCATATTCAAGGCGATGATATTATCCCCTTTGGGGAAATAGATGACGTCCTTCAGGACTTCTATGACGTTTTCTTTATTCAGCATAAAATGATTCTAAATAGTTTTCGCTGCAAAGGTAGTAAATAGTTAGAAGTGGAGCGCGGGATAATGAAAGTTTTTTCAGACTGTTTCTTGCTCAGGGAGCGACTTCTCTATCTTCGACTTCCTAGGGCCATAAATCAGTTTGAACAACCACTTGAAGTTCAATATGGAAAACAATCCAAAGTCCCTGATGATGAGAGCGATAATAGAGATTACGAAAGAAGTCACAGCGATCACCGGCAGCGCCAATACCGACAACAGCACCATGATCACCTTTGCCAAGGCAGAGACCAGGTTTTTTCCGAAGCTGCTCTTATTGTGCACTACCGACATGACGACGGAGCCCAGATAAGCGGCCACTCCTATGCAGAGAAACAGGACTTTCTCATTCTTAGCCCAGTTGTTGGACTCCCAAGTGGAAACCCATAACAGGAAGAATCCCACGGCCGAGACCAATAACAACGCGACATCCCAACCGTTGGCCACGAGAACAATTTCGCCCTTTTTCAACTTCACCCGACCTATGATGTAACAGACGAGTGAAGCCAGCAGGAACACCACGATACCGAGAACAAGGAGCGTTTTGTGTTCCATGGTCGATGTTATTCAATGCTTATCAGTCTCGAAACGATTCCGCGCTGGGTCGTGATGCGTATCACATAGAGGCCCGGTTCGGCACCTTGCAGCTCAAGGCGAGTCTGATCGCCCTCAATAGAACGCTCAAGAACGCGCTGTCCCAGGGCATTGTACACCGAAATCGACGTCATCCCCTCGGCTTCCACCATGACAATGCCTTTGGTGGGGTTGGGATAGACCCTCACCGAGGCTTCGTTTTCGTCGATGCCTGTGGGCGAATAGTAGAGGTGCAACTCAAACTCGTTGGGACGGTATTTGCGGTTGGCCGGCGACGAGGTGCAGTCCAAATCGCCATAGTAGGCATAGAGGCGGTAGTAGTAGTCGCCTTCCTCCTGCACGGTGTTGTCGGTATAGCTCACCGCCGAGGCACCAAACAACTTGATGCGGCGGTACTCGCCGTCACCGTCCTTGCGGAAGAGGTAGTAACCCGAAAGGCCTTCGTGAGGCTCTGGCTTCTCCCAGGTCAGTTTCGGCTTGTAGTTGTTGGTCACTTCGAAGTCGAGGTCGCGGGGCGGATAGCAGGGGCCTGCCGTGGCGCAAGACTCCTTGGACGTCTCGCCACTCTCGCCGCCTTCGCAGAGCACGGCCACACGATAGCAGTGGCCGCCCTGCTCCACGGTCTCGTCCAAGAAGGCGTTGCCTTCGGGCACGAGGCGATACAGGATGCCGTCACGATAGATATTATAGCCATAGCCTGGGTGGTCGACAGCATCCCAAGCGAGCAGGATGGCATCGCCCTGCGCTGTCGCCACAAGGTTGTCAGGGGTGCCGCACGAGAGGTCGCCGCCGCAGGTGTTGTTGGTCTCGAAGAAGATGCCCGAAGGCAGGTCGGACGACGAGCCGGAATAGGAATACACCGTCTGTCCCTCGGCGTCTTTGATGACGAAAGCCATCTGGTTGACGGTCTCTTGGGGCGCCGTCCATCCGAAGCTCAGGCGGCCCAGAGGGAGGAAGGGCTCGACCGAGATGGTGGTCGACGAGGTCATCGTGTACTGACCGAGTTCCTGCCCTGCCGTCGTGTAGGCGCTGATATAGCCACCGCGCCAGCCTTGGAACGAATTGGTCGTCATGATGATCTTCCACTCGCAGGTGGGACCCACCAGCACCTTCATGACGTTGGCGTGCTTGCCGATGCGGCCGTTGGCCACGGCATACACGGCATAGTGAAACACATCGTAGCGCGGCACGTCATTGTCCTCAAACTCGACCGCAGCGCCCGGGACCATGTCGGTCAGCGTGGCGATGATTTCGTTGTCGCGCATGACGACGAGGCTTTCTAAGTCAGCGAGTTGCGAGCCATTCAAAGTGGTGGTAGGGTTGGTCCAGCTGAGATGTACTTTAAGGTCGGTGTCGGAAACGGGCGTCGCCACAAAGTCAGTGGGCATAGAGGGCGTCTGGTTGTAGACCTCGGCAGGCACGAAGTTGAACATGGCGTCGGCAGGATGCGTGTAGGGCGCGTCATCGATGAGATACCATCCGTCGGAGCTACCGCCCCAGCCCAGGTTGAAGTGGAACATATCGTAGTCGTCGTAGCCGTCGCACACGAAGGCGTGGCAGCCACCATCCTGGCAGCCGCCGTAATACATCGGCCAGCCCATGTCGAACTGCTCGCGCACCATGGTCTTCCACGTCTCGGTCTCATAGTCGTCGCGGCGCAGCTGCACGATGGCGTCGCAATAGTTGAAATAAGTGTTCATGACGCCTGGGATGGGAGCCGAGGCGCCGCCGCTGCCGTCAGGGCCATAGCCCATGTCGATGGTCACGCCACAATGGAAACACAGGGTGCCCGTAGCCAGCTTCTCAGCCTCCGATGAGCTGTTGTTCAGCACGTTGGGCATGTTGTCCCAATCGTAGGTCGTATTGCCGAAGTCGGCACAAATTTCACCATAGTCGTTGTGATAATAGCAGTGGCTGCCGATGCCTTGGGCAGGATAGGCCCAGAAGCGCATCAGCTGCGACATCGCCGTGGCGAGACAGCCCACGATGGCATGACCTCCCGAGCCAGCGGGGTCTTCAGGACAGCAATAGTTGTAAGGATGGGTCTGGTTCCATTTCGTCTGACAGAAGTAGCCTGTGCCGCGACCGCTATGGCGTTTGACGAGGCGTCCATGCTGAAGCACGGAATACCACTCCGCAGCCACTTCGGGGGTGGCTACAGCATGGTGCAGTTGCCCCACACACTCGGCCACGCCATCCAGGTAATAGGCCAGCGCCGGCGGGATGTTGGAGGCGTCGAATGCCGACTCGTCGGAATAGCCGATGACAGGGCGGTGCGCGTCGTCGCCAGCGATGATGACGAAGCCGTGGTCGCCGATATTGAAGACATAATATGCTTCATTTTGACCCGTATATACGAGTTCGGGCATGGTGCGCTCGGCAGAGAGCTGCGCTGTGGCAAACTTCTGGGCGGCTGATTGAGCAAGGGTGCGGTCAATAGAACGGGAATAAAGATTCATCATGCTGACTATCAACACGATGACAAAAACAGAAAGTTTTTTCATTTTGCAGGTACTTTGTCTTTTTAACTCCGTGGATTCTCCGAATTGCCTGCAAATGTAACACTATTTTTCCAAAAACTTCTCTACCACCGAATTAAATGCTTTAAAACTCTTGTTCGCCACAAAATGGTCTCCCTCAAGAATGGTGATTTGTGCATTCGGCAAGCTCTTGTAGATAAACCGCGTATGCCTTTCCTTGATCATGTCTTTCGTGCCAGCGACCACCAACACGGGCATCGTCAGAGCGGCCAGTTCGGCAGGGTCGATGTGCGGCTCGTTGACCATCAAGCCGAGCATCTCGGCGTTTTGTTTGGCTTTCTCTGACTTCTTGGCAAACAGTTTTGCAATACGATACCCGATTTCGATGGGCCACTGGTAGAGGGGCTTCACTCCTCTCGGGAAAAGGTTGGCACCGTTGAGGACGAGCTTCTCCACCCTCTCGGGATATCTTAAGGCAAACTCCAAGGCGATATTGCCACCGTCGGAGAAGCCCAAGAGGATGGCCTTTTCAATGCCTTTTTCATCCATGAAGTCGTGTAGGTCTTCAGCAAACTGCTTGATGGTGAAGGGCTTCTCCCCTCTCGGCGATTGGCCGTGGCCACGCGTGTCAAGGGCGATGACTCGGTAGTTTTGTGAGAAACAAGGAATCTGATGCTCGAAATAGTCGCAGCTCTCGCCGTTGCCATGGAGAAGGACGAGTATAGGGCCTTCTCCATACTCATTGTAATGAAGTTGAATATCGGTTGGAAAACCCATGATGCGTTAATAAATCAACCCTTCTATGCCTTCTTCCGCCAAGATCATAATGATTCCCAAAAGCAAGACCGCCGCCCATGACGCGACGCCTATGATGCCCAAAATCTTGCCCACGGTGAGTTGGGGCGCATTGGAATAAGCACTATAGTTGCCATTGATCTTCCTCAAGCCCGCGATGCCCAATGACATGCCTACGATACTCGCGCCAATACCGAGATAGAACAACAAACCAAGAAGCATATCCTCGGCATCACCCGAAATGACGAGCGTGATAAACAACAACCCCAATCCGACAATGCTGCATACCAACGAACCCGTGGCCAAAGGCGCCTTGAGCTTACCCTCTGGCACTGCAGTTGTCGGTGTCGGCACGTTGGCCGCAATCGGGGTGGAAGTGCCCACCCTGCTACCGCAATACTCGCAAAACATACTATTCGCGCCTATGTCGGCATTGCAATTGGGACATTTTTTCATCGCAACACCTTGGGTTGGCGATGACACTTGGGTGGCATCGGGAAAACCATTGCTTTCGTAATTGTCATCCATAAGTAGTTGGTTTAAAATGTTTTATGATATACAAAAAGTTTATCTGCCTAAATAATTGACTTGCAAATATATCATTTTTTTACACAGAAAACTGTTTTTCTTCTTTTTCTTCACACTGTTCTTCCTAACTTAGGACGTCTTCATCCAAGCCTTTCGTTCCTGCTCCGGGAACTTCTCTATAGCATACCGCAACATGGTGCGTGGCATGGCCTTGCAACGAGGCGCAAGCCAGTTTTTCAACCTTTGCTCGTCGCGCTTGCCTGCTTCGCGCAGCAGCCAACCGACCGCCTTTTGCAGGAGGTCGTGCAGCGGTTGTGGCTTGGCCAAGAAGATATCAGCAATGTCATAGGTATTGTCCAACTCGTCATGACGCAAAAACTGCATCGTGCTCACCATGCCGATGCGCTGCTCCCAAATCGTCTTGCCATCGCGGGCGAGGTCATAAAGCAGGGAGCGGTCCTTGTCCAAAAGCCAGGCACCTAACAATTCGTAGCACGTCAGGTCGACCAAGTCCCAGTTATTAATGAATTGCGTATGAGCTAGGTAGAAGTCAACGCATTGTTGTTGCAAAGCCTTGTCTTTCTTGGCGTGCTTGAAGATCTGGACCAAGGTCAGCAGGGCGGCCAAGCGCATCTCGTGGTATTCGGAGGCGACGCAAGTCTCCAAGTCGTCGAAAGAGGTCTCCTGCCAACATTGTTTCACCACCTCGCGGGTCACAGGCACTTTGATGCCCAGAAACCGGTCGCCTTCGCCGTACTGGCCCTTCCCAGTCTTGAAGAAGCGCGACAGGCCTTCAACCTGGGAAGGGTCTTGATGGGCAAGGATTTCCGTATAGAGACGGTTCTTCATAGGATGCAAAGTCACAGTACATCGTGGCTGACCTCCGAGCCGCTCGAGCAGTTGCAGCCCGTGGTGGAGGCATTGCCCGTATAATGCAGCTCGCTGCCACCCGAAAGGCTGACCTTGATGCTGCCGTCGCAGTGGATGTAGGCGTCGCTACCGCCCGACATCTCACCTTCGCATTGGTCGCAAACCAAAGCATATCGGCTTCCAACCACCTTTTTAATAATGTTGCTACCACCCGACAAATTGATTTCAAGCTTGTTGACTTTGCCTTCAAGAGTGGCATCGGAACCACCGCTCAATGCGATATCAAACTCAGTGGCGGCCACATAGCCTTCGATTTTGGAGGCACCCGACAGCTCCATGTCGATTTCATCAGCCTCAACGTCGCCGAAAAACTCCGAACCTCCCGACATGTCAACCTCAACCTTGTCAGCATAAAGGTTGCAATAGAATTCTGAGCCACCGGACAAATCCACTTCAATCTTATCGCTATCAAGCGTATATTCCGAATGGAACTCAGAGCCCCCCGACAGTTCAACGTTCGTCAAATCGGCGTTGTAAGGCAGAGTCACTTTCATCTCAGAGCCGTAGCTGCTGGCCAAGGGCTTGAGACGGATTCTCAACTTGTTGCCGACTTTTTCCACCACGACCTTCGGCATGACTTTTTCGCCAGCGGTGATGGTGATGGCGGTCGCCGCATCGCTCACTGTGACCTCAAAACCGTCCTCCACTTGCAGTTCAGTGTAGGAACCTTCAATGTTGAAATCTTGTGTGACGGGATTACCCGCAAACTTTTGGCAACTGCCCATGGCAAACAAAGCAAAGGCTGAAAGGAAGAAAAGATGTTTTCTCATTTTTTAAAATATGCCGGTTATATCCCATCGGCTCGTCGGGTTTGGTTGGTAAATTCTGACGATAAAAACTTCTTTTTCGAACAATTATTGCGTTCACGGTTTTTTCTTCATTCCTAACACGCACCAACGGATAAACGGTATCCGTTTGATGATTTCGTACAACGCAAAGGGAATCGTCATCACTGCCACGAAAAGGATGACATACATCATCCACGGGGCCAAGTTGGTGTACACCTTCATCATGTAACCCAACGAGGCAATCACCAGATAATGAAGCACATAAATACTGAAACTTGATTGGGTCATGTAGGTGGCGAAACGGTTGGTCTTGTTGAACCATGCCTTGAAGCAGCCCAGCATGGCAAGAATCATCAGCCAGGCATAGAGGCAGTTGAGCCAGCCAGAAAGGAATTGCGAATCGGTATTGTTCTTTCCCCAACCCGTCCAACATAAAGCCACGCAAGCAAGCATCGCACAGATCAGCATAGGCCAGTGCATCTTTTCAACCCTATCTTGGACTTCGTCATGTGAAAACACAAAATAACCCATCAAGAAGGGGACAAAATAGGTCAAAGGCTTGTAAAGGTTATACAGCCCGTCGGGACTATCATCGCGCGGATTCATGATGAGGGCTTGCGAAGCGAGCCAAATCAATACACCCAGCAGAATGATGATCGGAATATTGGCTTTCCCACACCAGTTCCAAAAACGGTCGTTTTTGTCCAGTTTCTTGATGAGGACGATGAGTAACGAGAAAACCCACAAGTCCTGGATGAACCACAAAGGACCAATGCCCGAGAGACTGTATGCAAAATATTTAATGATGTTTTTGATGCAGTTAGGCACCTCGTCGGGGATACCGGCAAAAAGGTCGGTGCCTTGGGCAAGAGCCGCGACTTGCGTATTAAAATAGCCAGTCATCCACTGAAAAACGAACAGACCAATGGTAGCTGGAACCAATAGTTTTAGCGTACGGCTTTTGATAAACTGTTTATTTGAAAGATAACGCGGCCCTTCGACAGGCTCAGGGACCGCTGGGCCCAAAGCATAGCGCGACGAGATGCCCGCCACCAAGAAAAGTAGCATCATGAACCAAGGATAAAGGATATACATCACAATATCCTGATATTGCTTACACTCCGGATATTCGCCGAAACCGCCGACACCACCGAAGACACCCTTGTTGTTGTAGAAATAAAAGACATGATAAAACAACACCAGGAGCACCGTCACCCAGCGCAGATTGTCCATCCAGTGTTTACGTTCCATGGTCAATTGCCTCCTAACATTTCATCTATTTTGTCTTGAAATATTTCGGTCTTGATGACGGCCATGCCTTTCATGTCGCCAAGCACCAGAAGGCTGTCGCCTGCCTTGATTCCATAAACCTCTCGGGCTTCTTTTGGGATGACGATCTGTCCCCTATCGCCCACTTTCACTACACCAAAGATGTACTTTCCGTTTTCTGCTTCCATAATAGTTGATTTTTATGATTTATATGAATTTTCATATTTTGCAGCAAAAGTATGAATAATTTCGTAAACAACGGTCGTTTTATTGGAAAAAAATTACAATCAGCCTGTTTCAATGCGTACATGAAAAATGTTTTTAATTATTTTTGCACCCTAATTAATCCGATTAATATGAAAAAAGTATCCCTTTTCCTTGTTCTGGTCATGAGCACGATGCTTGCCATGGCACAGAACGGCCGCATCGATTTGCGCAGCACGACGCGTGCCGACATCACGCACAGCGACTTCAACTCGCTCCGTGCCACCTTTAGCTACGGCTCCATTGAGAGCATTGAAGTGAATACCGAACGCGGCACTTTCTCCGAGATCGCTATCGAAGGCACCTACGCCTCGGGCGAGATCGGCACCCCCGAACTGCCGGTCAGCCATGAGCTGTTGGCCGTGCCTTTCGGTGCCACGCCACGCGTCACCGTGACCAGCTATTCCACCACCGACTACCGCCTCGCCGACTACGGCATCGGCACCCTCCTCCCGCACCAGCCCTCCGTTCGCAAGGACCAGAGACCTGAAGATGTGGAGTTTGTCTATAATACCGCTGCCTACCAGGCCACCCGCAGCCTCGCCACAGCTCCCGAAGCCACCATCGAGGTGCAAGGCACGATGCGTGGCATCCGCATAGGCTCCTTGGTTATCAACCCCGTGAACTACAACCCCACCACCAACACCCTGCGTGTGTTCAACGACATCGAGGTGGAGGTGAGCTTCGACGGTGCCGACCGCTCCGAGACCGAGCGCATGCTCCTCAGCACCTACAGCCCCTACTTCAACGACGTCTACCGCCAGATGTTCAACTACCGCCAGATCCTCGACGTGTATGACGACCACCCGGACCTCATGGCCTATCCCGTCCACATGATCGTCATCGCCCCTCAAAGCTACATGAGCGCTTTGGAGCCTTGGATCAACTGGAAGACTCAGAAGGGCTTCTATATGACCGTGGTGCCCAAGGAAACTGCCGGCAGCAACTACAACGCCATCCGCACCTATGTACAGAACCTCTACAACACGGGTGTCAACCAAGGCGCTACGCCCACCTTCCTCGTCCTCGTGGGTGACACAGGCCAAATCCCTAATACCACAGGCTCCTCCACCAACAAGGTGACCGACCTCTACTACGGCAGTGTCGACGGCGACTACTTCCCCGATATGTTCTATAGCCGTATGTCGGCAGAGAACACCTCCCAGCTCACTGCCATCATCAACAAGATTTTGCAATACGAGCAATACACCATGCCCGACCCGAGCTACCTCAGCAAGGTACTGCTCATCGCCGGTGCCGACAACTCCTGGAACCCCCGCGTCGGTCAGCCGACCATCAACTACGGTACTACCTATTATTATAATACAGCACATGGCTTCACCAATGTGTATGCCTACCTCAACTCCTACAGCGGATGCTACAACAACCTCAGCACGGGTGTGGGCTTCGCCAACTACACCGCCCACGGCGACAACAACATGTGGTACAACCCCCAGTTTACCAACAGCAATGTCAGCCAGCTGACCAACACCAACAAGTACTTCCTTGCCATGGGTAACTGCTGCTTGTCGGGTAACTTCGGCTACAGCTCCTCAGCCTGCTTCGGCGAGGCCATGATCCGTGCCGAGAACAAGGGTGCTTATAGCTATATCGGCTCCTGCCCCAACACCTATTGGTATGAGGACTATTATTTCGCAGTGGGTGCCACGACGGTCATGAACCAGACCCCCACTCAGGCGAACACCGCTACTGGTTGCTACGACGGCATCTGGATGGACGACACCTATCACACCGTTTCGTCCATCGTCTTCCTCGGCAACCTCGCTGTGTGCTATGCCCACGCCGGCAGCTATCAGACCAGCTCCAATCCGACCTACTACTGGCAGGCCTACCACGTGCTCGGCGACGGTTCCATCATGCCTTACCGCGTGGTGCCCGATCCCAACAATGTCAGCCATACCAGCACCTTCCCTGCCGGTGCCACTTCGTTCCAAGTGAGCGCTCAAGAAGGCTCGTATGTGGCCATCTCGCAAAACAACGTGCTGAAAGGCGTCGCCTTGGTGCCCGCCTCGGGTACAGTCAACGTTCAGGTTGAATCAGGCATCACCACGGGCCAGGTGCGCATCGTGGTCACCAAGCCGCAACGTCAGCCTTACATCCAAGACATCAACGTGAGCTCGCCGCAGAACTACACCATCACCGTGTCGGCCAACCCGACCAATGGCGGCACTGTGACCGGCGGCGGCACCTATGCCTCAGGCGCTTCGTGCACCGTCAGCGCCACGGCTAACACTGGCTACAACTTCATCAGCTGGACCGAGGGCGGCAACGTGGTCAGCACCAACGCCAGCTACACCTTCACCGTGACGGGCAACCGCAACTTGGTGGCCAACTTCGAGGCCATCCCGCAGAACTACACCATCACCGTGTCGGCCAACCCGACCAACGGCGGCACCACCACGGGTGGCGGCACCTTCCAAGAGGGCACCAGCTGCACCGTCAGCGCCACGGCCAACACGGGCTATACCTTCAGCAACTGGACTGAAAACGGCAACGTGGTCAGCACCAGTGCCAGCTACACCTTCACCGTGACGGGCAACCGCAACTTGGTGGCCAACTTCACCCAGCAGACCTACACCGTCGCAGTGTCGGCCAACCCGACCACGGGTGGCACCGTGACTGGCGGCGGCACCTACACCTACGGACAGAGCTGCACCGTCAGCGCCACGGCCAACAATGGCTATACCTTCGCCAACTGGACCGAGAACGGCAATGTGGTGTCGACCAACGCCAGCTACACCTTCACCGTCACAGGCAACCGCACTTTGGTGGCCAACTTCACCCAGCAGACCTATACCATCACCGTGTCGGCCAACCCGACCAACGGCGGTACAGTGACGGGTGGCGGCGCCTTCCATTATGGCGAGAGCTGCACCGTGATGGCTACGGCTGCCAACGGCTACTCGTTCGTCAACTGGACCGAGAACGGCAACGCCGTGTCGACCAACGCCAACTACACCTTCACCGTAACTGGCGGTCGTACCTTGGTGGCCAACTTCGCCCAGCAGACCTACACCATCACCGCCACGGCCGACCCGGCCAACGGTGGTACTGTGACGGGCGGCGGCACCTACAGCTACGGTCAGACCTGTACGCTGGCAGCCACAGCCGCCTCGGGTTACACCTTTATTAATTGGACCAAGAACGGACAGCAAGTGTCGACCAACACCAACTACAGCTTCACCGTGACCGAGTCGGCAGCCTACGTGGCGCACTTCCAGGCTCAGACACCGAGCTACACCATCCGTGTGTCGTCCAACCCGAGCAACGGCGGCACCGTGAGCGGCGGCGGCACCTATGAACAAGGCGCCACCTGCACCGTGACGGCGACACCCAACCAGCGCTATGTCTTCGTCAACTGGACCGAGAACGGCAATGTTGTCTCGACCAGCGCTTCCTATAGCTTCGTTGTGACTGCCAACCGCGTCCTTGTGGCCAACTTCGAGGGTGAAGCCATCGACATCAAGGTCAACATCGAGCCGGCCGAAAGTGCCCAAGTCACCGGCGAAGGCACTTATCACTATGGCGACGAAGTCACCTTGACCGTCACGCCCAACGAAAACTATGTGTTCCAAAACTGGACCGAGGGCGGCCTCGTGGTGTGCGAGACTCCGACCTACACCTTCACTGCCACCGTCAGCCGCACCTTGACGGCCAACCTCCTCTACACTGAGGGCGTCGGCGAGAGCAACTGCAAGGTGACCCTCTACCCGAACCCCGTCAACGACAAGCTGACCGTCGAGGCCAACGAGACCATCGACAAGGTGGAGATCTACAACCTTGTAGGCGCTTTGGTCTACAGTGAGAGAAGCTGCAGCGACAAGGTGGAAATCACCACTGCCGACCTGCAGAGCGGCATCTACTTCATCCGTCTGACGACGAAGAATGCTTCGGAGACCAGAAGGTTCGTGAAGGAATAAACAAACAATAAACAAAAAAGGGGCGGTTCAACCGCCCTTTTTTTTGTTTGTCATTCTATCCAATAGACGTAATTCTCTTTGCGCGGCGCTGCCTCTGGGTAGTCGCCTTTGATGTAGCCCATCACGCAGTTGCCGATGCCGACATAACGCTCGGGATCGAGGCCAAGGTCTTGCAAGAAGGCCTTGCCTTCGTCAATCATGAAGACCTCGCGGGCGCGGTGCACCCAGCAGCAGCCGAGGCCCTTAGCGTGGGCCGCGTTGAGCAGGTTGCCCATGACGAGGGCACCGTCTTCCTTCCAGGTGAACACCGTACTATCGGCCAACACCACTAGCACCACAGGGGCGCCGAAGAAGGGGTCGAAGTCGTCGCGGCCGATGACGACGGAGTTGAGACGACTCAGCATGTCGCGCATCTCGCGGTTGGTGACGGCGAGGATGATGGCACTCTGGCGGTTCTTGCCCGACGGGGCGTTCATGCCCGCCTTGACGATTTCGTCGATCACCTCTTTGGGTGGCATCTCGTCGGTATAGCTACGCACGCTGCGGCGCGTCATCAGGTCTTGAAGGGTTGCGTCCATTGTTTTTTTCTTTTGAGGCTGCAAAAGTACACATTATTTTTGCATTTTTGCAGCCCGAATTTGGATTTAGATGCAAAAAGTCAAAAGATACGTCCTTCCCATCGCCATCGTCTTGGGGTTGCTGCTGCACGAATATTGTGCCGCCCTGAGCGTGGTGGTGCCCTATATCATCTTCACCATCCTGCTGCTGACTTTCACCGCCGTCGACATCCGCAAACTGCGTTTCAAGCCGCTGTTTATCTGGATCATCCTCTTCCAGGTGGCGGTGAGTTTAGGGAGCTACTATCTGCTTAAATTACTGAACGTCAACGAGATCATCGCCGAAGGCATCTTGATCGGGGTGCTCTGCCCCGTGGCGGCTTCGGTGGCGGTGGTGAGCACCATGCTGGGAGCCAACCGCGAGACGGTGACGTCGTACACTGTCATCGGCAACTTGGTCGTCTCGGTGGTGGCGCCTTTCTATTTCTCGTTCATCGGTGTCAACCAAGACATGCCCTTCCTGGCGTCGTTTCTGCACATCCTGCGGCGCATCGGCCTGATCATCGGGTTGCCTTTCTTTGTGGCCTTGGCCTTACAACTCGTCTGGCCAAAAGCCAACCGTTTCATCAGCCGTTTCAAGGGCTTGGCCTTCTACCTCTGGGCCGTGGCCCTGTTTCTCACCCTGGGTCAGACCATCCATTTCATCTTCATCAACGGCGAGGGCAACTGGCATAGCATCCTCTGGCTCGGTGCCTCCGCTTTGGTGTTTTGCGTCATCCAGTTCGGACTGGGCAAATGGATTGGGCATAAATATGGCGACACCATCGCGGGCGGACAGCTCATGGGACAAAAAAACTCGGCCATGGGCATCTGGATGGCCAACCATTACCTACACCCTTTGGCGTCGGTTTATCTGGCCTTCTATTCCGTCTTCCAGAACCTGTTCAACAGCTGGCAGATCTGGTATTATGAGAAAAAGAAAAAGAAATAAAGATTCCCTGCGGGAATGGAGAATCGGTCTTGATTATACAACGGCGGCCTGTAGTAATCTCTACAAGCCGCCATGTTTTTTGAGAAATAACAGCCTCCATTCCCGAAGGGAATCTCTAAAAGGCTTTACAGCGAGCTATAGGCAGGCGAGAAGGTGTCGCCTTGCTGGATGTCGCCCGTATTGATACCTTTCTTCAGCCAACGTGAGCGCTGGGCGCTGGTACCATGGTTGAAGGTCTCAGGCATGGTGCGTCCGTAGGCCTGCTTCTGCAGGTAGTCGTCACCGATCTTGGCGGCTGCGTTAAGGGCCTCCTCGATGTCGCCGTCTTCCAACGAACCAAACATCTTGTTGTCGTGGTGGGCCCAGACGCCGGCGAAGAAGTCGGCTTGCAGCTCGAGGCGCACGCTGGTCTGGTTGTAGCCTTGGGTGTCTTTACCATATTGTGCCATCTTCTGGTGGGCTTCGCTCAAGATACCGAGTTCGTTTTGCACGTGGTGACCCACCTCGTGGGCGATGACGTAGGCGTAGGCGAAGTCGCCGTCGGCGCCGATCTGCGATTTCATGCTCTTGAAAAATTCAAGGTCGAGGTAGACGGTCTCGTCGGCGGAGCAGTAGAACGGTCCGCTGGCCGAAGTGGCATTGCCGCAACCTGATTGGACGGCATCGCTGAAGATGACCATCTTGGGGGGATTGTATCTACGTCCCAGTTTTTGGAACTCCTGCGTCCACACGTCTTCGGTGCCTGCGAGGACCTGCTTGCAGAACGTCATGAGTTCTTTGTCGACTTCGCTGTAGTCCTGGCCGTCGTCGACATATTCCGTCGAGTTGCCTTGTTGCAGTTGCTGCGTCACCGAGCTGGGGTCGCCGCCCATAAACATGACAATCAAAGCAATAATGATACCGCCGAGACCGAGGCCGCCTGCTGCTGCCACTGTCTTTTTACCTCTGCGGTCTTCCACATTAGTGCTTTCTCTTCTTCCATCCATTTTCATAATGCATTCGATTTTAGGGGTTAATAATGGCACAAAAATACATAAAAAGAAAAAGGAGAAACACACTTTCGACAAAAAATGAGCAAAAAGGGGACAAAAAAAGATTCCCCTGCCGGGGAATGGAGACGTTGTGCATTCTCCATTCACTGCAGGGGAATCTAATCAAGTTAAGCAACTAGCCCTTATTGCTCCTTGACGAAGCGCAGGGTAGCGTTGCCGCAGCGCACGAGGTAGAGACCCGAGGCGAGGTCGCGGATGCCAATCTCCTGCTCGGAGCTGACGCTCATGACCTTCACCAGTTCGCCGAGGCTGTTGTAGATCTCAACCTGGGTGTTGGCTTCGAGGCCAACGATGCGGATGCTCTCCCTGGCCGGGTTCGGGTAGACGAACATATTGGCTTGTTCGTTCTCACCGACGCCGGTGGCGAAGAAGGCCACGCGGAGGACATCGCTGGTCACCGTGAAGGTGCGCGGGTTCTCGGTGTTGCCATCATCCCATTGCGTAAAGACATAGCCCGGGTTCGGGAAAGCCTGGATGGTGGCCTGCGTGCCGCTGATGTAGGAGCCGCCGCCGCTCACTGTGCCTTCGTTGGTGTTGCAGATCAGCGTGACGGTGTAGGTCACCACGTTGTTCTCAACGAAGTAGGCGGTATAGGTGGCATTACCGTTCACCAAGATGGTGCGCGGGTTCTGCGTGTTGCCGTCTTGCCACTTCTCGAACATATAGCCCTCGTAGGCTACAGCTGCAATCTGCACCTCGCTGCCTTCCTGGTAGCTGCCGCCGCCGAAGGCTTGACCCTTTTCGGGATCGGCGCTCTCAACGGTGATGGTGTAGTTCTGCGTGGCAGCAAACTCAGCCACGAACTCCATGTCGCTGTTCACCACAACGGTGCGCGGGTTCTCGGTGTTGCCGTCGTCCCACTTCACGAAGCGGGCGTAGGAATTCGGGTAAGCGCTGATTTCGACTTCAGAGCCTTCAGGATAGACACCACCGCCGAAGACCTGGCCAAGAATCGGTTGGGCAGAGGTCACTGTCAAGGTGTACATCGTGCCAGCGCCGTTGCTGAACAGGGCGGTGTAGCTGGCGTTGCCCGTCACCGTGATGCTGCGCGGGTTCTGCAAGTTACCATCGCTCCACTGCAGGAACTCGAAGCCGCTGGCAGGCGTGGCCGTCAGCGTGACAGCAGCGCCGTAAGGATAGGTGCCGCCGCCGGTCACCGTACCGGAACCAGCAGGTGCCACGTTGGTGGTGATGGTGTACTCGTTGGTGTTGAAGTAGGCCGTGAACGACATGTTGTTGTTCACCGTGATGGTACGCGGGTTGGTGGTGCTGCCGTCGTTCCAGTGGTCGAAGACATAGCCGCTGTTAGCCGTAGCCGTCAGCGTGGTGCTGGCGCCTGCCGGGAAGGTACCCGTACCGCTCACCGTACCTGCACCCGTGGGCGAGACGTAGGCCGACACCGTGTAGTAGGTGCCGCCCACCTCACTGAAGGTAGCGGTGTAGGTGGCGTTGCCCGTCACGAGGACCTGGTGGGGGTTCTGGCTCGAGCCGTCGCTCCAGCCCACGAACTCATAGCCGCTGTAGGCAGTAGCCGTCAGGTTGGCGTAGTCACCATAGTAGTAGGAGCCACCGCCGCTCACCGTACCGGCGCTGGCAGGGCTGGCATTCACCGTGATGGTGTAGGAGTTGTGGGTGAAATAGGCCGTGAAGGACAGGTCGCTGTTCACCGTCACCGTACGCGGGTTGGAGGTGCTACCGTCGTTCCAGTGGTCGAAGGTGTAGCCCGGGTTGGCCGTGGCCGTCAGTTGGACGACGGAGCCAGCCTCATAGGTACCCGTGCCGCTCACCGTACCTGCACCTGCAGGGCTGACGTTGGCGGTCACCGTGTAGTAAGTCGAACCCACCTCGCTGAAGGTGGCGGTGTAGGTGGCGTTGCCCGTCACCGTGATCTGGCGCGGGTTCTCCGTGTTACCATCTTGCCATCCTGCAAACTCATAGCCGCTGTTGGCAGTAGCCGACAGCGAAGGCGTATCGCCATAGTGGTAGGCGCCGCCGCCAGTGACGGTGCCGCCCGCGGGCGGGTTGGCGACCGTGGTGATCTGATAGGTATCCTGCGTGAAGGTGGCGGTATAGGTGGCATTGCTCGTCACAGTGATGGTGCGCGGGTTCTGCGTGTTGCCGTCCTGCCACTGGCTGAAGGTGTAGCCCGGGTTGGCGGTAGCGGTCAAGGTCACCGAGGTGCCTTCGGGGTAGGTGCCGCCGCCAGTCACCGTACCAGATCCAGCAGGCGTCACGTTGGTGGTGATGGTGTAGTAGGTAATAGGCACGAGGCTGAAGTAAGCCGTGTAGGTGGCGTTCTCAGTCACCGTGAAGCTGTAGGTGGCGCTGGTGCTCACCACCGAGCCGTTCTTCTTCCAGCTATCGAACTGGTAGCCGCTGGCAGGCGTGGCCGTCAGCGTGCAGGTGGCGCCTGCGTTATACTGGCCGCCACCCGTCACCGTACCCCAACTGTTGTTGTTGGAGTTGGCCGTGATGGTGTATTGCGCCGTTTCCTGTGTGATGGCGAAGTCGTCGACGAACCAGTTGTGGGCCCACGTGCCTTCATACTTGAAACCGATGGTCACCGTCTTGCCCTTGTAGGCTGTCAGGTCGACAGTGTAGGTTGTCCAGTTGCTGCTGTAGGAAGCATCTTCCCAAATCTTGGTGGTGAAGTGGCTCACCGCAGGTGCGCCGCTCTCGTTTTGTGCAATCCAGACCGTGTTCTTTCTACCCGTACCATTCGAGGTGCTCATCGACTTGAAGCTCAGCGTGTAGTTGTAGTTGCCAGTGGGCAGGGTGATGCGCTTGCTGAAGAGCCAGCCCGTTTGTGCCACGCCGCTCTGGCCCCAAGGATGCTTCATGCAACCTTCGTCGGAGTCATACCTCCAGCACCTCTGGTCGCCGCTCATGTCGACATCCAAAGCCGTCCAGCAATTCCAATAGGTGAAGCCGTTGTGGAAGTCGCAGCTGTAAGGAGCATTGGATGGGTCGCACGGAGAGAAGCTCTCGGTGACATTCACTTCATCGATGAGCCAGCTGGTGCCCAGCAATCCCCAGTAATTGAAAGCGATGTAGACCGCCTGGCCTTGGTAGGCAGAGAGGTCAACGGTGTTGG